>FZPS01000195.1_pt147 | contig 21872 bp, 23 predicted proteins | sample 1817821 | NCBI WGS metagenome assembly FZPS01 (sample SAMEA104158645, study PRJEB21678) | metagenome | place: Germany | collected 2015-04-21 | reverse complement strand
AATGAGTCTCGTAGAAAGCGGTGAAATCATAAAGGCAGTTGAAGAGGAGATAGGTGAACTGGATTAAACATAAATGGCGCTTGAAAACTGCAAGTAGGCTTGTCATGAATAGCGAAAATAACTGTCACAGGAGGTATTGTAACTTATGGTCAAGTTAATAGAATGTGTTCCTAATTACAGCGAAGGCAGGCGCACTGATGTAATAGAGGCCATTGTAAGGCCATTTAAAGATGTAAAAGGTTGCTATTTGCTGGATTATAGGGCTGATCCTGATCACAACCGTTTAGTAGTTAGTTTGGTGGGGGAGCCTGAAGCACTAGAGAAGGCATTGATAAAATCTGCTAAGATTGCCATAGAAAACATAAATCTAAACAACCATCAAGGTGCTCACCCAAGGATAGGTGTGATAGATGTAATCCCCTTTGTACCTTTGAGGAATATCTCCATGGAAGAATGCGTGGAGTTTTCTCGAAAATTTGCTGATTTATTTCACAAGGAAACGGGAGTGCCGGTGTACTTTTACGAGGAATCGGCTTTAAGGGCCGATAGACGCAATTTGGAAGTGATAAGAAGGGGACAATATGAAGCCCTAAAAAAAGAAATAACAAAACCGGAAAGGCATCCAGACATTGGTGCACCCGAATTGCACCCGACCGCCGGGGCTACAGTAATTGGGGCAAGGAAGTTTTTGATCGCCTTCAACGTTAATCTGCATACTAAAAACGTAAGTGTGGCAAAGGCCATCGCTAGGGCTGTCAGGGCTTCAAGCGGTGGATTTTCCGCAGTCAAGGCCATTGGGCTCGAGCTAAGGGAAAAGGGCATGACGCAAGTGAGCATGAACATCGTGGACTTTGAGAAAAATGCAATGTATCGCGTTTTGGAGTTAATCAAGGCAGAGGCAAAACGTTGGGGTGTTTTAGTGGCCGAGACTGAGGTATATGGAATAGTTCCGGCTGCTGCTTTGCTTGATAGCGCTTCTTATTACATGCAAATAGCCGGATTTGATCCAGATCAAGTCATAGAGCTGAGGCTCTTAGATCTTTTAGGAAGGGATTAAGAGTCATGACTAAAATTTTTAGAAATGCACGTATATATACACCTATTGACAAGGGCAGACCATTAAAAGGCGAGGAGATGGGGCGTGTTTTAGTTATAGAAGATGGGGCGATAGCAACCAAGGAAGGCTATATCGTTGATATAGGCCGAGAATCTGACGTCATGAAGCGTGCTCCAAAGAAAGCCGAGGAAATAGACCTGGGTGGCAGATGTGTAATTCCTGGGTTCATTGATCCTCATACGCATGCTTGTTTTATAGGAACACGGGAAAAGGAATTTATAATGCGTCTTCAAGGTGCTACCTATCTTGAAATCCTTGAAAAGGGCGGTGGAATCCTTTCTACTGTTGATAACGTAAGGTCGGCTAGCAAGGAAGAACTTTACAGCAATACCAAAAAGATCCTCATGAGGGCCTTAAAAAGCGGCGTTACGACGATTGAGATAAAAAGTGGTTATGGACTATCTTTGGAACATGAAGTGAAGATGTTAGAGGTCATAAATCAATTGAACGGTAAACCACTTGATGTAGTTCCTACTTTTATGGGAGCTCACGCCATTCCCCGAGAATACAAGAACGACCCTCAAGCTTACGCGGATCTTATAATCGAGAAAATGATACCTCACGTTGCGGCAAAAAAACTTGCCAAATATTGTGATGTCTTTTGCGAGGAAGGTGTTTTTTCAATTGAACATACGAGAAGGATCTTAAGCGCAGCTAAAGATCACGGATTGGGTTTAAAACTTCATGCTGACGAAGTATGCGATCTAGGCGGTGCTAAGCTTGCAGCTGAATTAAAGGTAGATTCAGCTGAACACTTACTAGCAGCAAACGATGAGGGATTAAAGGCCATGGCAGAGAGCAACGTGACTGCTGTGCTTTTGCCGGCAACGGCTCTTAGTTTAAGAAAGCCTTATGCCCCTGCGAAAAAAATGATTGAATTAGGTGTTCCAGTAGCTTTGGCCACTGATTGTAATCCCGGTTCTTGTTATTGCGAATCAATGGAGGTCGTCTTTAGGCTCGCCGTCTTGGGCATGGGTTTATCGGTAGAAGAAGCATTTGTAGCTTCGACAATTAACGCCGCTTATGCAATAGGTATGGCTTCCCTTGTTGGAAGCCTTGAAAAGGGTAAAAAAGCGGACTTCGTGGTATTAGAAGGTGAAACACCAGGTGTCATTGCCTATCACTTAGGATGGTTTAATGTAAAGGAAGTATATAAAATGGGCCAAGAGGTTTCGTTGGGGGTGGGAACATGTCTATGATGGAAATGACCATTGAACAATTTTTAAGGGAGTTAGCCTCAGATTCTCCGGCACCGGGAGGAGGAAGCGTAGCAGCCCTGGGCGGAGCTTTAGGAGCAGCCTTAGTTTCCATGGTGGCGAGGCTTACTATGGGAAAGGAAAAATACAAAGAAGAATGGGTATTGATGGAGGAATTGGCAGAAAAGGCTGACAAGTTACGCGATGAATTTCTTGCTTTGATGGACGAAGACGTATTGGCCTTCAATGAGTTCATGCAGGCCATGCGCCTCCCAAAAGATACAGATGAAGATAAGGCCAAAAGAAGCGTTGCCATGCAGGAAGCCCTTAAAAAGGCTGCACTTGTGCCGATGGAGACGCTGAGAGCCTGTCTTGAACTTTCAAAGCAAGCTGTGCTTGTAGTTGAGAAAGGGAACGTCAATGCAATTACTGATAGTGGTACAGCTCTGCTGCTTTCTTCTAGTGCTGCAAAAGCAGCTGCCTACAATGTGAGGATAAACTTAGGAGGCATCAAGGATCAAAAGTTCTGTGACGATCTAAGGGCCGATTTAAAGGATCTTCTGAAAGAAATTGAGGGGCGGGTGATCGAGGGACTGGAAAAGGTTGAAAGAAATTTATGATCCGAAGACTCCGACGAAGCACGAGATCGCTCCTATTTACAAGACCATCGGCAAGCTATGTTGACAACGCTGATTGGGTTTGATAAAGTTTAACTGGCAGTTGCACGGTTGACGTTAAGATTGAGCTTGCGCCTCGGTGTTTTTGAGCGAGTTAGTCTCAATGGTCGAAGCAGCATTTATCTCATGTTGACAATTTAAGTTCATGTACTTTTTGTCCCAAGGGTGGTTAGTTCAGAGGGAGAACGCTTCCTTGACGCGGAAGAGGTCGCAGGTTCGAGTCCTGCACCACCCACCAAAAGGTCATACAGGGAGTCTGGTCAAAATGCTGGACTCCCTTTTTTATAAGTTTACGGAAAGAGAGTTGGTAATGTAGTGATAAAAGGGATCGGGGTGGATTTGTGCAACATACCCAGGATAAGTGTTCGAATGAAATCAAAAAGGTTTCTAGAAAAGATATTTGTGGAGACCGAAATAGCATTTGCCTTTTCCAAAGCCCGTCCCGAACAGCACCTCGCTGGTTTTTATGCAGCTAGGGAGGCTCTCTCTAAAGCCTTGACGCTGGGCCTGTGGCGCATGGGGTTAAAAAATGCCTGGGTTGTTCACAACGAGGAAGGCGATCCGCGATTCTGTTTTAACGATAAATTGGCTAAAATACTGGAAGATAGAGGGATAAGTAAAGTTTGGCTCTCGATTAGTCACGAAAATAATATGGCTATAGCTTTTGTGATATTGGAGGCATGAGGATGATTCCACTTTATACCGCCGAGATAGCAAAAAAGATCGACAGATGGATTATGGACGAGTTTTCTCTGCCTGGACTTGTTTTGATGGAAAATGCCGGCAGAACCGTTGCATCGTACGTATCACAATTTTTAGCCCAAGAAAAAGGAGGAAAAGGAAGGGTTTTAATATTTTCGGGCCCTGGGAATAACGGTGGAGATGGCTTTGTGGCAGGGCGACATCTCCTTAACAAAGGCCTAGACGTCAAGTTGATCAGTTCGGTGTCTATGCTTGAACGGTATAAAGGAGACGCTTTCACCAACGCGAATGCTTTCATGAAAGTTGGAGGCAAAATTGCCTTTTCCGATGAACTTTCCGACTCGCAGCTTGTAAATGAAATAAAAGAAGCCGATATATGTGTAGATGCGCTCTTGGGGGTGGGTTTTAAGGGGGTTCCGGAAGGCGAAATTGCAAGGTTGATCAAAGCGTTTCGCAAAGCCTCTTTCGTGGTTTCTGTGGATGTCCCGAGCGGGGTTGAGTCTTCGACCGGGTGTGTTCCAGGTGCGGCGGTAATGGCTGATGTGACTATAACGATGCATGTTTATAAATTGGGACTTTATATAGCTCCTGGCGCCTTTTACTCTGGAAGGGTTTTACTGGCTGATATAGGCGTACATCCCATGTTAGGGGCGTTGACGTTTGAGACGAACTGTTTTTTGTGGGACAAAGAGTCCTCACTTGATGTCTTGCCTGATAGGCCCTTAGGCTTGCATAAAGGCAATAGAGGCTGTGTAGCCATTCTGGGAGGGTCTGATCTTTATAGGGGAGCGCCAATGCTTTCTGCCCTGGGCGCATTAAGAGCTGGAGCGGGCGTAGTGTATATAATTCTTCCTGAAGATGTTTATGCACAATCTGGCCAATTTATCCCCGAAGCTATTTGCCTTCCCGTAAGGACCGATAGAAGGACATTGTCTGCGGGAGCACTTGATGTGTTGCTCCCTCTCAAGGAGAAGATAGATGTTTTAATAGTGGGCCCAGGCGTGGGCCGAGAAAGCGAGACAATTGAACTAGCTTTAAAACTTTGGGAAAAATGGCCAAAAATGATGGTTTATGATGCTGATGCATTATATGCCCTTTCGGTCGCTTCGTCGACATTGAGAAGAAGAAACGATGTAGTCTTAACTCCGCATGAGGGGGAGGCAGCTAGGTTATTGGGCTGTGAACCAGCGTGGGTTCGGGAGAATCGCTTAGAGGCAATACAAAAGCTTTCACTGGGATTTGGTCCCTCCGTGCTGAAAGGGTTTCGCAGCATTATTAGCGACGGATCCCAGTTTCGAATTTGCGATGCTGGAAGTCCCGCCCTTTCTGTCCCTGGATCAGGCGATGTGTTAAGTGGTGTCATTGGGACTTTCTTGGCCTCGGGTCCTAATTTAGTGGATGGGGCGAGCCTGGCTGTATGGTTGCACGCAAAGGCTGGGGAAGAATTGGAATTAAAAAAAGGCCTTGATGGAGTATTGTCGAGGGAAATTGCTGATGAAATTAGGAATGTAATAGGAGATATTCGGTATGCCAAGAAAAAGGGTAGACTGGGAAGAGGAATTGAAAAAGACGGAAAGGACGCGCTTACGCGGCTTTAAAATTACAGTTCTATCGCTCGCTTTTATAGGGCTTTTTTTCATGTGGTCTAAATTTCAAAGCCCTCGCTTTTCTCTTCCTTTCTACGTTATTGTGATATTGTTCGGGCTTTTAGGTATCGTTTTGCTGTTTGGCCTGAGAAAAAGATGATTGGTGGTGTAATTGCTCATGGTTTTCCCTTACTCTTACGTTGTTAGATCTCCTAAGATGATGCTGCATCTTGGAAAGGAAATGGGATCTGTCGCATTTCCTGGATTGGTCATTTACCTCGATGGCGAGCTCGGAACGGGCAAGACGACCTTAGTAAGAGGAATCGCAGCGGCTTTTGATTGGCATGAAGTAAGAAGTCCTTCCTTTACATTGATCAATGAATATCCTACCGATCCGCCAATAGCTCATATTGATCTTTACCGCTTGAAAGAATCAGAGTTAGCGGAGATGGGTATTGAAGAGTATATAGATAGCGGTTATTTAGTGATAATTGAATGGGGCAAGCCCGAATATTTTTCCTTTACAACAGAGTGGTGGCATGTCATGATTTTATACGACGATGATTCAGTTAAAAGTGAGCATAGAATGGTCAAAATGCGGGCTTCGGGGGTTAATGCAATCGAAGCATTAAGACGTTTAAATAGGAAGGTGTCGCCATGGGGTGCTTAGAATCCAAGGATTGCTTGATTCTGGGAATCGATTGTTCTACGAGATATACGGCCGTAGGTTACGCAAAGGGTGATAGAGTAATTGGGGAAATGGCCTTGGATGTCGGTAGGTATCAATCTTCACTTCTCCCAGGCTTGGTGGAGAAACTTTTAAGCTTTGTGGGTTTTACCTTGACCGATATAGATGCCGTGGCTACCACCATTGGGCCTGGTTATTTTACCGGTGTGCGTGTGGGATTGTCTTATGCCATGACACTTGCCTTTGGTTTGGAAGTACCCGTTATCCCGATACTTTCCCTGAAAGCCTTAGCGTGCGATTTTCTTTTCGTAAAGAATGTTGTAGTTATTCCTGTGATTTGGGCCAGGGGCCATGAATATTATGCCTCAGCCTTTGAAAGTAATGGAAATGATTTCATCGAAATAATAGAACCTAAGGTCATTGAGGAGAAAGAGCTTCACTCGATGATAAATGGTATATCAAAGAGGAGAAGTGAGCAGATATTTGTGATTGGCGATGACGTGGTTCGGTTCCGTGCTAAGCCTGAAGGAGCGTGCCTCGTGCCCAACAGTACACGAGGCAGTAACGTGGCAAAACTCGGCTTCAGGTTTAGAAGCGAGGCTAAATGTCCTTCGGAAATCAGGGCGCTGTATCTGAGAGAACCTTACAGTTGAGAAACATATTGTACACGCTGTGCAAAGGCGTGAAAGGGGGCCTACTGGGGGTAGGTTTCCAAATTGTTACAACCCGTTTTTAGCAAATATTGCATCGTAAACATACTTGTCCTCTTATGTCAGAATATTCGCAATAGTAAAATCATGTTTATATTTGCATGATATTTCCATTATCGTCATAATTGACTTTGTAATTCCTAAATAATCATTAGATTCTGTGGAGGGTGGTGTCTCCTTTGGCAAAGTTTATCGTAAGCATTGACGAAGATTGGTGTAAGGGGTGTGGGCTTTGCATAGACATATGTCCTAAAAAAGTGTTGGAATTTAACGAAAAAGTCAAGGCGGAGCCCACAAGGTTGGACGATTGCATTGGGTGTCATCAATGTGAAAATATCTGTCCTGATTTTGCAGTCACAGTTAGGGAGGCGAAATCTGATGCCTGAAATCCGATTTTGGCAGGGTAATACAGCTGTCGCAATGGGTGCAATAGCTGCGGGGTGTCGTTTTTTTGGGGGCTACCCCATAACTCCTTCATCTGAGATAGCTGAGATAATGGCAGTTGAGCTGCCCAAAGTTGGCGGAAAATTCATTCAGATGGAGGACGAAATTGGCAGCATCGCTGCCGTTATTGGTGCTTCCATCGCTGGGTACAAAGCGATGACGGCTACTTCTGGTCCGGGATTTTCGCTAAAACAGGAGAATATTGGATTTGCCTATATGACGGAAGTTCCAATAGTGGTGGTAAATGTTATGAGGGGGGGACCTTCCACGGGCCTACCCACTAAGGTTTCTCAACAAGACGTTATGCAAGCTAGGTGGGGTACACATGGAGATCATGAAACGATCGCGTTGGCTCCCGCCTCGGTTCAAGAGTGTTACGAACTTACGATAGATGCTTTTAACCTTTCCGAGCGCTTTCGACAACCCGTCATTTTGTTGAGCGATGAAGTCGTCGGTCATATGAGAGAAAAGGTAGTTATTCCTGAAGGGGAGTCAATTCCCATCGTAAACCGTAAAAAGCCTAAGGTGAAGCCCGAGGATTACATACCCTATAAGCCCGATCCCGAAGACGACATTCCCCCTATGGCCTCTTTTGGAGATGGTTATAGATGGCATGTTACTGGTTTGACCCATAACGAATGGGGTTTCCCAACCAACGATCCAGACGTGACTGAGAGCAAGATTTGGCGATTGGTGAGAAAGGTGGACCGCTTTAAAGGCGAGATCGTTAAATGCGATACTTATGAGACTCAAGACGCTGATATGATCGTGGTGGCTTATGGTTCCGTCTCCCGTACTGCTCTTAGTGCCGTGCGAGAGGCAAGAAGCAAGGGCTTAAAAGTCGGGTTTTTCAGACCTATAACACTTTGGCCCTTTCCTGTGGATGAACTAAAAGTCCTTTTGGATGGCGTTAAGGCAGTGTTAGTCCCAGAACTTAACTGTGGACAGATGGTCCTGGAGGTGCAAAGGGCTGTGGAAGGCAGGGCCAAAGTTTTTGGGAAGGGTTTGGTTAATGGAGATCTCTTTAGGCCTTCAGAAATTTTTGAGTTTATCAAGGAGGTAGCGTAAGATGCCTAGCCCGGAAGTACTTGGTTGGTTGCGCCAGCGCTTTTTTCCTCATATTTGGTGCCCTGGGTGCGGCCATGGGATCATAATGCATGCTTTGTTAAGGGCTCTTGTAGACTTGGAGAAAAAGAAAGAAAAGACAGTTATCGCTTCTGGCATTGGTTGCTCTAGCAGGATGCCCGGTTATATTGATGCCTGTACGATGCATACAACTCACGGCAGATCTTTGGCCTTTGCCACAGGGGTAAAATTGGCAAATCCTGAGTTGACCGTAATTGATGTAATGGGTGATGGAGACTGCACTGCTATAGGGGGCAATCACTTCATACACGCTTGCCGGCGTAACATCGATATCACTGCCGTCATCATGAACAATAACATTTATGGAATGACGGGGGGGCAAGCATCTCCAACAACTCCTGTGGGCGCTTATGCCACTACGGCACCCTACGGTGTGCTCGATGTTCCTTTTGATATATGCAAGCTTGCCGTCGGGGCTGGGGCTTCTTATGTGGCAAGAGCGACGATAGCTCACCCGTTACTTGTTGAGAAGTATATTAAGACTGCTATTTCAAAAAAAGGTTTTGCGGTGGTCGAGGTCATGACTCACTGTCATACTCAGTTTGGTCGAAAGAACAAGAGGCCGAGGCCGATCGATAATATCAATTTCTTCAAGGACAACAGCATTATGTACAACAAAGCTGCGACTATGCCCCCCGAGCAATTGGAAGGAAAGATAGTGATCGGTGAGTTTGCAAACGTGGAGCTGCCTGAATATGTAGAACAATATTTGAATTTGATTGAACGCGTAGGAGGTAATAGTTGATGGGCGATCAACGCTATGAAATTCGTATAGCTGGGTCAGGTGGTCAGGGCGTTATTTTGGCGGCCGTCATAGTTGGAGAAGCCCTAGCTTTATACGAAGAAGGTTTAAATGTCGTACAGACTCAAGCTTACGGTCCTGAAGCAAGAGGAGGAGCCTCCAAGGCCGAGGTCGTCGTGTCACGGAGCAGGATAGATTATCCTAAGGTCACAAGCCCAAACTTGCAGGTTATTTTGACTCAGAAGGCTTGTGATAAATACGTTCATGATGCTCTTCCTGGCAGTGTTGTTATAGTTGACGATTTCTTCGTTACGGAGCCACCAAAAGTGGATGCAAAAGTATATTCCCTTCCAATTGTAAGGACTGCCAGGGAGGAAGTTGGAAGAGAGATAGTTACGAATATGGTTGCCTTAGGAGCTGTAGCACGGGTCTTGGAAAGTTGGGAGTTGGCTAAGCCAGAATCTATACGCAAGGCCATATTGGACCGGGTGCCGAAGGGAACAGAAGAATTAAACCTGAAAGCCTTTGAGCTTGGATATGGTCTCATGAAGGAGAAGCTGTAATTTATTCGAACACAATGAGATCCTTCGATGACGAGGTCACCTTAACCATAGATGGGATGGACAGTAAGTCCCGCGGCATAGCGAGGATGGACGGCTATGTGGTCTTCGTACCGGGGGCCCTTGTAGGCGAGACCGTTTTGGCAAAATTTGTAGAAAGACGAAAACATTATGGCGTAGCTACGATTAAATCCATACTCAAATCCAGTGATTATCGTGTACCTCCCAAATGTGAATATTATGAGGCGTGCGGAGGGTGTGACCTTCAGCACGCCTCATATGGTTATCAGCTTAGTGCGAAAGAACACTTAATTGGAGAAGCCATCACGAGGATAGGAAAATGGCCGAATGTAATCATTGAGCCGATAGTTCCCAGTCCACAAGTGTGGGGGTATAGAAATAAAGCTATAATCCACACGCGTTATCAAAAAAATCAGAAGAAGTTAGGCTATTTTGCCCGAGGTACACACGAAGTCATCGACATCAAAAGATGCCCCGTCCTGGATCCCCTTTTAAACGACCTTTATAATCTCATGAGAGATGTCATTGAGCATAGTGATGTGACCTTTTATGATGAGCGCAGCAGTAATGGACTTCTCCGTCATGTCGTGATGAGATCGTCGCTGTCAAGTCGAAAGACCCTGATGGCCTGGATCTTAAGCCGTAAACCCAAACGTTCGGAGATGGACGAACTAAAACGCATTTCAACCCAGCTTATTAACAGACAGTCGTCCAACTTGCAGGGTATCATAGTAAATATAAACATATCCAAAGGGAATTTCGTATGGGGACCTGAAACATTTCTCTTGGCTGGAGATGAAATTAACTTACGGGAGCGTCTAGGGGCTTTTGAGCTAAGTTACAACGTAAGCGATTTTTTCCAAGTTAATGTGCCTCAGGCTTACAATATATGCAAAACTGTATCGAAGCATATAGCAGACAACAGCAGGATCTTAGAGCTTTATGCTGGAGTAGGCACAATAACGTGTTTTTTGGCCTCAATATGCGAAAATGTGGTAGCTGTGGAGGAATGGCAGCCTGCTTGCAAGTCGTTATCGCTTAATATTGCAAAAAACGGCCTCTCGAATGTGCTTGTTGCCTGTGGCAAAGCTGAAGATGTGGTATTTAACAAAATTGACGGCGACTTTGATGCGATAGTCCTGGATCCCCCTAGGACGGGTTGTCATAAGGATGTTTTGACTTTTATAGGCAAGATCAGGCCAAGTAAAATAGTATATGTGTCGTGCAATCCGGTTACATTGGCAAGGGACGGCAAAGTCTTGATGGACATGGGATATAAACCCGTAAACCTACTGCCCTTAGATATGTTTCCCCAGACAAGCCACGTAGAGTGCGTGACCTTGATGACGAGGACTTCGCAGACAACTGGTGGGAATCATAAATTGGATGAAAAGGACATTAGTGCGTCTAAACTATAAGATTGAAATGTACGAGAAGGTTCTTATGACTGAAAAGTAGCTAATGAGGTCAAAATCACAAAATTGGCATTGATATGTAAAGGTGGAAGCGAGCGAGTAAGGTGATATATTGTTAAAAGGAGCAGGATATCACAATGAATTCCTCAAGCTATTTTAGCTATAAGGATATTTACATAGAGGACGGAAGAAAAGTATTGGAAGTAAATATACTTCCGGAAAAATATTGCAATTTTGATTGTGTATTTTGTCCCATTGGGAGGTCCCAACATAAAACAGATGTCCAAAGATCATTTCCTGGGACGGATAATTCAATAGTTGAGCTGGAAAACAATATAAATGTTTTGGATCCAGATTTGATCTTTGTTAACTCAAAGGGAGAAGCCCTATTAAACGATAGGATTGACGATATCATAGATCTCATCAAGGCTAAAGGTAAGACTGTAAGGCTATTTACTAACGGATATTTGCTAGGTAGAAGTGAATATATGAAAATTGCCAATAGTTGCGATGAAGTTGTAGGTGAGATAAAGGGATTATCGGAAGAGGACTTTCAAAAGCTCCAAAGACCTATCGAAGGGTATACTTTAGCTGAATATATCTCAAACATGGCCACTTTTAGGAGGCAATACTCAGGGAAATTTATATTCGAAATTACCATCATCAAGGGTCGTAGCGATGATCCGGGATCAATTGATAAGTTGAAAAACATAATCCGCGAAATTTCTCCCGACAAGATTATCGTTGCAAAAGTTAACGACAAAAGATTCGAGAAAAAATTCAGCATAACCGACGAGAAGCTTGAGGAAATATCGAAGGCCCTTCTTAACAATCAGCATTGCAATTGTTAGTTGTTTGCTTGCTTTAATGAAGATCTTGTGCCCATAAAAGTTACATCTTGAGGAAGATCGGATCCTTGCAAAAGGAACACCTTCCCGATATAATTTATGCGCAGGCGGACATAGCTCAGCAGGTAGAGCATCGGCTTCCCAAGCCGAGGGTCGCGGGTTCGAGTCCCGTTGTCCGCTCCAGACTTTAGTTCCTGACCGGCTTTTGGCCTGTCAGGAATTTTTTTATGTCGAGTTAGGAGCGTCGGCCTCTATCGAATTTGTATGAATTTTTAAAAAAGTCGTTGAATAAGAAGCCCTATCTGTGCTAATATTATCTGGAGCGCGATCGGGACATAGCTCAAAAGGTAGAGCATCGGCTTCCCAAGCCGAGGGTCGCGGGTTCGAGTCCCGTTGTCCGCTCCGTTTTTTTGTGCATATAACCGGAGTAATTTGACATTGCTTGTCAAAATTAGTAGACTGTACTTCAATTGTGGCAATCATAACTTGTTCCTTATATTTTGATATTTTAGGTGTGTTTTACATAATTTCGGCAAAGGAGTGAGTAGGATGCCATCTGATATTGCGCAAGAGCTAAAAGAAGCCGAAGAAACCGCTAAGAAGTTGGTAGATGACTCGAAAGTCAAAGCTCACAGCATTCTCGAAGAAGCCCGCGCAAAAGCAGAGGAAATGCTCAGAGAAGCAAAAGCCAAAGCCCGGGCTCAGTATAGGGAAGTAATTCAAAAGGCCGAAGAGGAAGCAGAGAAGAAGGCCCTCTCATCGATAGAGGAGGGAAGGAAGAAAATCACTTCTCAAAGGGAGCTATATGCAGCCAAGGTTGATCAAGTTGCTGCTTTAGTCGTGGAAGAGGTGATGAAGAAGTATGGCTATAGCTAAGTTCTGCAAGCTCGATTTGGTGGTTCATGAGTCCGTGAGGGATGAGGTGATAAGTGATCTACAAAAGCTTGGATGTTGCGAGATCATCAAGACTCAACGGACAGATGGGGACATGCCGCAGCTTGAGAGTTTAAAGAATCTTGATGAAAAATTGTCCGAAGCGAGGTTCGTGATAAGGTTTCTTGAACCATACTACGAGGACGAGGGAGATAAGATTGCGAGATTGCTGGGCAATAAGCCGAAGGTTTCCTTGGATGAGATGGTCGAATTAGAGAAATCACTTGATCTAGTAGATTATTCCGCAAAACTCAGAGAATTGGATAAAAAACTATCAGAAATAGGGGCAGAACTTTCAAAACTTAAGGCTGCAGAAGAGGTTCTTGTGAAAATAAAAGACTTTTCATTGCCTTTGTCTTTATTGACAGAAGGCACGGAGTACATAACTGGTTTGATTGCCACTGTTCCTGTGGAACAAATCGGTGTCCTGAAAACAGAATTAGGTGGGTTTCTCAAGCCAGATGAAGGGGAATTTCACATTTCTATGCCTGCCGAAAAAGATAAGGAAGTCTATGCGATTGCGATCTTTATTAGAAAGAAGAATGAAGAGATCAGAAGCATTTTTAGCGCTAGTGGAGCGTCTATAATCGAACTCGATCGAAGATTGTCCGGGACGCCTGCCGAAGAATTAGGCAAACTTGCTAATCATAAGGAAGAGTTGAAATCTCAAGAAGAGCGGTTTTTAGAGCAAATTGCCGAAGAAGCTCAAGAGAATTTCTCAAAGGTTCAGCTGCTTCACGATTATTACAATCTTACCAAAAAAAGGATTGAGGCTCTTTGCTCGGGCTTATCTACGGAGCATGCAACGTGGATGCAAATGTGGATTCCTCGGGTAGTGATAGATGTTATCAGTGAAGCGTTATCTTGCTACGATAAGTTAGTGCATATGGAAATTTCAGACCCGGAGGAGGAAGAAGAACCTCCAATTTTTTTGGTTTCCAGAAAATGGGTGTTGCCATTCGAACCATTGACTAAACTATACGGGTTGCCTGAATATGATGGCATTGATCCGACTCCCTTTTTTGCCCCATTTTATTTTCTATTTTTTGGCATGTGCTTAGGAGATGCTGGTTACGGCGGGATTTTTGCGTTAATCCTCCTTTTTGCAATCTTGAAGTATTGTCCGCGTAGAGATGCTTTGAAGTTTTTTATTTTGCTCCTCTTAGGAGGAGTCTCATCGGTTCTGGTTGGTATTCTGACGGGTTCTTTGTTTGGGGATATGATCGACGCCTTTCCCATTTTCGCAGCATTGAGAGATTTAAAAAACTCAGTGAAGATCACAGACGTGATGCACGATCCAATGCCTTTTTTGGGATTTTCGTTGTTTATAGGTTTTGTTCAAATCATCTTCGGGCTTTTCATAGCCTTTTTTGATAATCTCCGTAAGAAAGATTACATTGGAGCGATTGGAGATCAGGGAGGCTGGATAACGTTTCTTTTAGGATTGGCTATGTACATCTTGGTTCGCGCTGGAATGCTATCTCCCGTCTTCTCATCGCCAAGCGCGATTATCTCCTTAGTTGGGGCCGGCATATTAATTGCCACTCAAGGAAGAGAAAAGAAGAACATATTTTCCAAGCTGTTCTCTGGCGTGATGAGTTTGTATTCTATCACTTCATATTTGGGTGATGTTTTAAGTTACAGCAGACTCTTAGCGCTGGGTCTAGCAACCTCAGCTATCGCCATGATTATTAACACCCTAACGATGCAGTTATTTAGTATTCCTTACATAGGATGGCTTTTAGGTTTCGTTTTATTTACAGGGGGTCATGGATTTAGCATTGCGGTAAACATTTTAGGCGCCTTTGTGCACTCATTGCGTTTGCAGTACGTTGAATTCTTTAGTAAATTTTACAAAACCGGCGGCAGGTCCTTTGAGCCCTTTAATATGGACGCGCGATATATCAATGTTACCGATGCCCGTGATTATGAAGTGTTAATTCGGGCCAAAGCTTTCAGTTAATCTCATGTTTGAAGATGGAGTAGTTTAACGCTGATTTATATTTTTTGAAAGGAGCGTGTTGTTGATAATGGAATGGGGACTTGCTTTAGCAATATTAGGTGCTGCTTTAGCTGCAGGGTGTGCTGGTTCCGGTTCTGCTTTGGGAGTAGGTGTTGCTGGTGAATCCGGAGCAGGAGTAATGACGGAAGACCCTGGAAAGTTTGGATTAATCCTGCTTCTTCAGGCGATACCGGGGACTCAGGGAATATATGGATTGTTGACCGGGTTTTTTACCATCATGAAAGTGGGTTTGTTGGGCGGCTCTCCGGTTCCTGTTAGCTTAGAACAGGGGATGGCGATACTTTTCGCTTGCCTACCAATTGCCATTGTGGGCTATATATCAGGATTTTCCCAGGGTAAGACCTCTGCTGCTTGCATCCAGCTTATCGCCAAACGACCGGAAGAGACGGGTAAAGCTGTCATACTTCCGGCTATGGTTGAAACCTACGCTGTTTTAGCCTTATTGATGAGCATTATATTGCTAAATGGCATTAGCCTATAGAGGTGTATGCAATGGCTCTAGCTGATGTGAAATTAAAGATAGAGGAAGATGCCAAGAGACAGGCTGAGGAGATACTGAAAAAGGCTAAAGCAGAAGCAGATGATATCATCTCAAAAGCTGAAGAAGAGGCTCAAAAAATACAAAAAGAATGGATGCAACGTGCAAAGGAAGAAAGAGAAAACGTCTTCAAAAGAAGGGAGATAGTGGCGAATCTAGATCTTAGGAAGTTGGAACTAGCCATGAAGAGATCCCTGATCGAGGGAGTACTGAATGAGGCTCGCGAGAAACTATGTCAACTTGACTCGAAGACGCATGTTGCCTTCGTGGCAAAACTTTTAAAAACGGCCGTCAAAGAATCAGAGTCGGTGGAAGGCGTATTATACGTTGGTGAGGATGAAAAGGTCATTACCAACGAGTGGATTGCCAGTTTTAATGAGGAAAACGGTACGAAGCTTGTTTTGGCACATGAGCATTTGCCACACAAAGGTGGCTTCGTGCTTAATCTGGGAGATATAGATATTAATTGTTCTTTTGACATGCTAATAACCAACATTCAAGATGATCTGGAATTGACCATTGCGGAGGAACTTTTTGTGAACTAACCCTTTAAGATAGCAGAATAACGTGGTGGCTATTTCGTTGAAATTGGCAACTTTTAAGTGACGAATCATGAAATATTTTAGGGTTGGTGAGGCTGTTGAAAGCTGAATGTGATTATACATATGCTGTGTCTCGTATCAAGGCCATGGAAAATCGGATGGTCGATTCGACCATTCTGCAGCAAATGGCTGATGCGGACGGCTTTGATAGTGCATGGAAGTTGCTTATGGAGACTTGTTATGGACAGTGGGTAGTCGAGACTGGTGCTTCTTCGTATGATAAGTTACTAGAAGCAGAACTTGCCTATCTTTACAACGAGCTTAGAAAATTTGTTCCTGATCCCTCGATAGTTTCCTTGTTCCAAGTTCCCTATGACTTTCACAATATGAAGGTTGTGTTGAAAAGCTTGTTTGCACAAAGAGGTGGAGGAGAGAGCCGGTGGGATCTTTTGGTTTCTATGGGATCTTATCCGGCTGATGAAATGATATTGGCCATAGAAAGCGAAGATTATCGCCTCCTTCCTTATCAGTTGCATAGGGTTATACCTTCTTGTGTCATGATATGGGAGCAGACCAAGAATATCTTGGAAATTGAAAACATTTTGGATCGTCATATGTTTTACGCCATGCGCCTTATTGCCGATGATATTTCCTTTCCTGGCGTGAAGGAATACGTTCGTCTTCGCATAGATGGAGAAAATATTAGGACGATGTTGCGCCTGAAAAGGTTGAATGTCGATGTTTCTGAGGTTTTAGATCACCTTCACCCTGGCGGGATTTTTTCTTCAGATCTCTTAACCCAGCTTTATCCCGAACCTCGAGAGTCGTGGTCGAGGGCGCTTTCTTTTGGTTATATGGGCGACGCGTTAAGCGGTATAGAAGAGGTAGAAGACTTTCAGGTCTTGCCCGAGGTAGAGCGACGTTCGGATAGATTAATAAGTAGTTATTTGGACCAATATCAATACGATCCATTTGCACCAGAACAAGTAGTGCGCTACCTATGGTTTAAAGAGATGGAAGTTCGTAACCTCAGAATAATTCTGGTTGGCAAAGCAAGCGGAGTGGAGAAAGACATGATAAAGGGGTTGTTACGTCATGCAGCATAGAGGTCACCGAATTGCAGCTGTAGGTGATTATGATAGCATTTTACCTTTTCAAGCCATTGGGCTAAGACAATTCGCAATAGATGACCCTGATGATGAAAACAGGTTAAGAGAGATTCTCCTTGATTTGATAAACAAGAGATTCGCTATTTGCTTCATGACGGAAGATCTTTGCCGGAGATATGAGCAAATGATAGATGATTTAACATGTGATAACATGTTAAGCGTAATTTCCATACCAACTTTAAAGTATTCGACCGGTTACGGCACATCACAGATAAGAAATTGGGTGGAAAAGGCGGTCGGCATCGATATATTTGCCAATAAATGATTAGGAAAATTTTTGGATTTGGGGGGAACTTTCATGGGCGAAGAAGCTCGTAAGCAGCAGATAAAGGGATCAATTTCTAGAATATCGGGGCCCTTAGTAGTAGCTAGCGGTATGGCTGGCGCGTCTATGTACGACGTAGTTCGCGTAGGCGATTTAGGTCTTGTGGGAGAAATCATAGAGCTTAAGGGGGATAATGCGTTCATTCAGGTTTACGAGGAGACCTCAGGCTTAAAACCAAAAGAACCGGTGATCAGTACAGGTGCCCCCTTGAGCGTTGAGTTAGGGCCTGGGCTTATCGAACAATTTTTCGATGGCGTTCAAAGGCCGCTTAAGATTATTGAAAGTGAAGCACAAAGTCCTTACATTACTAGAGGTATAGACGTACCCGCTTTGGACAGAAGGAAACAATGGGAATTCATTCCTAAAGTTCAAGTTGGAGAATTGGTAAGTTCAGGGGATGTGCTTGGAGTAGTACAAGAGACCGTTTTGGTGGAACACCGCATAATGGTTCCGATTGGCATTGAAGGCAGGGTAAAATCCATCAAAGAAGGAAAGAACACGGTAGAAGAAGTTATCGCCGAAGTTGAAGGAAAAGAGGGCAACGTCTATAAAATTACGATGATGCAACGTTGGCCAGTAAGATTTCCCAAGCCAGTGGCAAAGAGGCTAAACCCCGAAGTACCTCTACTAACAGGTCAACGCGTCTTGGACATGTTTTTCCCCGTCTCAAGAGGCGGAACTGCCTGTGTTCCAGGACCCTTCGGTAGCGGTAAAACCGTCATTCAGCATCAACTCGCCAAATGGGCTGACGCCGAGATAGTTGTATATGTAGGATGTGGTGAAAGGGGTAACGAGATGACCGACGTCTTGCTTGAGTTCCCACAATTGCCAGATCCGCGTTCTGGGCAACCGCTGATGAAAAGAACGGTGCTCATAGCCAATACTTCCAATATGCCTGTGGCAGCGCGCGAAGCCAGCGTTTATACGGCTATTACGATCGCAGAATACTATAGAGATATGGGATACTCGGTTGCCCTGATGGCTGACTCCACAAGTCGGTGGGCAGAGGCTCTGCGCGAGATATCAGGACGACTCGAGGAGATGCCAGGTGAGGAAGGCTATCCTGCTTATCTGGGTACGAGGCTAGCCTCCTTCTACGAGCGTGCCGGACGGTGTGTATGTTTAGGAGAAGACGGGAGAGAAGGAGCAATAAGCGTCATCGGAGCTGTTTCTCCTCCTGGCGGGGATCTTTCGGAACCTGTCAGCCAAAATACCCTCAGGGTGACAAAGGTGTTTTGGGGTTTGGATGCTTCATTAGCTTATCAACGTCATTTCCCAGCGATTAACTGGCTTAACAGTTATTCCCTTTATACCGATGTGCTTGGAGAATACTGGGATGAAAGGTATGACGGTGAATGGAGCTCACAGCGTACGGAGGCCATGTCGCTTTTGGAGGAGGAAGCTCAGCTCTTAGAAATCGTCAGGCTGGTCGGCATAGATGCGCTTTCGAGGGAGGAACGTTTAATCCTAGAGACCGCAAAATCTATTAGGGAGGATTTTTTGCATCAAAATGCCTTTCATGAGATAGATACCTATGCTTCAATGGATAAACAATTTAAGATGTTACGTAATATTTTGACTTTTCATCGTACGGCAATGGATGCATTGAAGCGGGGAGCTGACATTAAAAAACTATTCGAACTTCCTGTTAGAGAAGAGATAGCGAGGATGCGATATATTGCTGAAGAAAATCTTGAGTCCTTAGATCAGCTTGAAACAGAGATCCGCTCTCAGATAAATAAGATCATACCTACAGGAGGCGACAACTATGCTGCCTAAGGAATATAGAACAATAACCGACCTTTCTGGTCCACTAATGGTGGTTGAAAAGACGATTGATGTTCGATACGATGAGTTGGTCGAAATATCTTTAAGCAACGGGGAAAAAAGACGGGGCCGCGTTTTGGAGATATCGACGGATAGGGCATTGGTGCAGGTTTTTGAAGGAACGACGGGAATTGACCTCGAAAGTACCAAGGTTCGTTTTATGGGCAAGGTATTGATGATACCGGTCTCCAAAGACATTTTGGGAAGAATATTTAATGGACGGGGAGAGCCCATAGACGATGGTCCTGCGATAATTCCTGAGAAACATCTTGATATAAACGGTTATCCGATAAATCCCTACTCACGGGACTATCCGTCAGAGTTTATACAAACGGGGATATCAACAATCGATGGCATGAATCCTATAGTAAGAGGCCAGAAGTTGCCCATCTTTTCGGGCAGCGGGATGCCTCATAATAAAATAGCTGCTCAGATTGCACGTCAAGCAACTGTCTTGGGAACCGGTGAAGCTTTTGCTGTCGTGTTTGCCGCAATGGGCATCACCTTCGAGGAAGCCTCTTTCTTCATGGATGACCTCAGAAGGACGGGAGCCATCGATCGAGCTGTCATGTTTCTGAATTTAGCTGATGACCCTGCTATAGAACGCATAACTACGCCCAGGTTAGCTCTTACTTGCGCCGAGTATCTAGCCTTTGAGCTTGACATGCACGTATTAGTTATACTGACAGACATGACCAATTATTGCGAGGCTCTACGTGAGATATCAGCTGCACGAAAGGAGGTCCCTGGAAGAAGGGGCTATCCAGGATATCTTTATACTGACCTTGCTACAATGTATGAGCGAGCAGGGCGCTTGCGCGGCTACAAGGGATCTATAACTCAGTTGCCCATACTTACAATGCCCGAGGATGATATAACCCACCCAATACCTGATTTGACCGGTTATATCACAGAAGGACAAATTATATTAAACAGGGGCTTGCATCGCAGGGGCATTTATCCACCAGTTGACGTGTTGCCTTCCCTTTCTCGCTTGAAGGATAAAGGCATAGGAAAAGGCAAAACACGAGAAGACCATGCCGATTTGCTTAACCAGTTATTTGCCGCTTATGCGAGGGGCAAAGAAGCCAAGGAGTTAGCTACAATTCTTGGTGAAGGAGCCCTGACCGAAAACGATAAGGCCTTTGCAGACTTTGCCGATAAATTTGAAGATAAATATGTAAGACAGGGAGAGTATGAAGACAGAAGCATCTTAGAAACCTTAGAGCTAGGATGGGAGCTTTTGGCCCCATTGCCACTAACCGAACTTAAGCGCGTTAGGGATGAATACATTGAAAAATACCTCAAGCCTAAACGACAAGATAGCCAATCACAGGATGAGAGAGTGATCGAAGTTGGCTAATAAGTTAAACGTAAATCCCAACAGGATGATGCTAAATGTCATAAAAAAGCGTCTTGTTACCGCAAAAAGAGGCCACAAACTGCTTAAAGACAAACAAGATGCTTTGATAAAAGAGTTCTTGCAAAAAGCTAGAGAAGTAATGAAATTGCGGGAAAAAGTTGAGCCAGCGCTCACCACCTGTTATCGAAGTTTCTTGATGGCACGGGCACAAATGGTGCCGGCAATATTGGAACAATCGCTATTAATGGCCAGTGGCGGCGAGGCCATGGTTGACGTAAAAAAACGCAATCTCATGAGCGTAGTTGTGCCTGAATTTGCCGTTGAAGAGACTGGGGGACAAGTAATAGGTTATGGTTTTGCAATGACCTCGGGTAGTTTAGATCTGGCTTTAGAGCAATTTGCAGCACTACTTCCGGATTTAGTACGCTTGGCCAGCGAGGAAAAGGCACTTCGTCTTATGGCTTGCGAGATTGAGCGAACGCGGAGGAGGGTGAATGCCCTCGAATACGTTTTAATCCCTGCTTTTGAGGAGACCATAAGGGATATAACTATGAAATTAGACGAGATGGAGCGATCTAATTTAAGTAGATTAATGCGCATAAAGGAAATTGTCAGATCTCACTAAACTGCTTTACAAATAAATATTGCTGTTTCTGTACGTGCATCTAGGCTTAAGGGCAAATAGCATGCACCTTTCCCACGGAATCTGCGATGCTATTGCTAGGGTTCCATGAATGTCTTTTGGACGGCTGGGTTGCATAAAGTCCATGATGATGATATCTTTAAAACAGAATTAGTACAAGATATCCGAGTATTCCAGATGGCCGCGTTCCGTATAGGAATGAGGAAAGTCCGGGCTCCATAGGGCAAAGCGCTGGATAACGTCCAGCAGGCGCGAGCCTCGGGAAAGTGCCACAGAAACATACCGCTCCCTTTAGGAGTAAGGGTGAAAAGGTGGAGTAAGAGCCCACCGGTCATCGGGCGACCGATGAGCCAGGCAAACCCCGCTTGGAGCAAGATCAAATAGGGAGGGATGAGGTGGCCCGCTGACCTCCGGGTTGATCGCTTAAGAAAGGGCGTGAGTCCTTTCTGAGAGAAATGGCCATCGTTGTCACAGAACCCGGCTTATGGGATGCTCGAAAGAGTAACATATTAAGCCCCGAGACCTTAAAGTTTTGAAATTTTTAGGTCTCGGGGCTTGCATTATGGATTGACTTGATGGTAAAGTGGTAGAAAGTGGCATAAAGTGGGATGAAGTGAAAGATGATGATAGGCACCTATGAGCATCGCTTGGACAAGA
>FZPS01000014.1_pt534 | contig 21880 bp, 22 predicted proteins | sample 1817821 | NCBI WGS metagenome assembly FZPS01 (sample SAMEA104158645, study PRJEB21678) | metagenome | place: Germany | collected 2015-04-21 | reverse complement strand
TCCTGGGACTTCTGCCCTGAATCCCCAAATATATTATACAGCCCAAAATTCCTGGAACATTAACTATACAATTGTAAACACTTGCCACATCAATGGATAAAATGATATGATTAAAATATAATATAGCGTTTTACACAATAACAGGGACATATAATAATCTTCTAAATTCAACAATCTATACAACCTATGACAAGTGTCTACTAATATACGTAAACGACTATTAAGAGAGAATAATAGAAAGGAATGTATGGGTTAGCTGTTCGCTAATCATATGAATTGCTTATGGAATATTTTAAAGAATTGTTAATAGGATTTGGAATAGGTGAAGATACATCGGTTTTTCTGGCTACTGTTATAATGATTACTATCATTGTTATACTCTCTGTAATAGCAAATTATATCGCAAAGAAAATAATTCTTCGTTTTATTTCAGAAATAGTTAAAAAAACAAAGGCTAAATGGGACAATATTCTTTTAGAGCATAAAGTGTTTCATAAAGCATCACATATTGTGCCAGCTATTATTATTTACTACTTTGCACCATCAATCCCAAATTATCAAGACTGGATAGAGAAGATTGCTCTCTGTTACATATTTGCAATCGGCATTTCAGCTTTGAATTCGCTTCTTAATGCAGTAAACGATATTTATAGTAACTTTAAGATCTCCAAAACCAGACCAATAAAAGGGCTAATACAAGTAGTCAAGATAGTCGTTTTTCTTGTTGGTGGTATTACGCTGATATCCATTGTAATAGATAAGAACCCACTGATTCTATTAAGCGGTCTTGGTGCACTCTCGGCAGTACTAATGCTTGTTTTTAAGGATTCTATCTTGGGATTTGTTGCAGGAATACAGTTGTCTGCCAATGATATGGTTCGTGTAGGTGATTGGATTGAAATGCCAAAGTATAATGCAGATGGTGACGTAATAGATATTACATTGCACACTGTAAAAGTGAAAAATTGGGACAAAACGATCACGATGATTCCAAGCTATACCCTAATCTCTGATGCATTTAAAAACTGGAGAGGTATGCATGACACCGGTGGACGAAGGATAAAGCGCTCTGTTTATATCGATACTACGAGTATCAAATTCTGTACAGAAGAGATGTTAGAGAGGTTTAAGAAGATCCATTACCTGACCGAGTATATTGAGAAAAAAGAGGAAGAGATCGCAGCATATAATAGAGAACATAATATCAACACAGAAAGCAAAGTGAATGGTAGAAGTTTAACTAACATAGGAACATTTAGAGTATATATTCAGAACTATTTGAATAATCATCCTCATATACATAAGGACATGATTATCATGGTTCGGCAACTTGCAGCTGGCGAGACTGGCTTGCCTTTGGAAATCTATTGCTTTACAAATGATACAAAATGGACGTTCTACGAGACAGTTCAAGCTGACATATTTGATCATATATTCGCGGTTGCTCCGGAATTTGAGTTGAAGATTTTCCAGAAACCAAGTGGCTTTGATATACGAGGCCTTAAATAACACAAATAACACAGAGGGACGGTTCTTTTGTGTTGTTTCGTGCACAACCCAGGCGAGACAGTTATTTTGGGTTCTTATGTGTTTGCATATGAAGTCTATAATAACAACACAAAAGAACCGTCCCTCTGTGTTCCGCTGTGTTCCTGTGTTTTAATCGGTAATTACTTCCTTTAACAGTAGCCTTTTACTAAATGCACCTCTTTTTTCAGCCTTGGAGGTTCTTATTTTTTCAAATTCTTGTAATGAAACACCCTTGTAATCAAGTATGGCGTATACTACTTCAACCAGATCAGCAAGTTCCTCTACACTATCTTCTTCAATATATTCATTAAGCTCTTCAGAGAGCTTAATATCAAGATATTCTTTGTAAATAATATCATCCATTTCCTCAATAATGGCCATTTTGCCCTGTGCTTTAATTATTTCGGGTATTTTATCTCTAATAAGTTTATCGTATTTGATTGATTTTTTTGCTGCCACTATTATCACTCCTGAATTTGTTGTTTATAAATTTGTATGGATTTATTAATAAGACGCTCTTTATAAAATCTTCTAGCCCTATAATCAATTACATCCTTAAAATGATTTATGAAAGCATCATTGTTTATGAATTCCTCTAATGAAGGATTCAAACAGAAATGCTCGTCACTTTCGTAAAAGAAGTCCGGTGAAGATTGCATAAGAAACCTAATGGGATTTCTCTTAGCCAAGCTAACATATTCTCTTTTTCCCCATTCCTTATATTTCGCAGTACTTTTATCTCTTAACATATCAATAGCATTTGACCCATGAGAATAAAAATCCTTGAAACTTTTATAGATATCCTCATCATTTATAGCGAGCTTAATATTGCCATTATTATAAAAAGCAAGTAGTATAGGCATCTTGTAGAGTTTGGACATTTTGGTATTTTCAATAGTTCTAATGAATGCGTGAGCTTTTGTTCCAATTAGACATATCTCAGCATCATCTAGCTCATTTATCTTTTTCAAGAAGGATAAATAATCTCTAAAGATATTAATATCACTCTTTCTTGAAACAGAGTAATAGAGTTCTTCTTCCATATAGGTATACATGGAAAGTCTTAAGGGTCTTTCACCACGTTTATCCTTAATTGAATAATACTCATCTATGACTTTCTCGTACAGACCTTTTTGTGCTTCATCCATACGCTTAAATAAATCAATTATTCGTAAATCAAAGTCGACGAAACAGCCATCTGGGTATTCGTCTTCATCTGGGATGTATCCTCTGGTGCCCAGTTTATTATAGTTTTTCATATCACCGGATAGAAAAAATGGTATGAGATTTGCCTTTTTGTAATTGCCAATAAAGTCTAGAACATTGACATATTTTTTATTTCTATATTTTCGTAAACCTCTGCCTAGCTGTTGTAGGAAAACTGTTGGCGATTCAGTTGGCCTTAAAAACATTACCATATCAACTTCGGGGATATCCAGACCTTCATTGAACATATCTACAGAAAATAACACTTTTATTTCAGAATTTTTAAGCATGCTGATTGCCCTCTTACGCTCTACCACATAATCACGATAGTTATTATTAGTGTTTACATTGTTGGATAAACTGTTCATATTCATTCCACTTATGACGGCGCATGATGCGACACCATTTCTAGAGAAGTATTCAGCCATGAAAAGAGCATGATTCCTACTCGAGCAAAAACCCAAAGCGCTGGAACTTCTATATTTTTGGTAGTGCCTAAGAATTAATTGTGCTCTATCGTTTTTACTTAGAATCTGCTCCAACTGTCTTTCGTCATATTTTCCGTTTTTGTAATCAATGCTGTTATAGTTTGTTTCATCATAAATTCCATAGTATCTAAAGGGCACGAGCCAACCTTTATTAATGGCTTCTTTAAGTCTGGCCTCATAGACGAGGTTATAGTCGCATAAGGCGAACACATCCTGATTATCCAATCTCTCAGGGGTTGCCGTAAGTCCAAGAAGAAACTCTGGTTCAAAATATTCAATTACGTTAATATAACTTGATGATACAGCATGATGAAATTCATCAATTATGATGTAGTCAAATTTGTCTGGTGAAAACATATTGAGATATTCTTTTTTCCCAAGAGTTTGAACTGTAGCAAAAAGAATATCACATTCGGTGTCTTTTCGGGTTCCGGTAAAAAATCCTGTAATTGCTTCGGGCTTAACACGGCTAAATGTTTTTTCAGCTTGACTTAGGATCTCTTCTCTATGAGCCAGAAATAGAATATTTTTATATGGCTTAGAGTCGAATGCAGCTAAAAATGTTTTACCAACTCCTGTAGGTAATACCAATAAAGTACTAAAAAGAGTCCTTCTCATTTATATCATTTAAATTTCTTTCTGCTTCTATTTTTATGTTCATAAGGATTTTTATTACTTTTGTCTTTACCAATAAATACCGTACCTGTATTTTAAATAAAAAAAGACAAAATCTAAGAAAATAGATTTTATCTAATTAGATATATTAAATACTCGAGTTCCTGGTAAGGGTATGACTGTAAATAGTAATGGCACATATATCATACTTCCTATAAAGTACAATACAAAGGAATGAAGAGATAATGCAGCGGTTAGCATAGCTGTAAATTCTATGGTTATAAAATCCAGCATTTGTCTAAGTAAATCTTCCATTAGAAATTCCTTCTTAAATATTATAATCTTTACATAATTAATTCATCGAATTTCCTGATATAAACAGTTTTTAGAAATCTAAACTTATATTTCCACCTAATCTCCAAAGACTTAGTCCATAATCTTCCTTACCCCAGTCCTCTATAATACTAAACCAATAATCCAAAGTTTCATAATCAGCATACCATATTTCATATTCTATATTAGATTCTACATATGAAAAATATAAGGCATTGCTTTCCTTATCTCTTGTAATTTCTGAATTATAAATATTTGCCAGTTCTACTGCCTGTCTTTCTGATAATTGCATCACCTTATCCTCATAAAACTTAAATCCTCCAGTAGCCATGGCAAAGCTAATTTTTCCTGGTAGTTCTTCCATTTTTTCAACCATATTCAAAATAAAATTTTTATCTGCTTTTGGACCTGGTTTTGTTCCTGTGCCATGAAGATTATAGCACATAATTGTATACTCTGGACCTTCTGGTAATATAATACTATCCAATGGGAAGTTTGGCTCCAAAAGAACTCTCAATTTTAGATTTTCTTTATCCGCCTCTATTTGTAGATTTTCTAAAAAATCTACAAATAAACTCCACAGCTCTAGATTTTCTTTCATCCCCTCATAGTCAATCTCTATACCTTTGTACCCATTATCTAAGACCATATCTATTATTTCTTCAATATGTTTTTTCATAGAATTTTTTGATGATAATAATTCATATAATAATTCTGTATCCTTTAAAGAAGATGTACCATCTTCTTTAATTAAATCATTTACAATGCTTAGATAACTTCCAAAATCCTGTTTAGAATAGTTTTCATTCACCATTTTATAAGTTTTATTTACTTCTTCAGGTATAAATAATTGACCATCCTTATGAAAATATGCTGCAAAATAAGATATATTTTCAATACTATTGCTTATTTTATTAATTTCTTTTTCTAAATCCTCAGTATCCCAATAGGTAGTCCACACAGAAATCTTTCTATGCTTTTCATTTTGAATTGTTTCTATCTCTTCTACGTCCCCCTCAATATCTATATTTTTACAGCCTACAAATAAGAATGATACTAGGAGTACAATTGCTAAAATTTTTTTTAACATCTAATTTTTCCTTTTTATAAATTTTTAATAAACCAGCTTATTATATTATTCCACCCAGATAAAGCCTTTGATTTAAACTTATTAAATCCTTCTAATTTGTTTTTATATAGTACTTTTTTATTATTTGAAATATCATTAATAATTAAATCTTCAAATACCCCATCATATACATTATCTACAATATTTCTTTGACTATAAACAGATTCTCCGCAATTTGACTCTAGGTATATATATCCTGATGAGTTTTCTGACAAACTTATATCCATAGCAGCTTCTTTATCATCTATTTTAACAGATATTTTATTATCTGTTAAATCTATCTCTAATTTTCTATCTCCTCTTTCATTTATCTCAATTTCAGGTATATACTCTTCTCCTTCTTCCACTGGAGTTTTGAATTCCCTATCTTCTACTTCTTTTTGGTATTCCATTTTTGTTGGATCATTTTTCTTATTTGAATTCTTTTCATAGATTTTAAAGACTTCCTTTAATATTAAATACTCATCTTCCTCTAAAGATTTTGGAACAATTCCATCATGTTTATCTAAATCTAATTCATAGATTACTTCACCATTTTCCTCAATATATAAAACATTGCTTTTAACTCTTACAGCTATATATTTGTTTAAATCTTCATCTGCCCTTAAATATATTGATTGATTTCCTAATTTATTGCCTGTTATCCTAGTAGATAATCTATAATTTTTATATTCTTTGCTTGGCTTTAATCTTATAAGCCCCTTTCCCCCTGGCTCTGATGTCAAGACAATACTAGATTCTTTGTATTCAGCAACTCCATTTAATATATTCCAGTCTTTCTTCTTTTTTAAATCTCCATATACAAATTCTACATCTTCTTTTGTATCATCTTTTATTCTCATCAATAGATGATTAGGATACCAATAAGCTTGAGCTTGCATTCTAGTTAATTCATATATACTGGATTCTCTATTATTAAGAGAATATCCTTCTCTATTAAAGTTTATAGTAAAAAGTTTTTTTATATGCTCTTCATTGATATCACTTGCTTTTTTATTTGTGCCAAAGGCACCGGTGTTAGCATGCATAATGGCATACATACTTGGAAGTTTTCCTAATTCCTCTTTATATACTTTATCCATTAATTCATAGTCCCTACTAATCCTTTTTTGCATTTCCTCATAGCTTTCCTTTGGGACCCTGTCTTCATCTCTTATAAAATCCATTAGATAATGATTATATTTTCTTTTAAAAAAATCACTTAAAGCTGCATACTCTAAATAACTAAGCTCTCCTAAGAAATTATCATATCTATCATAGACATTTATATATGATAGACGATATCCATTGGTGCCCAGTTCCCAAAAACTGCTTTTTTCTAAGCTTTTAAAATCCTTTGTTCCTAAAAATTTTAAATCCTTTTTATTTAATCTATCTCCATAGCTTAATATAGTTCCTATAAAATTATATTTCTCTAGTAAAGCTCCAGCAAATATAGCTGTATCCCTACGCCCATCTTCAAACATTAAAAACATAGATTTCTCAGGCAAGTTTTTATCCTTATTATAATATTTTTCTATATCATCTTGTTTAATAGTAGTATACCCATTTTTTTTAAGGGCTGAAAAATGTTCATCTAATCTCTCACTGCTTATTATATTCTCCTTTTCATCTCTATCTACTGCAATATAAGATAGGGCTATAAAACCTTTATCCTCCTCAGATACATCTTTATCTTCAAAGTGAGTATATTTTTGAAAGTTGAAAATTGTATTTAAAATAATCCAAGCCAGAAAGATTAATATTATACCCTGTATAATACCTCTAAAAAACTTCTTTTTATCTTTTTTAGTAGATAAATATCTCATTTATAACCTTCCCTTCTAAGTACAGTTTTATTGAAAATTTTTCTTTTCTTCTCAGCCCTTTCCTGAGCTTTTACATCACTTGGAGTCATTCTAGTACCCCATGTGGATTTCCAAAATGTGAGCCAAGCTATGGGCATCTGCCATAGTAAAACAGCTTCATAATAAAAAGTAAATACTAATCCAAATATCCAAGTACTACTCTTTCTCAAAAGCAGCTGGGCTATACTCATAAGCAAAGACATCAAAAAGATACCTATTAAAAATGTCTTTGGAAATACTTTATAGGTTATCGGTACATAAATTAAATTATAAACTACAATAATTGGAGCAAGAATAGGAATAATCACTCCCATATAAAAAGTTGCTGCAGCAAAAGGTTCCTTTTTCCACATAAATTTTGATGCAATAATTGATTCTCTTAACCAAGATCTTTTCCAACGCATTTGCTGTTTTAAAAATACAGATTGCCTATTAGGCACAATAGTATGGCAAATTGCCGTATCTTGATAAGATGTCCTATGTTCTTTCAATACAAAATTAGTCATTGCTCTGTCATCACCAAAGGTAGCACTATGTCCTAAAAAACTTTGATTGAGCCATGCATCCATATTTTCTAGGATAATTGACTTTTTATAACATGCTAAAGGTCCTGATAAACAACTAACTGCATCAAAAAAACTTTCCGCCGCTTTCATTATTCTAAAGGCAATATAATATCTTACAGATTGCATTTTAGTGAATACATTTGTATAAGTATTGGCCACATCTGTTCTTCCAGATACTCCACCCATTTTTGGATCTTTAAATGGTTGAACTAGATTTCTTATAGCATAGGGATCTAAGAAACTATCTGAATCTACAAATACTACAAGATCATGCTTAGCTTCCAATACACCTAGAGATAGTGCTTCTCTCTTGCCCCCGTTCTCCTCCATTAATATATATTTCAATCTATTTTTAACATCAAATTGAGCTGATTCTTTATAGAGTCTTTCTACAATTTCTTTAATCTTTTCAACAGATTTATCTGTTGAAAAATCATCAATAATTATTACCTCTAATTTTTCTATTGGATAGTCTTGATCCATACAACTTATTATAGTCTGCTGTATCCATTCCTCTTCATTGAAACAAGGTATTAGAATTGTAACACCAGGGGTAAAATTTATATCTATGGGAATAGGTCTATAAAACATCCCAATAAAATACCTACTTAATAAAAATATAGCTGCAACAATGCTATACAAATATAAACTCTTATTGAATTTAAAATATATTACACTTTCTGCTCTCATTAAAACAATAAATGCTGTAATCAGAAACAATAATAAACTAGAAACTCCAATAATATATTTTCCCTTAACTCTATATACATATTCGGAAAGATTCTCTTGAAAAGCCATTCCACATAAAATTTCACCACTATCTAATTCCTCAATTCTAGCTATATCTCCATTTATCTTTACTCTACCTTCAAATCCCTCAGGCATACTCCCTTGCTTAATCTTAAACTTCAATAAAATATTGTCTGCATCCTTTATTTTATTAAAATCTTCCTTGCTTTTAAATCTCAATAAAATTCCTGTCATTGAGATATCAATACTTTCACTTAAAACTTTGACTTTTTTCCCATTTACAATAGCTACTATACTTACATCATAATTAGCCTTATATCTTACTCCAGATTTTTGGTTTTTGATAAATTCATTGATATTTTCCTCAAAATCTACTTCAGAAGCACCTCTTCTATCCTTATTATTTCTTTGTTTTGTTTTATCTGGAACATAAGCTAATAGTCTTCTATCCTTTTTAGTATTTAAAAGAATATCTTCATACTTATTTTTACCTTTTCTTTTGTCTTTTCTCTGAACAATCAATGTTTCCCACTGCCTTCTTCTATATAATCACTTAACCTAGCAAATCTATACCCTTTAGACTTTAGTATAGGAATAGCTATATCTAATGCCTTAGCTGTTATGTTTGGACTATCTGATATAATCTTATCCCCATCTGTCATATGCATAATTAAAACACTACCATTTTGTAATTCTCTCAGGCCACCATCAGATTTTATGATTCCATTTATAATTTTATCTGCAATGATTTGTGGATCACTTTCCTGATAATCACCAGTATTAAAATCTCCACTTACAATATGGCTAAAGCCTGTATCAAAAATTGCTTCCATTCCTCTCCTACTCATGGCCAAGGTTGGTGGTCTAAATATCCTATTTAATACTGGCTTACCATCTACAGCAATATCTCCTACAATAGATTTTAATTTATTATAGGATAATACTAAATCTTTTTGCCTTACTTTTGCATCTTCATCTGTGATAGAAAAATATACTGCTTTTGAATCATCTTCATCTACTTTTTCTTTTGTCAATGCAAAGGGAAGATGCTCATCTGTATGACTTCCAATATCATGTCCTGCCTCCCCAATGGCCCTTAACAAATTAGGATTCTGTTCAATATAATTAGTCCTAATAAAAAAAGATGTTTTTACATTGTGCTTATCTAAAACATATAAAATCTGATTAACTGGTTTATCTGAAGACCAGTCATCAAAGGTTAGAAACAATACTTTCTCATCTGTTATTAATCCTTTTGTATCTATTTCTTCTAATTCTTCATCTGTAAACCCTGGCAATGTAGTTTCACTTCTAATATCAGGATTTCCTATATATCTTTCTTTTAATATATCAAATGTTTCTTCTCCAGATAGTCCATCTAAATGACCTGGATAAATTTTACCTTTAACACAGGCTAATATCTCTTCATCCTTTAATGGATAATTATATATTTTTTCCCCCTTTAGAATATCACCTAGGACTTTAATGGAATATGCAGAAATCCCTTTTGTATCTTCTGGATATCTTAAAGTATTAACCCTGTTTTTTACAATATCATCTACAACCTTAGCAATTAAATTAGGATCTGAATAAAAATCCATACGAGAATAAATTATATAACCTCTACGGACATAAAGATTACCCTCATTAAATATATTTTTTATAATATCTTCTAAATCTCCATCTCTACCTACCTTTGAACTGGCAACTGATAGATCATCCCATACCACTTTACCTTTTACAGTAGATATAGCTTCTAATACATTATTTTGAATATTTATATCATATGGATATCTAAACAGACTTGGATATTTTCCAGTTAAATCTCTAGCTGTTTTCTGCATCTTTAAAATCTTTTCTAAAACTACATAGTAGTCTGTACCCATGGACTCTGCTAAAGATATTCCTATTTCATGTCCCTTTTTGGAGATATGTGTAATTTCATCTTGATTGTTTATAAATTCTTTTTCATTTATAAAAAATGTACCCTTTATATCTAATTCATCTAATTTATTTAATGTGTTTTTTAAAGCATCTCTACTGGAAATTCCATAAAATGAAAAGTTAACGGCTTTTTCAGTAGTATATATTGTATATAACTCTTCAGCCTTTTTACCATTATTCTTTTTTCTTAAAAGATCTAATTCTTCCCTTGTATATCCATGATCTGAAATATTAATTATATTAGATGGTAATTCTCTATTTCCTTTGTCTCTATTGTTCTCATAAGTTAAACCTGTTTCTTCTTCCATGTTAGATTCTGGTTCTATTTCAACTAAATCCTTTTTATAATCTTCTTCTATTTCAACTAAATCCTTCTTATAATCTTCTTTATCATAAGAATCCAAATTCTCTGCATAGTCTATTTTATAATCTACTTCTTCAATTGCCTGTAAAATCCATTTCACAAGATTTAATAATCCTTCTTGCTCGCTTACTATTTTTAAATCCTCATCTTTAACTGTATTGGCATTGGTTTTTTTGTCTGTTTCAGCTTTTTCTCTCTTAACAGGGGCCTCATACTCCATATCATCTAAAACCCCATCCATTTTTATACTTATAATTGTTCCCTTTTCTAGAGACTTAATATATCCAAGGACCTGTTCATAGTTTTTAAAACTTTGATAATTTAATATATGATTACTATGAACTATATTCTCATATCCTGATTCATAAGCTATTCTCAGTAAATCATCTGTATATATGGTACTATTTAAAAGCAAAGAAACCGGTCTTTTTTGAGTCAAACTTTCAATAATATTACTAGATCTAACAAATTCCTTTGCCAAATCCTCATGGGAGAGTTTTTCCATATGCTTTTCACCTGACAAAGAATTGCTAGCTACATTTATCCCTGCTAAATCAAGTTTTTTTATAAACTCTGAATTCTCCATAGCATCAATACCTGTTACAAAAAATGTGAATTTCGACTTTGAGTCAGATAATAAATTTAGAATCTCTTCATTTGTATCTCTATGAGATAATCCTTTAAAAGTTAAAGCAAATACATTTTCCCCTATTTTTGTATCACTGATTATCTCTGGCTTTTTCCCATGTTTTTTCCCACGTTGTAAAACATCTTCTATTAAATCTCTTTCATCTGTCTCTTGTGTTTTATTTACAGATATGTTTTTTCCACTATTATAAAAGTTTATAAATATTCCAAGAATTAATATCAACAAAAAGATAACAATAATACTTGTAATAATTCTCTTTTTATTCAGAGCTGTCATCTCTCCACCTCCTAGGGACCAATAATGCAATTCTTCTCTATATATATCAAATCTAATTTTTTTAAAGACCTACAATCTCCAGTAACTATATCCCTTTTCTTTTATTTCTTTTTTATCTAGGATACTTTTAACATCAATGAGAACCTTTTCATCATTTCTATAATCACCATATAAATTATCAATTTCATCCCAGGTCATATCCTTAAATATATCATGAGCTACTGCTAGGACTAAACAGTCAATATCTTTTACTTCACTAATATCTACTAATTCAATCCCATATTCAGACTTAACCTCATTAAAATCAGCAATTGGATCTACGACCATTGGTTCTATTTCATATTCTCTAAGTCTATTAATTATATCAATAACTTTTGTATTTCTAGTATCTGGTGTATTTTCTTTAAAAGTTAAACCTAGAATTACAACTTTTGATTTCTTTACTATCTTATTCGCTAAAATTAATTTCTTTATAATTGCATCTGCCACAAATTTCCCCATGCCATCATTGATTTTTCTCCCTGATAAAATTATTTGACTATGATAGCCAAGTTTCTCTGCTTCATAAATAAAATAATAGGGGTCTACCCCTATACAGTGTCCTCCTACAAGACCTGGAGTGAATCCTAAGGCATTCCATTTTGTATTCATAGCATCTACCACCTCTTCAGTATCAATGCCCATCTTATCGAATACAATTGCCAGTTCATTCATAAAGGCTATATTAATATCTCTTTGACTATTTTCAACTACTTTTGCAGCTTCAGCTACCTTAATCGATCCTACCTTGTGGACTCCTGCATCTATAACTAATTCATAAACCTTAGCAATTTCATCTAGACTTTCTTCATCTATAGCTGAAACTATTTTTATAATATTTTCAAGAGTGTTTATCTTGTCACCAGGATTTATTCTTTCTGGGGAGTATCCAACCTTAAAATCTATTCCACACTTTAAACCTGATTCTTTTTCTAATATTGGTATACAAATATCCTCTGTTACTCCTGGATATACTGTAGATTCATATACTACAATAGATCCCTTAGTTAAGTTTCGACCAATAATTCTACTTGCTCCTTCTACTGATGCTAAATTAGGAGTTTTATCTTGATTTATTGGTGTAGGTACTGCAACTATATGAAATTTTCCTTGTCTTAATTTTTTTTCATCTGCAGTAAATTCTAATGTAGTTTTTTTAATCTCATCATCACCAACTTCATTAGTTGGGTCAATTCCAGATTTGTATAGATCGATCTTTTCTTCATCAATATCAAATCCAATAACATCTACTTTTTTTGCAAAAGCTACTGCTATTGGCATACCTACATAACCTAAACCTATTACTGAAATTTTTTCTTTTCTATGTAAAATTTTTTCGAACAATTGCATACTTCTAACTTTCTCCTCTTTTAATGCTAAAGTTTTAACTATTTAAATTTTAATTTTTCTTTTTGTAATTTATTTCATATCTATTTGTGACAAACTCAGATTGGGTAAAATTATCCCTATGGTGATATCGTAAATATAGCTAAGTTTGTCATAATATTTAATAATATTTAGGTCTGTATAGTTCTACTTATACGTAACTGTGACATTGATATACAAAAGCTGTAACACTAACGACAAATGAATTATTTTTAATAAAAGTTCCTGAAATCTTTGATACTAAAGCATTTGTGCAGACTTTACCTATTATGACACGAGCCCCCCTTTCGTGTCAAGAGTATGATATAAATTATCTTAGATTTATTATTTCTCGTTTAATATTAATATAATTCTATCTTATTTGTTATATTATCTAATTTTTATACTGTATTATTATAAATATTTACGTAAAAGGAGACCCTAATGGATCTCCTTCTATTGTACTATTGATATTCTTGACTTCTCAAATTTGACATTCTTTGTTTTTACTTTTTGTAAGTTTTGATTTTCATTTCTTGTAAGTTTAGAATTACCATTTCTAAAAACACTAATGAAGTTTTTAACATATATTTTAGTCGAGTTACCCTGTCCTTTTCTTTTATATAAGACCAATTTCTTCAAGCTCTTAATAAGCTTTACTTCTGTTCTTATAAGACAAAGCACTTCTTGATAAATACATTGTATAAAGCACTTTTGCATCTCTTGATAAATGCTTAAAATACTCATCTTCCATAATTTTTTTCATCGCTTTTAATATAGCCTTTGCAGAATACTGTGCAACCTTAATCTCGATATTTATAGCTTTATTGCTGACATCATCATTTAACATCTAGGCAACCTTCTTTCTAAGGGAAATAAAAAAGCAGCCCAGATTTTTAGGTCTGAACCGCTAAGATTTGATTTTTAAATTAAAATTTAATTATTAAAGTTTGTTTATATCACTTTCTTTTATAATTTTCAGTCCAAAATTTTTCTTCATTTGTTCCTACTCCTTCAGGTACTTGAAATTTACATTGACCTTTTTCTTGATATTTTACTATTTCTTGAAGTTCAGTTAATGCAAGTCTATGAGCAGCTTTTGAAAAACAACTATCAAAATAATCAACTTCAATAATTTTTACTTTGATATCATATCCATTCTTAAGATATTCTTTAATTTTTAAAGGAACCATTTTTGAAATATTATTTTTTAAATACATATAAACATGACCACTACTAGATCCTAAGAGTCTATATGCAATATCAGTGGATTTACCGATATAAAAACAAAATTCTTCATTTCCCTTAACTCTGAAAAACTTATATATTCCAACAGTATTTTTTTTTATTATATCTTCTGGGATATGAATCCTTTTTTCTTTTGCTTTCTTAATTTTCTCCTCATATGTCATATAATAATCACTCCTTCAAATTCTATTTTATCAACATCACAAATATTTATTAGCTTGTATCTTTTATTATTTAGCATAAATTAACTTATCATTTTTAATAAAAGTTCCTGAAACCCTTGATTTGAAAACATTTATGCACCCTGTCACTATTATGACACTAGCCCCTGTTGCAAAATATGCCCCAGACTATTAAATTTAAACTTCTAAGATTTCTTGTTCTAATGAAGATAATACTACTAATTATTAAGATAATTATTTATAAAACCCCTGATTCTAATATACTAAAAGTTTTTTCTTCACAATTAATCTCAGCAAGAACACCATATGGTAATACACACATTGGTTGATTATGTCCAAAGGTCATATTATACACAATTGGAGTGTTATATAAATTATTTTCAATCACTATCCTTTTAATTACTTCTATGTAATCGCTATAATATTTTTCCTGATATGGCTTTCCAAATATGATTGCCTTTGATTTTTGGAGGATTCCTAGTGCTGCATAATTTCTTAGCCAATACAAGAGACTAGTTGGTTCAGGTGTATCTTCTGAAGTTTCAAAGAAAAGGATAGCATCATCAAATGCGGATTCATCAGGCCATATTTTTGTTCCTTTAGCCATCTCAAGAACTTCTATACAACCACCAAATAATCTTCCCTTTACAATACCTTCTCCTTGTAAAAACTCATATCCTAAGTTGTTTTTCATAGTTTTGGGGATGTATTTATTGTCTTCTGTCCATTCAATTCTATCACCAGTCCATTTCTCTGTAGCTGGAATTAAGCCAATAGGATCGTTACTAAATAGAATTTTGTTTAAATATTCTCTAGTATAATCAAATATCTTATTATTTTCAGCTAATTCTGCAAGAACAGAAGGGCCATAAAAACTTGTTAATCCAGCCTTATAGCATATCAAATGGGCTATGGTTGAATCTGAATAACCAATAAATATCTTAGGATTCTTTCTAATAATTTCAAAATCTATATAAGGTAGTATACGAATACTATCATCACCACCTATACATGAAAAATGGCTTTAATATCGGGATTTTTGAATGCATCCATTAAATCCTTGGCCCTTGCTTCAGGGTGCTTATAAATATACTTTGACCCCTTCAATGTATGTTCCATTTCAACAACCTTCAGACCAAATACTTCTTCTAGTCTCAACTTTCCTAGTTTGTATCTCCACAATAAATCTGGATCACCGGCACCACCCCAGGATAGACTTACAGTTGTAACTATATCACCAGCTCTTAGTTTCTCAGGTTTTATTAATTTCATAAAATCTCCCCCCTCGTACTCTGGTCACACTAATTAGCTTCTAATTACTCTAAGTAATTCATGGAATATATCTCTATTTTACTTATGTGTTAGAATATTTTTATTTCTTTTTTTATCTTTATACATAAGCTTATCTATTACCTTTATAGCTTCTTCATAAGATTCTTCTATAAAACTACTTATACCAAAAGATATCGTTACAGGAACAGAAACACTTTCCATGGAATAAAGTTGTTTTTCTATTTTTTCCATAATCTTCTTTGTTTCACCAATATTAGAATATGGTAATATCAACAGAAACTCATCTCCACCAAACCTAACTAGAATATCAGTATCCCTTAATTCACTCATTATAGTCTTGGCAACTTCTTTTAAAACTAAATCCCCTTCACTATGTCCATAAGTATCATTAATCTTTTTAAAATCATTAACGTCAATCATTACAATAGAATATAACTTATTTTTTTCCCTATAATTTTTATCCCAAACTTCTAAAAAACTTCTAGAATATGCCCCTGTAAGTTGATCAAAGTAAGCGAGCCTTTTAAATTCCTCGCGACTTTCATCTAAATTTTTAATTTTGTTTTTTGCATATCTAATTATAAAAGTATAAATAAATACACTTGCAATAATAAAAATAATAATACTTCCTATAAAAATTCTACTAACTACTATGTTTAAGTGGTTAAATAAATCTGATTTATTTATTTTTGTGTAAAAATATTTACCCTTCATTTCATATAGCGCATAGAAATCTGTTTCTGTTTCTAAAATGTACCTATCATCTTCTAATTCTACAATCTTACTATTTTCAAATAAATTAATATGTTTTTTATCACATATTAAACCCGTTTTAATTACCTTTGTACTTAGTGAATCTAGTTCATTTTTAATCATATACACTAAATAGTCATAGGCCATAACTCCTCGATCGTCTATAATTGGTGAATAAATTAATACCATTGACTTAGTCTCATCGAGATAGATAGTTATTGAGTCGTCGGAACTACTCTGCTTTAAATTATATTCTGGAATAGGAAGATTGGCTTTATTATATTTTGCAATAGATTCTTCTCCAACTATTCTCTCGGCATAAGTAATATTATCTAAAGATTCCACACCATCTATATATTTATCTTCCGTATATGCTTTTAATTCTTCGAGTGATCTTTCCCCATCTAAATATTCAGCAATCGCTTTCCTAATCATGGTCCTACTAGATAAACTTTTAGCACCTTCTTCTGCTCTTTCAATAGAGTATTTAAACATATAATAGTTTAAATTTGCAGTCTCTACAAACTTATCAACTAAGGCACTTTTTGATTCTCCAATCATAGTCTTATAGATAAAAAAATAAACAAATAAGATGATTGTTATAACTAAGACTATTGAGATAAGCTTCACTCTACCAAGAAAATTAAGAATTTCAATTTTATTTAATTCTTTTTCTTTATCACTAGTTTTCACTACTTCACCTCTATTAGTTTTTCTAAAAATATCATCTATATTATATTTTCAACAGTTTTATTGACATATGAGATTTAAAGGTACTGAATAACAAATCTATTTAACCATTCTCTCTTTAACTTTTTCTTTACGCTTAAATTGTTCTGATTTTTTTAAGTTTAGCTATTTCTTTCCAAACTTTGTTACTACCTTTAATCAATATAGTTCTACTAATGTGTAACTAACAATAATCCTAATACAAGTATACCAGATATTTGTATTAGGATTATTAAAGAGCCAAAATATTTTCTCCTCATGCACTGCTCACAGCAATTATACCTAATTACTCTAAGCAATACATGAATTATATTTAATTAAAGTTCCTGAAATCCTTGATACCAAAGCATTTATGCACCCTGTCACTATTATGACACCAGCCCCAGTAGCCATATGGAATAGGTTGTGAACCTGCTTGTTTTTCCTGAACTCAGTACTTTCATAGTAAGTAACAAAATAACTAAAAGCTTCTTCCTGATAATCACGCAAGACAATATTCTCGTTTAAATTGCCTACTACATATTCTGGTAATTCCTTTATAGATCCAAATTTCTTAAGGACATCTAATTCTTCATATAAATATTGATTACTCATTAGATGGCCTCCTTAGTCAATTCCATAAAAACTCTTAGTAAAAGCTTTATCTGCATTATCTACATTAGCATTCTCATCATCTAAATCTGATAGATTTATATATAGCTTATTCTTGTCTAAAAGCTCCATAATAAGTCTCTTCTTTTCCTCTAGGATTAATTCGTTAAATTCTTCTTCAGTTTCCTTTAGGTCACTAGGCAATAGGGAAGGTACAATTTTCCCATCTTCTATAGCTGAGTCTATAATTAATTTTAAACTATCTGAATCAGCAGCTTTCTGAATTTTATTAATTAGAGCTTGATTATCTTCTAATATTTCGCAATAAACAAAAGTACCCCCTCCTTGCCAGTTAACATCCTTTGTTATTCCAAATTCTTCACCATCAATTACTTTTTTTAATCGGTCAAGTTCTAATATAATTTGACTTTCCATCTGCTCTAAGCCTATATATTGTCTTCCTAATTTATGAGCAACAGCAGCTGTTGTACCTGAACCTAGATGATAATCTAAAATAATATCTCCTCTATCACTTCCAATTTCAATTATTCTTTGTAATAACTTTTCTGGTTTCTGACCGGAGAAATCCAATATTTCAGAACGATATCGATCCGTGGAATAAATATCATCCCACCAATCTTCGAGTTTTTTACCTTGTTCTTCTGCTCTTTTTTTAAAATCATCTATCTACAGCATCTGTTTTTCCAAACACCTGTCCTGTATTATGTACTCCACTTTTATGTTTAACATATGGTTGGTTAAATAATGTGTCTGAACCATTTCCATAAAATAGAATATCATCATGTTTTCTTGGCAAAAATCTAGTGCTTCCTGATGGCCCCGTATAACACCATATAATGTGATTCTTAAAATTTTCCCTTCCAAAAATTTCATCCATCAAAACCTTTGCGTAATGAGATTCATTAAAATCTAAATGCACAAATATTGACCCACTTGGTTTAAGTAATCTTCTTGCTAAAACCAAGCGATTTTTCATAAAAGTTAACCAAGTTGAATGATTAAATTTGTCATTATAATTAAAAGAATCTCCCCCAGTGTTAAAAGGCGGATCTATATAAATTAGTTGAACTTTCTCTTCATATTTTTTTAATAATGAAGAAAGGCCTAATAAATTATTACCTTTAATAATTAAATTGTCATCAGATCTAAACTCAATATTTTCTTCAATACCTTCTGCGGTATATCTTTTTGCATTACCTAATACTTTGGGTTCCAACAATCTATTCACTTGGTCTGGAGCTAGGATTTCATTATAGAAAACTTCATCTCTCTTTTGGTCTTCTTTAGTCTGTCCACCTTCTAATACACAATCTTTATAAGGCCAAACTAAAGTAACATCTTGCTTCTGGCTAATCAGATTATTCTGGCTATCTACTAATCCAATTTTGTTTTTATATAGCGTATATGAATCGGGTAAAAACTCCTTAGATTCTATCACCCAAATGAATTTAATCTTATCAAATACATAAACATCATCTACTTTTGTGAAAAAACTTTCTCTTAATAAATCATTCTCAAGCAGTGACTTTATTAAGAATCCATCTGTACCCCTAGCAGCGTCAGAAACCTTTGTTTTTATTACTTGGTTGTTCTCTCCAACAAATCGTTCATCAACCTTCAATACTTTTTCTAATTCATCTAAAAATTTCATTCCTTATCCTCCACATAACTGACAACATCTCCAGCATCGCAACTAAGTTCTTTGCAGATTCTCCCTAGTACATCCATACTGACAATCTTATTTTTCCCAAGTTTGGCTAGAGTGGCTGAAGACATCCCTGTTGCTATTCTTAAATCTTCCTTGAACATTTCCCTTTCCTCAAGTAGTTTCCAAAGTTTGCTGTAATCAAATGCCATTTATTTACTTCTTTCCTCTACAGTACTTATAGACTTTTAATTTTCTTGGATTCTTGAAACCTCCATAGGAAAAGACCCACTTTAATAATTCACGATCAAGTTGATCTATATGGCAGTCCCTTTTCTCCACTTCATTCTTTTCACCTAACCAGATTGAAAATATTTCTAGACTATCTTGACCATCTAAGGCTTGCTTAATATAGTCCAAAAGTTTCTCGGGATTCCCTAAATACTTTCTTCCAAAACTTATCCCCTGAACATACGAAGCCTTTGTATAGGGAGTTAAATCTTCAAATAACTCATCCTGGAATATTTGAAGGTGATTACTTTCATCTATATAAAGTCTATGCCCTTCACGTTGAACACCATAAGAGAAAGAATCTAGCTTAATATTACTTGCTATAAAATTATATTGTGACATAAGGCTTTTCTCTCCTCAGTTTCATCTTCAACTTATTAAAGATTATTATATCAGATAAAATCAAATTTATCATTTAAAAAGGTGCCGTATTTCTACGACACCTTCGTTAGTTTTATTCGATTCTTCCTATCAATGCTTCATGCTTTCTCACAAAACTCTGATTAAACTTAACTAGTTCTTCTAACATGTTTCTCATATCTGAGTGATAAACCTTCTCATAATTCTCGTAACGGTCTTGTACTTCCTGGAAGGTATCTCTCATGGCATCTAGTTCTTTAATAAGATCCTCAATGCCACCCAAGCCTAAACATAATTCTCTCTCTTTTGCTAATAATCCTTGTTCATTCATGTAAATTTTCATTCTTTCTTCCTCCTAATAATTTTTGTTTTTGTTTGATTCGTTTGAGTAATAAGCTGTGTATATTCCAGACTTCTCTAGAGATTTCATCTATATCTTTTCGCATGGCTTCTATATCTTTTTTGTAGATAACACCTGTTTGATTCACGTGCTTTGCAATTTGGTTGATGTTGTTTGTAACGTTACTTAGCGACCATTGAATGTCTCGAAATGGTTCTAAGTCCACGTAATAAATTTCTTTTTCTTGGACATATTTTCTAATGAAATGTGCCATCGTTCTTGATTTAGATAGTTTCATCTTCTCTTGAAAGATTTTCATTTCTTCTTCTGTTAGTTTGATTTCTAATCTGACATTTCTAACTCGATTTGCCACATAGTCTCTCCTTTCTTTTTTCTCTTTTGGGGTATTAGGGTTCGCCCTAACAATCTAAAAACTGAACACAAATTAGAATCTTTGATTCTTGTTTGAGGACGTTTTTTCGCAAGTGTCCGTACACTTGCTATGCTTGCTATATAAATTAGTGGATTAATTCTTTATATCTTGATTTTTAAAATTTTAATTACTTTGAAATAGGCACAGGAGAGTTTGTAACTGTAACTTGCACTTTCAAAAGTGTCTAAATTAGGCAGATACTTTTTAAAGAAGCTTTGAAACCTTTGATATTTCTGCCTTTGAATTTTTACTTTCCTAATTCATTGGCTTTTAAAAACCTGGTTACAAGTTACAGGGTTACAAAGTTACAATTTATTTCAGTTTTTATTTGTGTCCATTTCACTTTGACTAAATTGGCTCCACTCTGGTGGAATATTATCTTGAGATACTTCAATAAAATCATTTCCCTCTTCTTCTTTATTCTCATAATAAAGCTTAACTGGAATAGATACTCCACTAGGTGAAATCCTCTTTGTCTTTGATGAACGAATAGGAATCCAATCAGGGAAATAGTTGTCCATAATTTCAGAAAAAGATTTGGACTTAATTCCATAGCCTTGCATGGTAAGTTCCTTAAAGCAAGTGATGTTTGGTTCTTGAGTATTAGGTTTATATTCTTCAAGAAAGTATCTAATATCTTCCACATCTGGATTTAAATACTTAAACTTCTCTTGCTCTTCATACAAATCTTTTAATAGATCTTTTGGAATAGTCCATGAATGCAGATTCTTTTTATAAAGTTCATAGCCATATGCCAAAGCTTGATTAAAGTCTTCTCTAATGGACAAGATATATTCTTTTTCAGATAAATCTTCCAAGTATTTCTTATCTGGATAGACAGACTTAATTCTTTTTTCTTTATGACATTCAACAGGTAAATATCTTCTCTCACC
>FZPS01000191.1_pt97 | contig 21885 bp, 19 predicted proteins | sample 1817821 | NCBI WGS metagenome assembly FZPS01 (sample SAMEA104158645, study PRJEB21678) | metagenome | place: Germany | collected 2015-04-21 | reverse complement strand
TCAGATAGTTGTTTTTCGAGAGGAACTTGCATGTGACACTCCTTTTGTGGTGATTAGTTGTGTCATTAAAAAACATGCTTGATTCCTCTCAAGTTTTTTCTTTACCCACCATAGTTGAACTTGAGCCAGATCTTGCCCATGAACCCATATAAATCGTGCGCAGCACATCTAAATAATGTGAGCGAAGCGAACCTGATCCGCGCAAATCCGTTCCATCCGTTAAACCCGTGTTCTATTAAAAAAGGAGTGCTGTCGCTCGTGGCAACGGGGGCGTTCCCACACCGACCGCGACAGCGCAAAAAGTCCACAAGTTTACATAACATTTTCTGACTCTATAAAATCTTCAACTTTTTTACATCATCGGAACATTCTGCTATCCATGGCTTTAAGTATCATTTAAAAAACTGACTATTTTTGAGTTTAAAAATAAATCGTGTTTTTGGTCAGAAAAAACACTTTTGGGCTCCTATATAAAAGTAGAGGGCAAGTATTCCGAATTAAGAATGGAGAATTGCTCGCTACGCTCGGTTATTTGGATGTGCTACGCACTATTTTAACGGGTTCATGGGCAACGAGGACGTTACCCGACCAAGAGCGGAAAACATAGTTCTTTTATAAGCGTATAGTTGTGAAAATTTGTGAAACATTAAGGCTAAATGTGAATGTAGAAGCCACGGGGCGAAGCTGTATAGTCTAAAAAAAAGCATTAAAATTATTTTGCTATAATAGCATAGTGAACTACTATGTAATAAGAGACTAAAGCCAAGCTCAATAGGCGGCGGGTAAACTGCTCGCAGCGCAAAGATAAAAGCTTGGTAAACATAAAAATAGGAGACAGACAAGATGGCGGTATCAACGCGAATTGAATATGCACTTAGGGCACTAATCGAGATTGCCTCAGAGGGGCACATCTCGGCACAGAAAGTCTGTGATGCCCAAAACCTGCCCAAAAAGTATGTGGAGCATCTGCTCTCACAGCTTAGAAGTGCCAATATTGTGGAAAGTACTCCGGGCAGCTTGGGTGGATATTCGCTATCAAAAGATGCCTCGACCATCTCTTTCTTTGATATCGTAAGCGCTGTGGGAGACGACTCTTACAACGCTCGCTGTGAGGCGGGAGATCAAAGATTTTGCTTGGGCGAAGATTGCACGCTCTCTCCCTTTTTTACTAAACTCGATAATAAACTAAATGAGGTTCTGAGGTCATTTTCCCTGGAAGATATACTCGGAATCTGGGAAAGGAAAGATAAATGAAACCCGGTTCAATCTACTTGGATAATTGCGTCACCAGTCCGCTGGATCAAGAAGTCTTGGACGCAATGCTGCCATACTTTAATCAGCAGTTTTGGTATCCCGCCAGCTTTGTAAGCACGGGCGAGAAAGCAAGCGAATATATCGCATCATTTGCAAAAGTCGTTGCGGATTCTCTGGGTGCAAATCCGGATGAAATCCACTTCACCTCCGGCGGAACCATGGCGAATAATATCGCCATCAAGGGAATCGCTAATGCTCAGAAAGGTGGGCATGCCATTGTCAGCATCGTGGATTATCCCGATCTGCTCACCAATGCCGCATGGCTGGAAAAGCAAGGCATTGAGGTGACATATCTCAGTGCGGACAGTGAGGCGAAGATAGACCTGCAGGAGCTAAAAGATGCTATCCGGCCGGATACCTTCCTCTTTATGACCACTGCGGTGAATCACGTGGTGGGAACCATTCAGCCGCTAAAAGAGATCAGAGAAATCCTCGATTCTGCGGGGCAAAAGATATATTTCATGGTCGATGCGGGGCAGGCTTATGGCAAAATGCATCTGAATGTGGACGATTTTGGGATAGATCTCATGAGCATCTCGGCGCATAAGATTCATGGACCGCAAGGCGTGGGAGCGCTTTACGTTCGCAAAGGAATCAGGCTTGCGCAATTGATTCACGGCGTGAAGCGAGTGGATAATCTGCAAACAGGAGGAATCTCGATGGCGCTGATGGCGGGCTTTGCCAAGGCGGTGGAGATCACTTTTGCGGATCTTGATGCCACCATCGCAAAGCTCAGGGAGCTCTCCGATTATCTGCTTGAAAAACTGGAAGCAAAGATCGATCATATCGAATTAAACGGAGCACCCGGCGAAGGGCGCGCACCGCATAATATCAACGTTTCTATAGATTTCATCGAAGGGGAATCGGTCACGGTCATGCTGGATATGAAAGGCATCACGGTGGCAACCGGTTCTGCCTGCGCTTCTCAAGGGCTCAAGCCCAGTTATGTATTGCTCGCCATGGGCAAAAATCATGTGCAATCGCATGGCTCAATGAAGTTTACACTAAATAAATATACCACAAAAGAGGAGCTGGATTACACGGTTGATACCCTTGCGGAGATCACGGAAAAACTGCGTAAACTCAGCCCTTTATATAACTCTTTGGATAAACAGGAGAAATAAAATGCAGTATTCACAGAAAGTATTAGACCACTTTATGCACCCGCGCAATGTGGGAAAGATGGAAAATCCCGATGCTGTCGCCACCGAGGGAAGCCCTTCCTGCGGCGATCAAGTGACCGTCTATCTTAAGATCAATGAAGAGACTAAGGTCATCGATGACATCAGCTTCCTTTCCTATGGTTGTGCGTCAAATATAGCAACGGCGTCGATCATCACCGATCTCGCCAAGGGTAAGAGCTTAGAAGAAGCCAAGAATATCAGCTGGCGCGATGCTATGGACGCTCTCGACGGACTTCCTCCGGTGAAGGTTCATTGCTCCGTCTTGGCGGCGGATACGCTTCAGACCGCGATCTCGAATTATGAGATAGCGCGCGGGCTCAAAGAAGTTCCTAATTTCGGCAAAGACACCATCCTGGAAGAGCTCCAAAAGATCATCTATCCACAGGTTGGAGAGGATATCGTGAGCCTCAAGATGGTGAAGTATGTGGGCTTTGACGATGGCAATGTAATAATCGATCTGAACATGCTATCCTTTGACAGCTGGCGTGAAAACGTGAAAGAAGAGATCATCGAGCATCTCGAGAAATATCCGGAAATCAAGAATATTCAGATCAATTTCCCCTGATAGCCGGCTTTTTTGCTTGCCATAATTTTGGCATAATTGAGACTGGTCTTGTAAGCATAATCAGAGCTTTTGAGGAAGCTTCTCGTGTGAGACATCAGGCTTCCTCAAGGCTTTGCTTCAAACTAATTATATGAAACATTTTAGGGAGAGAACATGTATTTACTCAATGTGACAGATAGCTTTTCAGCTGCACACAGGCTTTGCGGATACGACGGGGCTTGTGCAGACCTGCATGGACACAATTGGAAAGTCCGCGTGGGAATATCCTGCGAAAAGCTGGATGATATCGGTATGGGACTGGATTACGGCATCATCAAGCAAGTGCTTGGCGAAGTGCTGGCAAAGCTGGATCACCAATATTTGAACGAAGTGCCCATGCTGAAAGGCGCCAATCCCACCAGCGAAAACCTCGCCCGCATCATCTTTGAAGAGGTCGCAAGCGGGCTCAGGAACTATCCCGCCATCATCAAAGAGGTGGAAATCTATGAATCCGAAAACAGTAGCGTGATCTATAGCAATGTTTAGAATCGTTGAATCTTTCTTTGTGAAAAGTGCCGTGGAACCCGCGGACTATCCCGCTTCTGCCTATCCCGAATTTGCCTTTGCAGGACGTAGCAATGTGGGCAAATCTTCCCTGATCAATCTCCTCACCGAGCGCAAGGGACTCGCCAAAACTTCCGGCACTCCCGGTAAAACGCGCCTGCTAAATTTCTTTCTTATCCGCTATAAAAAAGATAAAACGGAGGAGAGCGGCTTTATTCAATTTACAGACCTCCCTGGTTATGGATATGCGCAGGTGAGCCAAAAAGAGCAAGAGAAATGGCGCGTGATGGTGAACCGCTATTTTGAGCAAAGGCCGCAACTAAGAAGCATCTTCGTGCTCGTAGATATGCGTCATGGAGCGGATCCCAAAGATCTCATGATGTTGGACATGCTACGTATACGAGAGATCGATCACTGCGTGATTGCCACCAAGGCCGACAAGATTCCCAAGACCAAACAGAAGAAGGTTCTTCAGGATTTGGCAAAGGAACTGGACTTGGGAGATACTCCTCTTTTTGCCGTTTCTGCTTTGAAAAACACCGGCATTAAAAGCATCGCCGACTTTATCGACAGTAGATTGTGACACTTTTTAGCCACGGGAATCTCCCATGCAAAGTCGCTTTGACATCATAGTAATCGGAGGAGGGCACGCCGGGATCGAAGCGGCATTGGCTTCTGCTCGCATGGGAGCAAATACCGCGCTTTTTACGCTCAAATTGGAGGCGATCGCTCGCCTGAGTTGCAATCCTTCTTTGGGCGGACCTGCCAAGGGGCATCTCGCTCGTGAGATTGATGCCATGGGCGGTGAGATGGGCAGAGTCGCTGATCTCAGCGGCATACATTTCCGCATGCTCAATCGTAGTAAAGGTCCTGCAGTGTGGGCGCCCCGTGCACAAAACGACCGCGAGATATACAGCTCTCTCATGCGGCAAGCGGTAGAAACTCAAGACAATCTCAGGCTCATCGAAGCGGAAATCACTGAACTAATCTTTGATGGCGATAAGCTTACGGGATGCCGAAGTGCTATCGGTAAAGACTATTTTGCTCAGAAGATCATCATCGCCGGCGGAACATTTCTCGGTGGACTCATACACATCGGCAAAACCAGCTTCAAGGGCGGGCGCAGCGGGGAACCTTCTGCCGATGAACTCTCTTTATCACTTGCAAAGTCGGGACTTAAGATACTCAGATTTAAGACGGGCTCTCCGCCCAGAGTGGATCTGAACAGCTTAAATTATGATCTCTTGGAAGCTCAACCGGGCGATGAGCATCCTTCCGGCTTCTCCTTTTATCGTGATATCCCCTTAGTAAATAGAGTGTCTTGTTATATGACGAGAACTACGCCCGAGACTCACCGCATCATCGAGGCAAACCTTGCTGCTTCCGCGCTTTATGGCGGCGTGATAGAAGGGATCGGTCCCAGATATTGCCCCTCTATTGAGGATAAGATCGTCAAGTTCCCCGATAGGCAGACCCATCAAGTGGTGATTGAACCGGAGAGCCTAACCACCACGGAAGGCTATGTGAATGGCGTCTCTACCAGCCTTCCCGCGCATATTCAAGAAGAGATTCTGCGCAGCATCCCGGGTCTCGAAAAGGCGCGCATCATGCGATATGCCTATGCCATTGAATATGATTATGTGGATCCTTCCGAGATTTTGCCTACCTTAGAAACCAAGAAGATACCCGGGCTATATTTAGCAGGGCAGATTAACGGCACATCGGGTTATGAAGAGGCTGCGGGACAAGGACTTATGGCGGGCATCAATGCCGTGTTTGCGCTGGATAACAAAGAGCCTTTAGTGCTCTCGCGCAGTGAAGCCTATATCGGTGTGCTCATAGACGATCTGGTGAGCTGTGGCACAAATGAGCCTTATCGCATGTTTACTTCCCGTGCAGAATACAGGCTGCTGCTTCGTCAAGACAATGCAGATCAGAGGCTTATGCCCTTAGGATATAAGCTTGGACTGGTGTCCGACACACGTTGGCAAGCTTTTCAAAAGATGATGGAAATCAAGGAGCGCGAGACCGCCTTTCTGCATGATAATAATAGCATACAACATCCCGATCTCAAAGAGCCGCAGAGACTTGCTCGCTTGCTGAAGCGTCCGGAGAATAAGATCGCTGACTTAGTGAAATATGGCTATAAGATTCCCGAAGATTTTACTAAAGAAATACAGGAGCAGGTGGAACTTGAGATCAAGTATTCGGGTTATTTGGATCGCATGCACGACGAGCTGGAGAGGTTTCGCAAGGCAGAGAACTTCCGCATCCCCTCTGACATAGACTATTATAAAATAGAGAGTTTGGCATGGGAGGCGCGTGATAAACTCTCGCTGATCCGCCCCTTAAATATCGCCCAAGCAATGCGCATCCCAGGAGTGAACTACACGGATAGCTCCGCGCTGATGATATGGCTGAAAAAGCATTACAAACAACATGAAGACAAATAGTTAAACAAGGAATAAGAACAGTGAAACGATATGCAATCATCCCCGCACGCTATGGCTCGACACGCTTTCCCGGCAAGGCTTTAGCTACTCTATTCGGCAAGCCCATGATACTCCACGTTTATGAAAAGGTGAAGCAGTCCGCCCTCTTTGACGAAGTTTATATAGCAACCGACGACATGAGAATCAGTAGAACGGTTGAAGCTTCCGGCGCAAAGACCGTGCTCACAGATCCAAGCCTTCCCAGCGGAACGGATAGATGTGCCGTAGCCGCTAAAGAGTTGAAACTCAAAGGGCTTATCATCAATGTTCAAGGCGATGAGCCAATGATTGAATGCGCCCCACTTGAGGCTCTTTGCCAGGCTTTTGAGGATCCCGAAGTGAGGATGGCAAGCCTGATGACTCAGCTCTTACACAAGCCCGATTATCACAACCCGAACGTGGTGAAAGTGGTGGTGGACAACTCTTCAAATGCCATGTATTTCTCGCGTAGCCTGATCCCTTTTAATAGAGATAACGACCCACGTATGCGCTACTTCCGGCATGTGGGAGTCTATGGATTTCGTCATGATTTGCTGCAAGAATTTGTGGCTCTGCCGCCCGGACAACATGAAATGACAGAGAAGCTCGAACAGCTGCGCGCACTTGAGAACGGGATAAAGATACGCATGGTGGAAACCAGCTATCAGGGCATTGGGGTGGATACTCCGCAAGACCTTGAAGCTATTACGCTTAAGATGGGGAATTAAACATGAAAAAGCAACTTATTCTTTTATCCATTCTTTTCTTATTTCTCTTTGCCTGCTCACAAAATATCAGGATATTACACACAAATGACAGCCACGCCGCTTATGAGCCGCATTATGACGGCATCGGCGGCTATCTCGCGCTGGAATACCACCTCAATCAAGAGCGCGAAGGCGCCGAGAATCATCTCTATCTTGATGCCGGCGATATGCAGACAGGCTCGATATTTTCATCGCTGGAATATCAAGGATTAAGAGGCGGTGCTATACTTGAAGTATTTGACAGGCTGGAACTTGATGCCTGTACCTTGGGCAATCATGAGTTTGATATCAGCTATGAGCACGCCGAGGCTTTGGTGCAAGATTCACCCTTCCCCGTGCTGAGCGCAAACCTGCTTACTGAAGATGGCGAAAGCTTTGGCACGGAGCCCTATAAGGTATTCACAAGAGGCAAGACAAAGGTCGGAGTAATGGGACTCACCATCGACAGCCTCCCCCTGCGCGTAAAGCCGGAGAATGTGGAGCCGCTGACCATACTTCCCTATCTCGAAGCTCTGGATAAATATCTGCCTAAATTGCGTGCTGCGAGTGATATAGTAGTATTACTCACGCATAACGGTTGGGAGGCAGACAGCCTTCTCGCCACTCAGATTGATGAAGGCGTGGACATGATAATAGGCGGACATTCACACATCGCAATTCATAGCCCGCTCAAGATTAACGATATCTATATCGCCTCAGCCGGAAGCCATCTGAGATATTTGGGTGAGATTGATCTCAAAGTAAGACGCGGTAAGATCAAGCAATATGAGAACCGTCTTATCCCGCTGAGTCAGCCGCCTCAGGACTATGAAAGCGAGCTTAAAGACTTCCTAAATGAGACCATTGGCGAGATGGAGCGAGAGCTGAGCAAGACCGCAGGAATCCTGCCCTTCGACTTTGAAGTAAACAAGTTTGCACTAACCAAGGGCACGAGCTGGATCGCGAACGCCATTAATAAGGAGTATCCAAATGCCCAGCTGGCGATGATAAACAACGGCGGCTTACGCAAGAGCCTCCCTGCCGGCGAGATCAGCCTGCGTGAACTTCACGAATATATCCCCTTCGGAAACACGGTGGTGACCTTCAGCCTATATGGCAGGGATATCATTGCCGCTGAGGAGCTTAACAAGCAACTCTTGATAGACAGACCGCATGACATTATGACGCTGAACATCCCCGGCTGGCTGGTGGAAGGCGAAAAGCTCAGCATAGACGGCAAGGAAATTGTGCCCGACGAGATCTATAAAGTAGTGAGCCACGACTACATACTCAGCCAATGGGATAAGTATATAGGCAGCAAGCCTTTCGATATCGAGGATACAGGCAATCTCTTCCTCGATGGAATCATAAATCAAGTGGGAAAAACACTGAAAGACAGCTCTTCCCTATAACATTTCGCTAAATCTTGTGGACATAAACAGCCTATGGAATAAATAGGCTCTAAATATAGCGTCCAAGAGGAAATCAATGAAAGAAGCGCGGCGGAAACACAAGATCCGTAAGCTCTACAAGGTCTCCATCATCGAGGGTTCCTTTGCTCAAATCTATGGAAATCTCGCACTGATCGGCAGCTCTTTTGTCACCAAATTCATGGTACTCATGCAGGCAAGCCCCCTGCAATTCAGCTTCCTATCTGCATTAGGACAGCTTTCCGGGCTATGGCAACCTCTTGGATTGGCTTTTTCTCACCGCTTTGAAAAGCGCAAATGGCCTTGCATTTGGACGACTGCGCTGGGGCGACTCCTCACGATCTTCCTCGGAATAGCACTATTTTTCCCAAATCAGCAGAGCGGCATCTGGTTTGCATTAGGCCTTTTATTTATCAGCGCAGGATTTCAATCAGTAGGTGGAAACATCTGGATTGCCTGGATCAGCGACATGGTTCCCGTGCGCATCCGAGGACGGTTCTTCTCTAAACGCAATCAGATCCATCTCATTATCGGGCTTATCGTTAGCTATATCCTCAGCTATCATGTTGATCTCTTTGAATCCGCAGGGCGCGGCGTGAAATATATCTCTCTGTTAAAAGCAGAGAGTTTTTTTGTGCCTGAAAACCAAGCGCTGTTTCTTTCTTTCATCTTCATCTTTGCCTCGCTTTTGGGAGTTTTTGGACTTTGGATACTAAGTCTGCAACTGGAACGCAATCGCAAACTTCTTACTCAAAGCCTAAGAAGCCTTTATCGCGAGCCTTTTTTGGATAAGAACTTTCGCCTGCTTCTCGTGTTCGGCTCGTGGTGGTTTTTTGCAACGGGCGTAGGCAGCCCTTTTTGGACTCCGTTCATGCTTAAGAACCTCGAAATGGGGCTCTTTGACGTGCAGATTTACAGCACCTTATACATGGGCTCATCGCTGCTCTCTTTCAGCTTTTGGGGCAAATTCATAGATAGGTTTGGCAATAAAACTGCGATGAAGATCTGCGTGCTTTTAGGCGGGATCAATCCCATGCTTTGGCTTTTTGTGAGCCCGGGAAACTATCACCTACTCTGGCTGGAAGCATTGGGCTCAGGATTCATGTGGGCAGGCAGCGGCATTGTTACAACAAACTTCGTGCTCTCCATCGCTCCCAAGGGCTCGGAACAAGGCTACAGCGGCATGTATGCGGCAATCACCGGCAGCTTTATGATGATCTCCACCCTCGGCAGCGGCATCTTTTACCCTCCCGCGATGACGATAGGCGCGAAGCAATTGGCACCCGAACAGATCACCTTCCTCGTCGGCGCATTCATGAGATGGGCGGCAATAATCCCGCTTATGATGGTGAAAGAAAAGCGCAGCGTATCCCTTAGAAAAGCCCTTGCTTATACATTGGATGGAGTTTGGAGCCAAAGAAGCAGATCAGGCAAGAAAGACTAAGCAATTTATTGAACATAAAATACTAAGTCAAAAGCACTTAGAGCCATGCCTTCCCTATTGGGTTCTGCTTAATATAAGGTGATGATGTGCTCATGGCGATGACGATATCATGACCATATCATAACCTGAAACCTATGGGGAAGGCATGGAAAAGAGGCGAAAAAAATGGCAAAAAGGAAGAAATATCAGCGATGTTCCCAGAGCATCTCACGCACTTTTTCCACCATTTCGTCGGGCAAGACAGGCTTGGTAAGCGTATGCGAAACTCCGGTGAGCTTGATGCGCTCCCTCATCTTTTCATCCAAAAATCCGCTATATAGCAGCACGGGAATATTCTTCATCGCCTTGACGCCGGTGGCGAGCTGAACGCCATCTAAGCCGGGCATATTGATATCCGCAATCACGAGCTCATACTCGGCATTATTGATGGTAAAATGTTCCAGAGCAGTCATAGAATCTGTAAAACAACGCACCTCATAGCCCGCATCGGTGAGCGCATCGCAGAAGATCTCAGTGAGCGCAGGCTCGTCATCCACGAGCATAATACGCGCCGGGATGAACTCAATTGCTTCTTCTTTCGGCTCTGTCACAGGCAGCTTAACATGATCCAACGCCGGCAGATAGATCTCAAACTTAGTGCCTTCACCCGGCTGACTTTGCACGCTGATGATGCCCTTATATCCCGTGATGATGCCATGCACGATGGAGAGCCCGAGCCCGGTTCCCTCGCCGATTTCCTTGGTGCTGAAATATGGATCAAAGATGCGCGACTGATCCTCAGACGGGATGCCGCAACCCGTATCCGAGACCGTGAGATTGAGATAAACACGCTCAAAATCCACGTCATGATCCATTCCGATGAGCTCAAATCCCTCTAATTCCTGCAATGAAATATACAGAGTTCCGCCCTCAGGACGCATGGCATGAAAAGCATTCGTGGCAAGATTGAGGATAACCTGTTGCAGATCCGTGCTATCGGCAAGCACATAGCGATCGCTATTGATCTCACTTTTGATATTGATCTTGGTGGGCAAAAGACTGCGAACCATAGGCATGGTCTCATTTAGCACATGGGCGAAATTTATGGGGCTGATATTCAGCTCGCTTTGGTGGCTGAAAGTGAGAATCTTGCTTATGATGTTTTTGGCTCTGAGACAGGCTTTGAGCGCTCCATTGAGATTGTTTTGAATGGTAGAATCATCGCCGAGTTTGCCAATGCTGAGCGAGACATAACCCGCGATGATGGTAATGATATTATTAAAATCATGCGCGATACCGCCCGCCAAAGTGCCGATTGATTCCATCTTCTGGCTCTGTCTCAGCCTGGCTTCCAGCTCCTTTCTTTCGCTCACATCACGCGCGATAAAGATGAGCTTCGAGGGCTGATCTTCCTTCTCATAAATGATGGATGCACTGATGAGAGCAGGGAAATGGCTGCCATCTTCGCGCTGCAGACGAATCTCCCAGTTGCGCACGATGCCATTGATATTCAGATGCTCCAAAAACTTGTCATAGAGCGTAATATCAGGCGGATAGACCTTTTGATTATAACACACTTCGCGGGAAACGATATCCTCTTCGCTCTCCCATTTCATGAGCCGCAGCGCCTCCTCATTGAGGGTGAGAATATTGCCGATGAGATTGGTGACCACGATGGATTCCGGCGAAGTTGCGAAGATCTTGCGCGTTTGCTCCTCCATTGCCCTGAGCTTCTTTTCCGTTCTGAGCCGCTCTTCTATCTCCAAAACCAGCTCGTCTTGCTGAATGAAGAACCTCTCGATGAGCCTTGCGATATCGCCAAATTCATTCTTTGAACCGGCAAGTTTACCGATGACCGACGGATTGGATTGACGCAAGGATTGCGAGATGTAGGTAAGCGGCGTGCTGATCCACTGTTGGATGAGGAAAAACTGCATCAGCAAGAAGATAAAAACAAAGCCCATGGTTCCGAAAATGATGAGTATTGCCAGGTTCTTCAGCTTCAAAAGGAAGGGGTTTGAACTGCTGAAACTCATCCACGCGATAGACTTACCTAAGTTATCCTTGAGCGGAATATTGATGCAACTGTGATGATCGTCTTGATGGTGATCGCAATCGATTGGCTCGACGCTGATTCGCACCTGATGCCTCAGCTCATCGGCAAGCTTTTTGGCATAATTATTATCCAACTTGTTTGCCGTAAGCAGATAACCCATTGTTCTGCCGCTACTTGAGCGGACTACATTCGCTGTGCAATAGAGAATATCCTGATTGAAGATAGTGTGATAGTCCAGCACTCCTTTCTCTGAAAGGCTTTCGATAGCACTCTCACTGAGATCAAATTCTGCAAAACCGGGAACGGACTCTTGGGTATAGCTATAGAGCTTTCGGCCTGCGTGATCATAGACCTGAAATAGTGAAAAGTTATAGCCTGTGCCCACATCGCTGATGGGACTTTGACTCATATCCGCGCCCGCTGAATATAGGAAATCTCTCAGCTGACTGCGCCGCGCATGATAGCTTGTAAACTCCATCTGAGCGGATTCATTTGAGCGCAAAACCGCTTCGATGGTCTCCTTGCGCTGCACGAGATCGCTCTCCCGGTAAAGCCGCATCTCCTCTTGTTTTATATAGTAAAACATGTAGAAGAAGCCGCCGAAAACCAAGGCTATTACTATGAAAAGTATCAGCAGCCGGGATGAGAGGCGCATTTATGCTACCTTATTCTTCTATCTTGCTTATGCGATCTTGCCGCGCTCTTTTGAGAGCCGTATCCACAACCTCAGCTTTGAGGGTGATGATGAACTCACGCTCTTTCTTTTCATAGCTGTCATATCCCGCGAGATAGCGGATACCAAAAACCCACCAAGGCAGGTCTTTGAGAATGGGAATCCCTGCGCGCGTCTTGACTTCGTCTGTATCAAAGAGTCCGGCGATCACCGTTTCTTCGCCGTCATAGAGCACGAGCTCCGTGGACGAAGTACTCTTTGTAATGATGGTAGAAACCGCCGAGGGCTGTCCGCTTGAGCGTTCTATGGAGAGATTAAGAATGATGAGCTCTTCGCCATCCACCTCCACCAAAGTAGGCGTAACGTCCAGGATAATACCCGTAGAGAAGAAGGTATCCATGGTATTTCCGGCTTCGTCTGAGGTTTTGATAGAGATATCCTGACCCACTTGGATGTGCCCGGTCTTGCCGCTGGAGACGAGTATGGTGGGCTCCGCGAGTATGCTGCCATTGCTATTGCTCTCGATGGCGTTTATGACCGTGTTTATATCCACGGTATATTTGCCTAAACTACCCGTTCCCGAGCCGCTGAGAGTGAGCGGAGAGACAAATTGGCTTGCTCCTGCGAATCCGGCATCTATGGATACTTTACCATTTGCCACGGTTGACCAATCCACGCCGAGGTTTTTGATATAGCTTCTATCCGCCAAGACTGCAACGGCTTTGATGCGAATCTGTTTTGCCAGCGCATCCTTTTGGAGGGCAAGCTTTTCGATGAGCTCTTGGCTGGTCTCCTCGCCTATCTCCTGAACCAAATCTTTGATGGCAAAATATCCTGCGCCTTCTTCGAGCAATAGCTTGTTTCTCAGCACGATGAGATCCAGGGCTGTTCGCCAATGGATATCAGAGATCTGAACGTTGATATTGCCGTTGAAACTCGACATGTTGATCACTTTCTTGCCGGTCTCAGCCATGCTGAAATATTCCAAAATCTGAACGGCTGTATTCACATGTGTGTTGCTATTTAAGCTCACTTTTTGATTGCTCAGCTCACCCACCTGTTGCGCAAGGAGCATTGAGCAAAAGACCATGCTCACAACCCACAATATTAGTCTTTTTTTATACATCATAAACCTCAATTTTTAATCATTCCAAATATAGTATCAAGTTTTCTTCAAAACCGTATTTATTGATGACAAAGAGTGCGAAACCCTCGCGGGAATCGACCTTTTGCAGATGACCATAGAGGATATCATCCCCCTTTTTGAGCATGCGTATGATCCCGGCTTCATCGCGGATGAAAACCCTGCCGTCACTGATCGCAATGAGATTTGCATTATCAAGATCAAGCAAGCGGGTATCCAATCCTGAGTGCCTATATGCATCTCGGAGGTAGCGATGGCGGAATAGATCATATTCATGAACCGCTTTCTTCATGGTGTTGTAGCTGATCGCCGAAACGGGGAAGCCTTCCTCATGGGCATAAGTTCTGAACATCATGGAGAAGTCCACTGAGTCGGCGCCTGCACTTTGATTGCTAACCGAGAGATCTTCAATGGTGATCAGTGCGCGCTGATATTCCAAAAGACGGGTGAACTTCACCAAGTCCATATAGGAAGCGGCGCCTGAGATCACATATTCATTGTAGTCTTCTTCGGTCTTTTTACTCATGCCAAAATCGTAGTAAAGGTCTTTGTTTAGCCAGTTTAAGACCCTGAGGAGATAGTCGTAGCTGATGATGGAAGAGTCGTCTTCCATGATGATCTTAAATTGCGAACTTGCAACGGCTTGTTGCATCTCATACTCTTCTTCAAGAATCTCGCGATTTGCGATCTTCCTATTTAGAACCACGATATTCTCTTTCGTTTCTTTGAGCTTTGACTGAGCTTCTTTGAGCTTTTTATCCGACTTACTCAATGTGTAGCTGGCAAATACCGAGCTGAGGATAAAGAGCACGAGAAGGACGAGAGTATTTCGGGAGGAGTTAGTCATCTTTTCAGCTCCTCTTGGATTATTCTTAGATCTATGTTCGCCTGTTTGCCGGCAGCGCTTCGGGCATATCCACCCAGCAAGGCGTTATATTTACCCATAAAATTGGTCTCTCCCAAAGCAAAGCTGATGCGAGCATCCATCAAGATGCTGTGCGCATAGTAAGCATCGCCGGGCGTGAGATTATCTTTGAGGCTCTGTCTTGCGGCTTGATATTGTCCGTCTAAATAGAGGCGATATGAGACCCACCAACGAATCAGTGAAGCGAAACGGGTGCCTTCATATTTCTCTATCATCACATGGCCTAGGAACTGATATTCCAGCATATTACCCTTATTTATCGCTCTGATAAATTTGAGGTATAGCTCGTGAGTTTCTTCATCGCTATTGACGTCACCATTCATGGGACTGGGCGTAAATTCCGTGCTGATGGGCGGAAGCATGCCATAGCGATAGGTGGCGGCGGTGATCTTCTCGGTTTGGGGAAGATCTTTTTTGGTCGTAGCCTCTGTGGTCTGTTTGGGACGATAGTAGCGATGCGTTCTGGTTCCCGTGGTGGTCTTGCTTTCAGCCGGCGGCAATACAAATTCTGCCGCAATCAGCTCTTCCCAATCCACGTCCGGCATATCCAACTCTATATCAAAATTATAGATGATCTTGCCTCTCAGCTCATCTACATTCACGCTGTTTATCTTGCTATTGGGCAGGCGCGCCGCTATTTTGCTGACGTTTGCACGCTTCGTTGTGGTTCCGGTGATGCTAACCTTATCCCCGGTTCTTCTAAGATTTTGCAGCCAACTTTCGGGATGGGCGCTAAAGCTGGCATTGAGCAGGTTAAAAAGCTCTGTCCAACAGTTTTTACCTTCAAGTTTGCCCACCACATTGCTGGTGATTGCCTTATATTTTGCAATCTCATTACTTAGTTCTTCCACCGCTGCATTCTGGGCTCTGAGCATGCTCAAAGAATAGTTTAACACCCTCATTTCCTGATCTATCTTACGCAGGCTCTTTTTCTTGCTGAGATCCTGCATAGTGCTATAGGTGACGAGGATAAAGATCAAGGAAAGCACGATGAATCCATGCCAGACCACGCGCAATTCCTTTTGGCCATCAATTATCTTATCGGGCAGGAAATTGCAGAAGCAGAAGTCCTGACGCCCATAGCTCAGCGCTTTGCAGGCAACTGCAAGCGGCAAGGCATATTGCGCCATGTCTTCTTCGGTGAAGGTGAGATCCGAGCTTCCAAGACCAAGATAAGGATATTTCAGAAGCTGAATTTCCTTGGCAATGCCTTGATCTTGCACATAATCGCGCAGCTCGTTACTTGCCCAATCACCGGCAAGCCACACTCCTTGCGGCTCTCCCAATTCGGCATTATCCAAGGCAAGCGCCATCTTTGAATAGATCACATCGCTTTCCGGCTCTTCTTGGGGAACCTGCAAAGGCAAGGTATCAATCCACTTGCCATCTTCAAAAACAAATATCTTGCGATAGTCCACTCCCAGATAGATGAAGAGATTGAGTCCCGGCTGCTCTCCCGTCATATAAAGAAAATAGTTCTTGAGGATGAGCTCGTTTGCATCGGCAAATTGGAAATACAGCTTCGTATTTACCTCTTTGCCATAGTTCATGATTTCATCGAGGAGCAGATTTGGTCCTGTATGTAGCCAATGCTGCATTCCTTGCGGGGTCTCTACTACACAGCTCTTCCAATCTCCCGCCTTTCTCTGGGCAGCAGTAAGCATGTTTTTGCGATAGCGCTTTATCTCGGACTTCTTAGTCTTCCCTACTTCGTCTCTTTCGATGCGATGTTGGTGGATATTTACAGAGATGACACCTTGTCCTAAAGGGAATTTAGAAAGCATTATATTCATCGGATTCACTTTGAGCGGCTCATGCGCGTCCTCTGAATCTTCAGAATCGGCATCCGGCATGCCAGAGGGAGGAGGCATGTCCATGTCCATCCCCGCTCCGCCGCCCATATCCATGCTAAAATCCATTCCCATGCTATCGCCCATGTTCATGTTGAAATCCATATCGGAGCCACCGCCCATGCCGGAGTCGAATCCGGAACCGGGGGCACCATCAAGATTGTCCATATCCAAAAGCATCGGGTCTGACGGGATGAAATCTGAATCAGGGTCAGCGGCAGAAGCTTCTGCTTCCTTATACCAATCCTTTTCTAAAACAATGGTATCCATACCCATCAAATAGGTGTCGGCGCCGTCTCGGGTGAGGTGCACAATGCGAATCGTGCGCCCGTCTTGGACGATGCCAAAAGCCTCTTTAGGGTTTTTCTTCATAAGTTTTTCCTTGCAGATCCTTTAGTGAACCGAAAGCAATTGTTGCATTCGTCTTTTATTGTTTGAATAGTTCATAGCCGTATATTGGTTGATTATCCCTCTTTGGAAGAGGTTTTTAAGATCTTGCTCCATGGTTATCATCCCCATCTTCTTGCCTTCTATCATCATCTGATAGATCTCGCCGATGTTTTTGTTGCGAATAGCGGCTTGAACGCTGCTATCCACGGAAAGTAGCTCTTTGGCGAGCGTGAGTTTGCCATCAACCGTGGGGACAAGCTTTTGGCTCATGCAAACCCGCAAGACATCGGCAAGGCGATTGCGAACCCGCTCTTGTGAATCCGGCGGGAACTCTGCCACGATGCGATGTATACTATCCAGTACAGATGAGGTGTGCAGGGTGGTAAAAGCTTTGTGCCCGCTATCGGTGATTTCCAGAACCGTGGCAATGGTCTGAGGATCACGCATCTCACCCACCACTATGATATCCGGATCTTGACGCAGCGCTTCGATGGCGCCGTGTTCGAAGCTGAGCACGTCTACGCCCACCTCGCGATGGCGCACCAAACATTTCTTGGATTGGTGCACATATTCAATGGGTGAATCAATAGATACAATATGCGCTTCATTTTCACGGTTGTTCATATCCAGGATGGCGTTCAGCGTGGTGGACTTTCCACTGCCGGTGATACCCGTCACGAGTATCAATCCCGTCTTCTCATAGCGTAGATTCATCCTATTTGCGATCACATCCGGTATGCCCAGCTCTTCTATGCTAAAGAGGGTATCGTTGATCCTTCTAAAGTTTGCGCCAAGTGAATTTCTATCGAAGAACGCGGTTCCGCGGAAACGCACTTCTTTGCCATCTATATCAAAAGCTAAGGGGAAATCTATACTTTTCTGCATGAAGAGGCGCTGTCTTTGGTTAAGCGTAAGCCAGCTGAGGATAATGGCATTTGTATCTATTAAGGAATATGTGCCAAATTCCTCCATAGGCCTCTTTCGGCCGAAGATTCTCATCCATATCTTGCCATCACAGCCGGGAGCTCCGAGATCAACGTCCGAAGCTTCTAATTCGCGAGCACGAATGAGGGCGCTCTGCAACTCTTCCCGCGCTTCGGCTTCCCGCTCTTGGTGATGCGTAAGCCATTGGCTGATAATCTCACAGCTTTCCACTCCCTGATAATTTACAGGGATGTCCATGCTGAGTGCGCGACTAAAGCTAAGTTTCATCTATCTCACTCATTCCTTTGAGTTTTTCTTTGCATTTACTAATTGGGCAACGCAACGCCTGTGCTTGAGGTGCATGCATTGCACTAAGTTCAACATAAAGCGATCTATCAAGCTCTTTTCGCAGCTTGAGAAAAACTCGATGAGCTGTTTGCGGCTGAAATGACGAACAATGCTATCTTCCTGAGCAATAAGATCGGTAAAGCTAGCCTTGGGAGATACAAAGGTTTCTTCTCCCCAAATATCGCCTTCTCTTAAGCATTCTATCTGTACATCCTGACAAAAAACGCCGACCTTGCCTTTATCTACAAAGATCATGCATCCTTCTTCTTTGTCTACTGGAATGCCCGATCCGCGGGGATATTCTCTTAGAACCCCATAGCTGAGCAGCTTCATGGTAAGATCCTGTGAAAAGCCGCGTAAGAGATAGTGTTGCAGGCTTTTTTCTGCATCGGGGCTAACTCCTAAAACGGGCTCCGGCTCGGGCGTCTCTATCTTCACCTGGCTTAATTTTGCGCTTTGGGCGAGCCCTGCCTCCACCGCACGCAATAGCTCGTCGGGTTGTATAGGCTTCGAGAGATACATGAAGGCAGATTGGCGAATGCTTCTAAAATCCACATCCAAGCCAGAGTAGCCGGTCATCACGATGATCACCGCCTCCGGATGCATCTCTTTGAGGCGGGAGATCAGCTCCAATCCGCCCATACGAGGCATATAGATATCTATGATATAGAGGTCAAACCTCTCCTGCGCTATCTTCTCCAATGCATCGAAGCCATCGATTGCCGAAGATACGTTATAGCCCATGTCCTGCAAAAAAGTCTGGAATATATCCCGAATGTTTTGCTCGTCATCCACTACAAGAATTTTCTGTGTACTCATGTCAAATACCTATTTATTAACCTTATCTTTATATGGGATAAGCGGGCTGGTTTTCAAGACCCGCACCATTTTCATCATTTCGCCTATATCTCGGACAGCTTCCAAGATGTCTTCTACATTGGTCATTAAAGATTCATCGTTATTTGTTTGTGCTAAATTCTTTGCGCGCCCTAAAGACATCGTCACAACGCAAAGAGGCGTATTTATATCGTGATCAAGGTGGGCGATCTTTTTAAGTTCCGGGATCAGCTTATTGAGCTCTTCAAGCTTGCCGAGCTCCGGCTTTAGTTCCCCGAGTTCCTTGCGTAAGCTCTCTATCTCACGGGTTTGCGCCTTGGTCAGGTGCCCATAGTAGAGCAGTAAGATCATGGCAATAAACGCCAATACTATCGTAAGTATCCAAGGAGCATATTCTCCCTGAAGAGCTGCCGTGAGTAAGCTAACTGTAGAAAAAGTCATTGTTTTCCATCCGCTATTATATTCATTTTTATTAGTCTCTTATGTAGTGCATAAGTGTAGGTTTTAATACTTGGTTGTGCCAATGCCCAACCTCATCTTCCGGCAAAATATAGTCGCTCATGCCGGCTTGATCTATAATGCCAAATAAGTGTTTACGGCTTGCATCACTGTCAGAAACAGGGTTACCATTTGAGTTTCTAATATCTCGCGCTCCCAAGGTCATGCCATATCTATTGGGATAAAGTTCTAAAGGCTCTCCCATAACTGTTACAACTTTACCGCCTTGCTCGCTCAATCCTCCATTTAGGTATCCTCTTAAGACTCCCCTACTTTCACCATTTACCATCTCTATCCCATAGGTTAATGCATAAGAACCCCAGGCACTATCTGTGTGTTTTTCATTAAACCGATAAACCCATCTTCTAAAAAATATAAGATAACGTTCCTCAACTCTATTCCAAACAACTGCGTTTCTTGTATAATCCATCACGGCATCTAAATCAATTAATTCATATTGAGAGTCGCTATAATTACCATTAGCATCCGCTTCTTCGCCATCTTTGAGTTTACGTTGTGTCACTTGGAAGTGCAGTTTGCCTGCCGGCTTCCCGATCTCAGTAGTTTCAAACCATATTGCCGCTGCCGGTCTATTTCGCAAATCATCTCTTCCACCGGCCGGTGCTCGTGGATCTGTTGGTATCCACATCAGAGTTCCCTGTCGATCTCGCATATCGTCATATTCGTCAAATTTGCCCAAAAAACCATCTACTTTATTTCTACCGTGCTTGTCGATTTTAGCAAAGGTAAGTAGAGAAAACTCTTTTGTAGTATCCATTGCCATGAAATTATTGGGCTTGTTAACTGGGTCTGGATCTATTGTAATATAAGTATTATGTCCGTTTAACTTAACAAACAGCTTGTTGTTGCTATCGCCCCAATCTGAAATATCATCAGTGTCATGATTTCCTGTGGGGCTTGAAAAGCTCAAGCCATGAAATGACCCACTGTAATTATTTGATGTTGAATCAGGAAAGTCGTTTTTGGTGATGCCAAATATTTTGCGGAGAATTTCTTTTAACCAATTCAGGCGTAAAACCTGATCAAATTCTAAATAGACAATATTTGGCGTCACTGTACCTTCCACTAAAATCGGATAGCTGAACGCCATCTCTGCAGTTCTTGAAACTTCAACTCCCTGCATTTCTCCGCTGATGAAAGTCTGTATTTTATAGTTTTGACTGCTCGATGCAAAACTATATCTAATACTATCTACTTTACAATTGTTATAGACCTCTTCCCCTGCTCCATATATCCTTGTAAATACCATATCTGTTGTAGAAACTCCACCAGAAGAGCCACCGACTTCTACACCGCCACCTTCCGTCATACTTTGCAAATCTTCCAAAAAGTTCTCTGAAGCCGCTTCTCTTACGGCTCTTTTCAGGATAAAATCGCTGAGATTTTCTATTTCTTTATTTAACTGATTTCGTATCAGGACATCCGGCACTCCGCCTATGTTTCTATATACGGATGTGAGTACTGATGCAAAGATTGTCGTCATCAGAACTACGAATATAAGCATTGCGCGTCCCATATCTTTCTCCTTTAGGCTCCGTGTTGCAAGTATCTATTCATAAAATAGCATTTCAATTGCAGATTAGAGCGCAGCGGCTGATCCGGCTTCCAGGGTGATTCGCGCCTGAAGGTGAGCAAAACTTCAGCGCTCATAATATCTGTTCTGTCTGTAGTGATAGCATCATCTTTGTCATAATATCCAAGCTTCATATCTTCTATAAATAGTATGTGTCCCATGGGAAAGATTATCTCCCCGTCTTGTATGATGTTCATCACTCTTCCCCAGCCGTCTTCTGCTTCATTTAACACAATCTCCACCGTGTGGGGCTCTTCTGAAAGTTCATCTTTTTCATAATCCCAATATGTCCTAAACTTTATGGTATTTTCATTTGCCACCACGCAGACTATCTCGTCAGGCTTAGTTTCCACTTGCTCTTTACCATAGCCTATTCCCACCATGGAAAACACATGGTTAATAGTCTCCGCTACATCATCCATGTGTGAAATCATGGAGCCAGTGTAATATAGCCGCATGGCGTTTTCTTGCAATTGGAGCTGAAAAGTCATCACCATAAGCAGAAGCGTTCCGCCTATGATCATGCCGCCGACAACGTCTAGCATTACTCCCATGATCAGTTCCCTAATGCCTTTGTATATATCCGCGTCATGGAATAGGGATGCCTTAAATAAGAAGGACCGGTGACGGTGACAGTCATTTTTATATAGAAGCTTGGTACTTGTACATCTTTTTCAAGCTCCTCGTTATAGACAAACTCCGTGGGATTTCCGTACTGATCACAATAAACAGCATTTCTTTCAACATTATATTGTGCAGATATGTGTGAAAGATCAAGCAGAATTGACTCATTTGGAAATGACTCCACATCAAGGTCAATTAGCCCGGCAAATAGCTTCGCATCCACCTCATCCAACATGCTATGACATATCTGCGATGCTTGCACCACCGTGGTGGCATTATTCAGATAGTCCGTCTGCGCCCAGATCGCCTGATTATATGTCAGCGAGAGCGAGGTGAACAGCACCGT
>FZPS01000180.1_pt114 | contig 21894 bp, 18 predicted proteins | sample 1817821 | NCBI WGS metagenome assembly FZPS01 (sample SAMEA104158645, study PRJEB21678) | metagenome | place: Germany | collected 2015-04-21 | reverse complement strand
ATGAACGCATTATTAGATGGATTTAAGGCAACATACGCAAAAATTAGCGAACAAAATCTATATAATAATATATTAATTTAGTTGAAACTTGAAATTTGATTTTCCTCTAAAGTACCCCAAAAGTACTTCATCTTCCCTTTGCTGGACAAAAAGCACCAGTTTAGGTGCAATACCCAATTGTCCGTTGGAATACCCAAAAAGTATATGAAAATGCCCTATTTTCCCCATGATGGCCAAATGTTAGTAATTTCGTACAGTTAGGACATTAACCGCTGTTTCCATTAAGGTAAAAGATCGCTCCAAATTTCAACAAAATTGATATTTGATCAATAAAAAATATATAAATATTAGGATGGTTTGTATGAAAGATGACCAATTATTGTTTAATGAAATTACGATAGCTTCTACTGTTCTTAATGCAGAAATTTTTCCTCATTACAAAATATATGAAATGATTGAATCGGATTTAGCTGATTATGATTTATATTTTATATTATCTGGTGATAAATATACTTTAGATGATACGCCAAAATTTAATATAAATAGTAATGAAATTGAGTATATTATTAATGGGAGTAAATTTGTAGAAACAGTTCCTGATGAATACGTACCGACTTTAAACACTCAATTTCCTAAAAAAAACAATGGTTATATTTTATTAGAAACATATAATAATTTGGAAAAAAATGATATTAATTATTTGACTTTTGCTATAATGTTTAAGAATATTATACCTAAATACAAACTTACACAAAAATTCAATATTTTGTATATTGGTCAATCAATAGCTATGGTTAATAGATTGCAAAAACATGAAATTTTGCAAAAAATTCTATCTGATTTTAGTATGGATTCTTCGAATAAGGAAATATATATATTAGCTGTTAGAATAGGGATTAATCAACAAAATATTTTTAATCCAGAAAGTACCAGTCCCCTTAAATATGGGTTTAATCATGAAATTCCTAATATTAAAGAAACAAAAAATATTTTAGAAGCAATGTTAATTTACCACTTTCAACCTAGATATAATAATCAACTTAGAAAAAAATTCCCATATAATCTCTCTAAATCATATAAAAGATTTTTTGATTTGGAATATTGGAACATTTCTTTTGATTATTATTTTCAGAATAAAAATCATTTTACAAATTTCTGTGAGTTTTATAGTAATGATAAAGTTATGAAACCATTTGAATATATAATATACTCACTTCGTAGAGGTTCAGATTCTAAAGAATTAGGTGTTTTTTATGATGCCGTGAATAGTGTGGCAAAACACTAATTGGTATATTTTGATTAGAATAATATAAAATATAGTGGTGATTAATTTATGCGTAAACTTTTTAAAGCATATTGTATAGCTAAAAAAGCTCACAAAGGACAAAAAGATAAGGGAGGTAAACCTTATATTAAACATCCTGTTTATGTTGCAAAAAGAGTAAAAGGAAAAGATGCTAAAATAGTAGCCCTTTTACATGACACAATCGAAGATACTAGTGTTACTTATGATTATATAAAATCAATATTTGGTGATAGGATTGTGGAAGCTGTAAAAGTGTTAACTAAAGATAAGAATATTTTTTATGAAGAATATATTGCTAAAATAAAACAAAATGATCTTGCAAGAGCTGTTAAGATTGAAGATTTAAAGCACAATATGGACTTAACAAGATTAAAAACTGTAACGCAAGAAGATTCAGATAGAATAGAAAAATATAAATATGCATTAAAAATTTTAAATGAATGATTTAAAAAAGCAATCTTAAATAAAGATTGCTTTTTTATAAAAGCAATCTTAAATAAAGATTGCTTTTTTATTGACATTGAATTATGTTCTAAAATACACTAGTATATTGACTTTTAAAGAAAACATCAGTAAACTATTAGTGTAATTGAAGTTAAAAAAAGGAGGAAACTTTAATGAAAAAATTTATAGCTGCAGTAGTGTTACTTCTTTCAGTTTTTTACTGATTGGTTGTGGCTGTCAAAAAGAGCCAATTGGCAGTGCCAATAGTTCTTATCCAAAACAAAATATAGGTGAGTTCTTTACAGAAGAACTAGCGGCAATGAGAGAGTTAAGTTATACACTTGAATCTAAAACTATTGATGGTGATCACCCAATTAGATACTCTAATGAATATGTAATGGCTTTTGCAAACCGTGAACTTTATAGTTTCTATAGTGATAAGAAATTTTCATTTCCAACTGATGAAACTATTAACTTATTATTTGCTGATGATGTTCAATATGTAAGAATCACAACTGATACTAAACACTATATCTATCACTATCTAACAACTGAGCTTTTATATACACTTGAAATAAGTGCTAACTATATGTATGATTTTGATGAATATGATATAAGTGTTTATAAATATAAGGGAGTTGAAGAAGATTGGGTATTAGATAAAGTATATCTTTTTAGAGATTATGAGCCTATTTCAGAAGAAAAGGAAGATGCACTAGATCCACTTGCTGTTTTAGATAATCCTTGGATTAGGCAAATTAAGGATTATAAATATTTAGAGGATGCTAATGATGTTACTATTTTTAAGAATAATAAATTTTATGCGCATTATTATTTTGAAGCAGGATATCTAAGACATTTCTATTTAGAAAATGGTAATATTTTATCAATGCACAGAATAGAAACATCAGCTTTAGAACCATATGATTATACTCAAGGTGGTAAGAATTATAGGTTATTATATTATTTATATGACTTAGGTAAAAAAGAAGCTAAATTAGTTAATTTACCAATTTATATTGATTATATTCAAATAAAAACAGAATTTGAACCTTTTGGTGTGCCGGCTGCAATTGGCTTTAGAACGATTGATCCAAATACAAAAGCATTGGTAAATGTAAATAGAATTGGTTCAATTGATAATAAGTTAAATATTAAAGAAATTACTTTTCCATTTGGGCAAGTTGAAGATGTGATGCGTTTAAATGAGAAAGAGTTTGTAGTTACAGCTAAAAGTGGTTTATATTTAGTAAATCATAAAAATGAGGTTTTAAATTCATTAATTTATGATAATGAGAACTATGAAGCTATTGTTTATAATAATGGATCTGTATTACTTTATGAAGATTATTTAAGATCAGTTAATATTTATAATATTAAAGATGGAAGTCTTATTCATAAAGGTTATACATTCTTAGATCGCATTAATCATAATCAAGTATTGCTTAAAAAAGGAGAAGATTATTATTACTTTAATGGTACACTTACTAAGTTAAAGGGTAAAGCAAGAACAATGAATGGACCTTGTTTTATTGTAGAGACTGAAGAGTGTTACGAAGTTCACTATCAAGATGGATCATTATTGTTTAAAGTTAAAACTGATGAGATTGTTGAAATTAGTGAGTATTCAGATGAATATACAGTACGAGTATTTACATATAAAGATCTTGAAGGTAATATGAAACATTATATTTTGAAAATTGTTGGTCGAGAACTTTTCTTTATGTAAACAATATTAAAGATAAAAAGCTACTGTTTTAAGCAGTAGCTTTTATTTAAAGTTATTGATGCAAAATGCAACGATCGAAAGTTTAATCGTTGCAAAATGCAACGATAAGAAAGATAATCGTTGCAAAATAGAATGAGATGTGTTATAATACATTTGAGGTGAAAGAAGATGTATACAGAAAGTAAAAATGAAGAATTAAAACGAGAATTTTCCAAAGAATCTACGCTAAAAACTATTTGTGCTTATGCTAATTATCATGATGGAGTGATATATATTGGTGTTGGGGACGATGGAAAAACTATTTTTCCTATTCCAAATATAGATGAAGAACGACTTAGAATTGAAAATATAATAAATACTTCCATTACTCCTAGACCTTTTTTTAATATTACAAAAGAAGAAAATGGTCAAATTTTAAAAATAAGTGTAAGTAAAGGAAAAGATGGACCATATTATTGTGAAAATAAAACTTATATGAGGCAAGATACATCAACTGTAGCAGTTGATGGTGCAAACTTGACTAGACTTATTTTAAGATTTAAAAATTTATCTTTTGATGAAATTGAAATTCAAAATGAGGATTTAGATTTTGAATATTTAAAAAGCGAATTAGCATCTGTTTTAGGTATTAGTAATATATCTAATCAAGTTTTTATTACTTTAGGATTAATGAAAAATGGTAAATATAACAATGGAGCTTTATTGTTAGCAGATAACGGAGAAGTAAAACAATCTTATATAGATATAGCAAGATTTGGTTTAGATACTAATAGTTTTGGTGATGAACTACAATTAAAAGATCAATCTTTATTAAAACAATATAATGATGCTTATATATATTTTACAGGTATGTATCAGCCATATCAAGTTATAGAAGGTATGAGGAGAGTTACTAAATATCCTATCCCTATTGAAGCTTTTAGAGAGGCTTTAGCAAATGCTGTTGTTCACCGTGATTATCTTTACAAAAGTGGGGTTCAAATAGCTATGTTTGATAATAGGATTGAGATTAGGTCACCTGGAGGTTTACCAGAAGGTGTGACAGAAGAGATGTATTATGCAAATTTATCATCAGAACCACGAAATCCTATACTAGCTGATGTGTTTAAACGTTTAGGAATTATTGAAAAATGGGGCACTGGAGTTAAAAAAATAATTGATAATTATAAAAAAGAAAATAGTCATCCATCTTTTAAAATTGAACAAACTCAAATTACAGTTATTTTGCCAGTGTTGAATTATGATTATACTTTATTAGAAACAAATAGGGCAATTATGGCCTATTTAGGAGCTTTTCCTAATTCACCAAGATCAGACATTGAGGAAGCTTTAAAAATTGAAAAAACTACTTTAATTAGAAAACTGAATGAATTATTGAAAGATGGAGAGATTATTAGTAATGGTAGAGGCCCAACAGTAACTTATAATATTAAGTGATAAATATTAGGAAAGGAGATATGTTTATGGCTTATGATTATAAACAAAGAAAAAAGGAAATTTATAAAATCCTACATTCAAAAACAGACGTTTTAGAAAAAGGGAATATTTCTGATATTGAACATGAAACGGGTGGAGAATTAACATATAGTAATGGTATAAAAGGATATGTCACATCTATATTTGTAGATATAGTAAATTCAACCGGTCTTTTTAAAGAAAAAAAAGATAAAACAGTAGCAAAAATTATTCGAATATTTGCTTCAGAAGTTATACAGATACTTAATGATACTCAACTTTTTAAAACAATTGGTGTTAGGGGAGATTGTGTTTTTGCGGTTTATGCTACACCAACCAAAAATGATATCAATGAAGTTTTTAATATGAGTGTTGAAATTAACACATTAAGAAAAATGATAAATAAAATTTTAAATGAAAATGACTTTTCAATTATTAATTATGGAATTGGAGTGGGCGGATCAAAAGATCTAGTTATTAAAGTTGGGAGAAAAGCAATAGTTAATGATTTAGTTTTTGTAGGTGATGCTGTAATTAATGCATCTAATTTGGCTAATATTGCTTCTAGAAATGGTATTGGACCGATAGCAATAGATACATTTGTTTATGGTAACATTTGCAAACAGGAAACTGAAGGTAATCAGAACTTTCCTAAGTGGTTTCAAAAATCTAAAAATCAAGACTTAGAATATTATCATGGGGACATAATTATAACCAAATTTAATAATTGGATTGAGGAGGAATGTTGATGAATCAAAATAAATTCAAAGAATTAAATGAACAAAAAAGACGTTCATTAGAAATTTTATTGGCACAAATTGCTTCTTTTGATAATAAAGCATCAATTATAGTATCTATTTTAGGTATTGTTTTTGCTCTTTCTTTTACAGTTATAGAAACTGTTTCAACGAAAGTGGGCGATATGAAAATATACATATTTATTTCATTTGTGTTATTTTTGATATCAATTATATCTTTTTTAATTTGTGCGGTTCTAGTTTTAAAACCAAGAAAAAGAGAAAAAACACCTGAACATAAATCGTTAACTTATTATATTGATTTGGAAAATATGTCAGAGGAAGAATATTCAAAACTATTTGAACTTAATGATGATGGTGGTACAAGTTTTGAACAACTAAATGAAAATGCTAAAATATGTCATAAGAAACACAAGTTACTTATGGGATCAATAGTTTGTATGATACCTTTGGTTATATTTTTCTTGTTAACAACTATATTAATTATATGGTTCTAATTTAATAAAAATTATTAAAATAAAGACTGTTTTAAAAACAGTCTTTTTATATACACACTTTTTACAATCTCTTTTTTCTTAATTAAGGTTAGGTTAAGGAAATTTAGTATAATATAAATGATAGGAGGTAGAATAAATGAATGTAAATAAAACGAAAAAATTGGCAGTTTTATCATTAGTATTGTTAGGAGTAGCTGTAGTTTTAGGTATTGTCTTTTTTGTAATGTTTACTGCAGATATGGTTGCATTTGCTCAAACATATGGACCTGATGCTACACCTGAATCTGTAGATGTTCTTTTTGAACTATTTTCAACTGGAACACTTGTTACTTTAGGTTTGCTTAGTTTACTAGGAGTAGTTGATGTAGTAATAACAATTATGCTTGCTGTTCAAACATCTAAGTTTGAATCAAAAGTGCCAATGATTTTTCTTTTAGTTGGTTTAGCAGTAGGCGTTTTAAAGATCGTTGGTGTAGTTATGACACTTGTTCAATGCAACAAACAACTTAAAGCAGGTAAATAATGAAGTTAGAAACAATTAAAAAATTAGCTATTGCTAGTATAGCTATTTATGCTGCACTTACAATTTTAGCAATTATTTTTGGACTTTTTGTGTTTTCTGAAACTTTAAGACTAGCATCAGTAACGCCAGAAGAATTAGAAGCATCGCCTTTTCCTTATTTAAGATTTTTAATAGTGGGAACAGTGATTTTTGCTTTACTAATTTCTTTAGTTGCAATTGCATACTATGTTGTTTATAGTTTTGTTCTTGTTGGTTCAACAAAGTTTGAAAATAAAACGATAATGATTTTATTAATTATCGGGTATCTTGTTGGGGTGGTAGCAATAATTGGCTTAATTATGACTCTAGCATATAAAGAGCAAGATGAAAGTAAGTAATTTAAAAATTAATTTTGAGCTTGTTAATGGTTTGATCCTTGTAAAGGGGAAAATTAATGAGGAAGAAGCTTATCTTCTTATTGATACTGGAGCATCAAAAACTGTAATTAATAGTGAGCATTTTTCTTCTTTAGAGAGATTGGAAATAGAAGAAAAAGCGATTATCTTTAACCAAGGGATTAAAGATGTAATAGCTTATCAAACTAAAGTAGATCTAATCGAAATAGAAAATTTAGTTATTAAAGATTACCTTGTAAGGATTTTAGATTTAAGTTATTTTTCAAACTTCTTTGAAGAGCATAAGATTATTGGTGTTTTAGGCTTAGATGTTTTAAGAAACTATGCGATTTTAATCGACTATGAAGAGAAAGAATTAATCTTTAATCCTAAGGAAGGTTTGGAAAATCAAGAGATAATTGACTTATTATTGGAACCAGAATTACTTTCTGCAATCAAAGTTACAATAAATGATTATTCTTTTAATGTAATTATTGATACAGGAGCTAATGCTTGCTTAATAAGTAGTAAGATAAAAGAAGAAGTAAAGTTAAATTATGAAATAAATGAACCTTTTCTTTTAGATAAACTTAATATTGGTTTTAAAGAATATAATGATTTAGTTACTGTTATTAGTAATACTGATATGTTATTAGTAATACTGATATTTTTGAGTATGAAGATGTTTATGGTTTAATTGGATTTGAAGTATTAGAAAAACAAAGAATTATTATTGATTTTATTAACGAAAAATTATATTTAGAAAAATAAAAGACTGATTATTACTATCAGTCTTTTTTCTATGGTATATTAACAAACTTCCAGTGATCTGGAGAGTTTTCAGGTGTTCTACCTGGAACAGCATCTCTAGTAGCAATATAGTAAACTTTATTAGTACCATCTAGAATATACATTGATTCACCTTCGTTATATTGCCTTGTAGAATCAAATTCATCAGAACGAGCTTTAAAGTCAGTATCAGTTAGCCATTGATCTGTATAACCAGAACTTCCTGGATATGTTCCCATTCCATTAGTCCAGGGATTATTAGAACTAATAATGTTAATGTCCATAATTGAAACATAATATCTAGTTATCGGTCGGTTTGTTCCAACACTACTTGTAGTCCACCATCTAACAACATCACCATAAGTATATGCCTTATGCCTTTGCCATACATTTAAAGTCGTATCTGTAGTATATCGACGCCAACTACCATTAGGCGGCGCAACATTACTTACATTTGGCTTATGACTCAAATATCTATTCCAAAAATAAATTCCATCTGATTCAACAACAAAATCACCTTGATAATAAAAATGATATTCTCGATATTCATCAGTTGCTTCAGCCCATGTCATATATGCACCGCCGGAAGTATTAGGATTATTGATATTTATTGGACTACCAGTAATAAAAACCATATAATATTTGCCATAATGAGGAGAATTTGGATCATTCACATATAAAATATCCCCAGCACTATAACTTTGACCTTCGTAATAAATCTTTACATTAGATTGGTAAATATAATCATTAGTTAGATATAAATAAGGTTCAAGATCTTGGTTCGTTACAGGAGCTAGATTAAATTGCAACCAAATATCACCAGATTTATAAAGGTTTGGATTTTCAACTGTATAACGCAATTCAATTCTAAAATTAGAATTTGCAACAGCATTTTTAAACCTTCTATAAGTAGCATCATCCATTCTTGAATAGTCAGTAATAGAAACTTGAAATCTAAGAATTGTTTCCACAGTTCTATCTAGCATAAACTCTATTTCACCTAACGTATTACCAAAATAATCACCATCACCAACAGTGGTACCTGAGAAACTACTTGGATCTCCAGAAGGACCGTAAGTTCCTTTGCTAACAGAAACTTTACAATTGCTTGAGTAGTCATTATAAAAAGAATCAGGATCAAGAGGATCAAGAAAATCATCACACAATCCAATTTTTATAAATTCAATAATAATGTTGGTTTCTGAAGCAGTAGTATCAGTAGTATTCCAAGATACTTTGAAATCTTTAGTAGCAGATTCAACTACGGTATCTCCAGGGTATGCATATTGAGCACATCCAATTGGAACTAGATTATCAGAAGAGGTATAGATATTATCAAAATTAAAAGTAATGTTTAGGTCTTTACCACTTCCTATGGGATTTTGTAAAGAGTCAGTTTCATCATCTGGGGGATTAACCAAACCAGACCAATAAGCGAAAGCTCTTCCTATAAAAAAGCAAGGAATAACCAATATTACAACAAAACTATGAATCCAAAGTTTTTTAAGTTTACTTATACATTTTTACCCATTTGTTAACTCCATTTCATCTTTTATTATTTTACTATTTTTAATGCAAAAAGTCAATGAAAGTGAAAACAATTAAAGTGTTTTCTATGTGCAGTAAATTTATATAATAATAAAAAACCTCTAAAGTAAATCACATTTTATTTATTTCATGTGTGTACTTTAGAGGTATATATTCATTAACAAATGTTTTTATATTTTTATAGTCCTGGAGCTGTAACTTGCTTCCAAAGATTTGGATGTGTTGTAGGGCTTTGATTACTAGCAGTATTAAGTATTGCTATATAGTAAGAAGTAACGCCACCATTAACAACTCTTACTGATTGACCTGCTGTGTAATTTGTTGTGCTTGCCCAAGGATTTGAGCGAGTTTGGAATTGTGAAACCGTAACCCATTGTGACGGATAATCACCAGGAGCTGGAGATAATTTATTACCGCCAGTTGTTATATTACTAATTATATTAACATCAGCTATCGAAATATAATAAAGATCAATAGGTGTTGTTGCAGCACCTGCTGGTCCATTCCACCACTTTACAACATCTCCATAGGTATAAATATGATGTCTAAACCAAAAGTTTTCAGTAGGATCATTTGATTGTAGTGCCCAAGGAGTAGTTGGAGGTGCAACAGTTATCATATGTGGATTAAAATTATGATGTTGGCTACTACTATTCCAACGATAAATTTTATTATCGTGGACTACAAAATCGCCATAGTCATATTGATTTTCAGTATAATATTCTTCGCTAGAACGTGACCATGTTTTTTGATGATTAGTTGCTGGATTATCTAAATCAATAGCACCACCTTGTAGAACATAATAAAGATAGCCATAGTGTTCTGCATAGCCAGGTGATGTAGAGTCAATTACTATTAAAATATCTCCTGTATTATATGTAGCACCTTTCACATATATTTTAAATTTTGAGTTATATAAATAACCTGTTGTTAAATATTCGTAAGGACCTTTAATTACATTGGATACCCCTGTTGTATCAAATTGAGCCCAAATATTAGTTGTTTTATAAGCATTTGGATTACTTACTGAATATTGTAAATTCACTTTAATTGAAGAGTTCATAAAAGTTGTTCTAAAATCTAAATATTGAGTTTGATCAGTTCTAGAAAAATCAGTAACAAAAACTGCTAAACGTAAAATTTTTGTTTCATTACGATTTAACATAATATCAAAATTACCAAGGGTTTGACCATTAAAAGTATGTGTTTGACCTGAATCAACTGCGAAAGTGGTATGATCACCAGGAGTTCCATAAGAACCAATCATAATCTTAACATTGATATAATTTAGATAGTTAGAGCTAGCAGTACCTGTAGACAAATCATAAAATTTAGCATCATTCAAAGCAATATTTACATTTGTTTGTGTAGCGGTAATATCACTGGTTGACCAATTAATATTATAGTCATGATAAATTTCTTCTCTAGCAATAGTTTGATCATAAGCACAAGTATAACAGCCTGTAGGTACTAACTTGAAAGTTGTATTATAAGCTTGTGTCCAAGTAAAAGATACTGGGAGCTCTTTACCAGTACCAGAGTTGGCATTGAAATCATCTGCTTTTGCGGCAGGTGGACTTACTAATCCTGACCAATAAGCAAAGGCTCTACCAATTAAAAAAGAAGGAATAGTTAGAAACAAAATTAATAAAACAAGCCAAAGTTTTTTAATTCTTTTCGTAATTTGTTTGCACATTAGTCCTCCTTTTTTAAAAAAATAATACAAAACATTATACTACATTTAGTTGTTTTTGTCAATATGGTGACATTACAATAATATACAAATAAAAAAAGACTGAAAATAAATTTCAGTCTTTTATACTAACGTTTTATATTACCATTCAACTTTTCTCCAAGCGTATGGAGTTGTTGCTGGATCTAGACCTTGTACATCAATAACAGCAATGTAATAGTCAGTACCTACATACACTGATTTTCCTGCTGTATAGGCTGTTGTAGAAGAATATGCAGTTGATCGATTTTGGAATTGAGTGATAGTTGCCCATTGTGTTGGACGATTTCCTGGTGTTGGAGATGGGTGATTTTTCCCATAGTCTGCAATTACATTAGCATCAATAATTGAAATATATACAGTAGTTACAGGTGTAGTTGGACCTGCAGATCCAGTCCACCATCTTACAACATCGCCGAAAGTATAACTAAAATGTCTATACCAAACATTTTCAGTCGTGTCAGTAGAAAATTCTTCCCAGTAGCTAGTTGGTGGATATGCATTTGCTACAATATTAGGAGTGAAGTTGTGGTTGTAGTAATTACTACTCCAATAGTAAATCTTATTATCATAGATTACAAAATCACCATAATCATAAGGATTATACCAAGTATAATCTTTAGTACAACTACTATAGTCGTTTGTTGGGGGTGCAGTTGGTATAGGATCACTTAAGTCAAGTTTATAGTTATTTTTATATATATAAAAAGATTGTCCATAATAAGGAGAATCAGGATCAGTTACTACAACAATATCACCCTCATCATATCTACCATCTGGAACATATGGCTTGACATCTGGATCATAAATGTAATTAGCTGTTTGAAAATAATATGGGCCAAGAGGTACATTGGATAAACCTGTCGTAGTAAAGGTAGCCCAAATATTAGAAGTTTTGTATAAACTTGGATTATCTACTGTATATTTTAATTCAACTTTTACATTTGAACTTACAAAAGCTTCTTTAAAAGTTTCATACGCTGTTTGATTTGTACGAGGTCCATCAGTAACAGAAACAGCTATACGAAAGACTTTGGGTTCATTTCGGTTCAACATTCTATTAAAGTTACCTAAGCTGCTAGCTGTGGTGGTATAAGTATATTCTGCAGTAAAAGTTGTTTCATCTCCTGGTGTTGTATAAGTTCCAATCATAAGTTTAATATTAACATTACTTGCATAACTAGTATATTCAGTACCAGTAGTTTTATCAAAAAGACCAGCATCTTCAAGTGTAAAAGTGACTTTGTTTGTTGTTGCTGTTGTATCAACAACATACCAATACATTTGATAGTCATTATAAACTTCATCATCGACTTCTGCTGGGTTGTAAGCATAAGCAACACAACCAGTAGGTACTAATTTAAATGTAGTAGTATAGATGTTTGTATAGTTAAAACTTACTGGAAGAGTAGCACCATTACCAGCATTGGCATTAGCAGCATCAGTTACGGCTGCTGGGGGATTAACTAAACCTGCCCAGTAGGCAAAGGCTTGACCGATAATAAAAGAAGGTATAGTTAAAAAAAGAATTAAAAAAATAATCCAAATTCTTTTAAGTTTTAATTTAATTTTAGAATTCATGCCTTACCTCCTTTTAAAAAAATGCTTGTGAAAAAAAACTTCACGAGCAAAAATAAATCTATTAATAGATTCTTCTTTCATCTAGACTGTACTATCGGTTTTGGAATTACACCAAATCATGATTCTAATAGAACCTTGCAGACTTTACTGCCGGTCGGGAATTACACCCTGCCCTGAAGACTTTCTTATTATCCATATTGTAGCCCTTTTAGTGCTATATGTCAAGGGAAACACATAAGTTTTTTAGGAAATTTTAAGTTAAATCAAGCGCTTTTGTTTGATATTGACTTTTAAAAATTGTAATAGTATAATTTATATAATGGAGGTAAATATGAATTCAGATATTAATGAATTAAATAGTGGTGCCCAACAAGATCTTAATTACCAACAAAATTTTGAGTTTAATAACAAAGGTAATGAAGGTCCTAGGGGTAATGAGACTACTAGAGGTAATGAGTTTATTAATCAAAATCATGAACAAAATACTAGGTCTGATTTACTTCCAAGAAAAAGATTGAGGACACATGCCCATACTAGTACAACTTCAGGTTTAGCTTCTAAAATAGCTACAGTTGGCACTTTAGCTGTAGGTGGAATTATCACTACTGGAGCTTTAATGGTTGATGTTGTTAAAGACTATGATGTTGGTGACAACTATATTGTCTATGAGCTAGATTTTAATCAAATCAATGCTCCTGAATTTGAAATATATATTGAAGATAGCGAAACAGATGAACCGATTTTAGATTCAATGAAAACTGTATTTAAGCTTAATTTAGGTGAAGATGCTAGCTATAAAGACTCATATTTTGGCTTAGAGCCTGATCATAAATATTACTTGATGATTGATAAGATTATTTTTGAGACACCTGAAGGAGCTGATCCTACAGGCAGTCCACAAGACCCAATCAGGGTTAAGGAGAATATCAAACGATTTGCCTTTAAAACTACATATAATAAGCCTGTTTTAGAAATACAGTCGCTTAAAGTAGGTGAATATTTTAGTAGTGAAATCTTTGTCTTAGCTGAAGTTATCTACTCAGATCTCTACGAGTGGATAGCTAACCCATACTTACACTATGAGATTACCGATTATCAAGGTAATAAATTAGAGCATTATGGCCAAAGTGAAGAGCAAAAGATTGCGATAACTGAATATGGTTTACTATCAATTCCGATTATCTTTTATTCAGAAGAAAATGTAATTATCTCATGTTACTTATCATATGAATATCGAGGTCGTGAAGTAACAACAGAGCCTGTAAGACTAAAAGTTGAAATGCCACCGATATTATATGCTTACTACGAACAAAATGATGGTATTTATATTTATGTATATCGTAATGTAAATAATGAAGATTTATTTTTAATAGTTAAAGACTTAGAAGCAAATAAAGTTATAAAAGATGTAAGTATAAATAAGTACTTACAAAAGAATCCAGATTTAGATTATCAAATTTACTTTATTGGTGATTTGAGTTTAGAAAAAGATGTACCATATGTTTTTGAAGTTTATGGTAAACGAGTATATAGCCATAGTGAGTTTATTGTTTACGATAAACCTTCTATTCGTATTGAAGAAATGATATTAGAGGGGGCTCATCAAAACTATACAAATATCTTAGTTGATGTCTTTAATTATGATTATAGTGGGCTAATTACTGATGCTTACTTGCATTATGAGATTATTGATTTCCAAGGAAATGTAATTGAAAATTACACTCATGAGCCTATAGTTCCAATTACTGAACTTGGGTTACATACAATTCCTTTAGAGTTATATTTAGAACAAAACTCACATATTGATTGTTATGTAACTTATTATTTAGATGGTGAAAAGGTTACTACTTCAAGAATGAGATTAACAGTTTATATTGGACCTACTTTAGAAGTTTATTATCTTTCGGGACTAGGCTTAGCAGTTGAAGTTTGGGAAAATCCTAATCGTGATCCTTTGTCAATTGAGATTTTTGATCAAACTGGGGCAACGGTAAAGAAATGTTCTCTTAGTCCATATTTAAAAGAAGATAGTGGTTCAAATGCTTTAGAATACTACTTAATCGATGATTTAGATTTAGTTGATGGAAATATTTATAACTTTGATATTTATGGTAGACATAGATTTTATAGTGGAGAATTTGAGTTTATTGGAAGACCAAGTTTAGGAGTTGTAGATTTAATAGTTGAAGAAGTTTATAGCTCTGAAGTAATGGTTTCAGTAGATATTAAATATACTGATAGCTATAATTTAGTTTCATCTGCAAGATTAAAGTATTACGCTAAAGATGCTTCGGGAAATATGATTGATGTTGGTTTTCCAGGATCTGATCAAGAAATTGAGTTAACAGAAAAAGGAGCACAAACTCAACATATTTATTTAATGGTAAGTGCAAATCTTACTTTATATTGTTATATTGAATATTTATTAATAGATCAAATCTTTACAACAGAAGAAGTTAGTTTAGAGATACTTCAAAGTCCATTAGTATCATCGTATTTTGATGGTGAAAATTATGGAATTTTAATTGAAGTATATGAAAATCCTAATAATGAAGCTTTAAGGATTGAAATTAAAGACTTAAGTGATAATGTTGTTAGAGATAGTAGTTTTGATTCTTACCTAACAACAGAGATTCCAAGTAATGCTTCAGAAGTATACTTAATTAATGATTTAGATTTAGTAGAAGGAGAAGTATATGTATATCGTATTTATGGGCGTTATACTTATGCCTTTAGTGAATTTACATACTTCTCTAGACCTTATATAGCGATTAAGACGATTGAAGGTAATTGGGTTAATGAATCAGAAATTGCAATTACAGTTAATCTTAATTATGTAGATCATTCAAATCAAATTGAATTTCCATATTTAATTTACGGGGCTACTGATTTAGATGGTAATCCAATAGATATAGCATTACCTGGGTCAACACCAGAAGTTGCTATTGATACAGGTAGTCAATCTGTATCTTTCAATCTTTCTTTAGAACAAAATGCTATTCTTTACTGCTTTGTTACATATACATTAGATAATGAAGAAATAGTAACAGAAAGAGTAAGTTATAATATTTATCCAAGACCGATAATTACTTCTAGTTATAGTGTAAGTAAAGGTTTAGAAGTAGAAGTATTTAGAAATCTTAGCAATGAAGAATTCTTTATTGATTTAAGAGATACTGAAGGAAATATTGCTGGGGCAGGAAGTCTCCATCCTTACTTAGAGCAAGGTTATCAAGGTAATGCTTTAGAGTATTATTTACTTGATAATTTAGATTTAGAGGAAGGCAAGACATATATTTATAAAATTTATGGTAGTGAAGATTATAATTTTGGTGAGTTTACTTTCTACAAAAAACCTAGTTTAGCTATAAACTCAGTAGTAATAGAAGAATATGAATTTGGTATGACTCATGGTGTAGCTAAAGTTAATTATCAAGATCCATATGCATTAGCAACTAATGTTAAGCTAGTTTATGAAGCAACAGATTTTGATGGAAATCCGATTGAGATTCATCCTTCTGGTTCTTTACCAGAAATAGCTATTACTGAACGTGGCTTACAAGATGTTGCTTTAATGCTAGATATAACTGTAAATACTAAACTATATTGTTATTTAACATATATAGTAGACGATACATATATTGAAACAGAAAAAGTAATTGTTGAAGTTTATCTTTCACCAATGACTGAGTCGGGTTTTAGAATTGATACAGGACTTGAGGTTTATGTTTTTGAAAATCCAAATCAAGATGAATTGTCTGTAGAGATTACAAACTCTTTAAATCAAACAGTTTGGAATCAAAACATCACGTCTTACTTAGTTCAAGGTGAGCAAGGACAAAATATGGAAATATATAGAATCGGTAATTTGAATTTAGTTTCTGGAGAAACTTATAATTATCGTATCTATGGTAGATATACATATTATCGTGGTGAGTTTACTTTTAGAAACGCACCAACTCTTGGTATTGCTTCACTAGAGGCAAATGAATATGATAAGGGTAATTTATTAATAGACGCTGTTATTAGTTATTTGGATATTGATAATTTAATTACAAGCGCTAGTTTAAAATATCGTGCTACAGATTTAGAAGGTAATCCTCTTGATGTTTATCCTTCAGGATCTACACCTGAGGTACCATTTACTTATTTAGGAGCACAAACATTAAGCTTTAATATTAATTTAATAGTTGATACTAAGTTATATTGTTATTTAGAGTATGTAATTGATAATATAACTTATAATACTGATGAAGTATTGGTAGATATTTACTTACCTCCAATAGTAGAATCAGAATATAGGGTTGATAAAGGAATTGAGATTTATGTTTTTGAAAATCCACAACAAGACTTGTTATCTGTAAAGATTACTAATTCTTTAGATCAAACAATTTGGGATCAAAGCATAGCTTCATACTTACAACCACAAGAAGAACCACATGCTCAATTTGAATATTACTTAATTAGCAACTTGAACTTAACTTCTGGAGAAACTTATGAATATATAATTTATGATCGATATACATATTATTGTCGTGAGTTTACTTATTATAAGGCTCCTAGTATTGCGATTAGTTCATTAACAGCTGGGGAATTATCTAGCGATTTATCAATTAGTGCTGTTGTTAGTTATCAAGATTCAGAAAATGTAGTTACAAGTGCTACTTTTAGATATTATGCTACTGATTTTAATGGTAATCAAATTGAAGTTACATTACCGGGATTCCAACCAGAAATACCATTTACTCATTTAGATTCACAAACATTTAACTTTGGTATTAGTTTAACTCAAAATACTAAACTACATTGTTATGTAGAGTATGTAGTTGGTGGAAATTCTTATTTTACGGAAGAAGCAGTATTAGATATTTACTTACCACCAGCTATGGAAGTTCATTATGAAGTTGTTGATGGATTTATTATTGAAGTATTTGAAAACCCAGAAGCAACTGAGTTATTCTTAGAGATTACTAATAGCCAACTTGAGATTGTTAGAAATGGTTCGGTAAGTAGTTACAGAACAACTACTTATCCAAGTAGTGCAAATGAAGTATATCAAATCAATGACTTGGATTTAACTTCTAGAGAAACTTACTTCTATAGGATTTATGGTGATTATACTTATCGAAGAGGAAATTTTGAGTTTTTAGAAAAACCTAAGATAACAATTGAGGAAGTAAAACCAGTAGTCTATACTCCTAGTGGAACTAATGTTGATGTGAAAGTTAATTATGTAGATGAGAGTGGTAATTATATTAGTAATGCTTACTTACATTACTATGCTACTGATTTAGATGGAAATCCTGTTAGTTTAGGAGCGCCTTCATCTTCAATTGCTATTACAAGTCCTGGTGTTCAAACTATTACTTTAACTTTAAATATCGAACAAAATATTAAATTATATTGTTATGTAAGATATGAAATAAATAGTGAAACAATAACTACAGCAGAAGTAGAGACAGTTATTAATGCTAAGCCAAATATGGAAGCATATTATACAATTATGGATGGAATTAAGGTTTTAATTTTTGCAAATCCTAATCAAGAAGTGTTCTCTGTAGAGATTTATGATATTATTAGTGAACAGGTAGTTTGGGATCAAAATATTAGTAGTTATTTAACACCTAATCCAGGTGGTGATACAGATGAATACTATGTCATCAATGACTTAGATTTAACTGAAGATAGAGTATATATGTACAAAGTTTATGGTACTTATACATTTTATGAAGGTGAATTTACTTTCTATAAACCACCTACTGTTCAAGTTAATTCGATAACAGCATCAGAATATACTGGTGGAGAAGTAAGGGTTTTAGTTGAAATTAATTATGTAGATACATATAATGTTGCTTTAAATCCAGTCTTGAAGTTTTATGGTACAGATTTTGATGGTTCTCCAGTTGATTTAGGAGCAGTTGCATCTTCAATTCCTATTGAAGGTCAAGGTGTTCAAACAATAACTTTATCTTTAGGATTATCAGCTAATATTAAACTATATTGTTATATAGAATATAATGTTGAGTATGCAGCATATCAATCAAGTCATGTGATGAGAGAAATTTATCTTCCAGCAATATTAGAAGGTTGGATGGATGGTTTAGATTTAGTTGTTTTGGAAATTGATAATCCAAGAAATGAAGAACTATTTATTGAAATAAAAGATATTGATGGTAATGTAGTAAGAAGCGAAAGTATTGCAAGTTATTATGTTCCAAATTATTTAGATCATCAAGGAGCTTATATAATCAATGATCTAAATTTAGAAATTAATCAAGAGTATACTTATATAATCTATGGTGGATATATTTACTATAGAAGTAGTTTATATTACGGTGTATAAAAGAGGAGAAAAAAATGGAAAAAGGAAAAAGAAAAATCAACTTAACTAAGAAACAGATTACTTCGCTAATTGTAGCTGCTGTTTTCATAGTTATCTTTGTTATCTCAATCTTTGCAGTTAAGATTTTTGGGAATACAGAGTTTGCCCTGTTTTTAGATGAAAATATTGGTCAAGTAGCTAATATTTTCAAACTTATTGGAAACAATATTGGTAATATCTTTATGTCTATTACTTATATTGTTCTTGCTGTTTTAATTGTAAAGTTAATTAATATTATTTTAAAGTACAGTTTTAGGAAATCAACTAAAACTAAGACTTTGATTAATCTTGTTAGTAGTACAATTAAATATGCAGCATTAGTTATTACTTTATGGATGATTTTAAAATCATTTGGTGTTGATACTACAACACTACTTGCAAGTGCCGGGGTTATCGTTTTAATCGTAGGTTTAGGTGCGCAAAGTTTAATTGAAGACGTTATTGCTGGTTTATCAATTGTTTTTGAGAACGAGTATGAAGTTGAAGATATTGTAATTATTGACAACTTTAGAGGTGAGATTATTGAGATTGGTTTAAGAACTACAAAGATTCTTGACTTATCTGGTAATATCAAGATTGTAAATAACTCTGATGTTAGAAATGTTATCAACATGAGTAGAGCTTTAGCTTATGTAATTGTAGAGTTTAATTACGAATATGATACAGATATTGCTCGCTTAAGAAAAACATTCCATGAGGAAAAAGAAGAATTAGCAAAATTAATTCCTGAAGTTCAAGGTGAATTACAATTTAATGGTGTAACTGATATTAATGGTTACAGTGTTAGATTGAGATATTCAATGTATTCAAAAGAAGTAGATAAGTTTCCTGCTGAACGTAGTTTAAAAGGAGCTGTGAAGATCTTCTCTGATAAACACGGATTTAAGTTTGCGAAAGAAAAAATTATTATTGAATCTAATAAATAATTAGTAAAAAACGAGATTTATATCTCGTTTTTTTCTTTTTTTAAGTGTTGATATTTTAAGAGAAAAAGGGTATAATATATATAAGCGAATATTCATAAGGAGGGTGGAGTATGGGATTAAAAGAAAAAACTTTAGAACTAACTGAAATCTTAAAAGACTATCCAAATTGTAAAGTTGTTATTGCTACAAAACTATTTACCCCAGAACAAGTTGAAGAATTATATAACTTAGGTTATCGTGATTTTGGGGAAAATAGAGTAGAAATGTTTTTAGAAAAATATCACCATTTAGAACATTATAAAGATATTAAATGGCATTTTTTTGGGAACTTACAAACAAGAAAAGTAAGAGAAATCGCAAGTCACTTAGATTGTTTGCATAGTTTAGATAGTGAAACTACTGCTTATGAATTAGATAAAAGATTAAATAAAGAACTAGATTGTTATGTTCAAGTTAATATAAGTGAAGAGAAAAACAAATGTGGAGTACCTTACTTACAAGTTAAAAACTTTATTCGTAGAATGGCTAACTATCCTAAGATTAGAATTATTGGTCTAATGTGTATTGGAACAATGACACCAAATGAAGATATTTTAGAAGATGAATTTAGTAGGATGAAAGAACTTCAAGAAGAAATTCAAGACTTAGGGTTAGCATATGCTCCTTGCACTGAGCTTTCAATGGGCATGAGCAATGATTTCAAAATTGCTTTAAAAGAAGGAGCTACTTGTATTAGACTTGGAAGATATTTTTTAAGATAAAGAGGTTATTATGGCAAGAAAAGGATTTAGATTCACACAATATAAAGATTTAAGTGGTAAGCAAAAGAAAAAATCAAGATCGCTACTTACTTCATATGATAGGATGAAATACTATACAGTTTCATATGGTACTGAAGCTGAGATTTTTGATATTGCAAACTTTGTTTTATCAGGAAGAGCAGTACTAGCTAACTTTAATGATATTCCTTCAAAAGAAGCAAATCAAATGCTTAGTTTTTTAGCTGGTGTTGTTTATGCAACTGAAGGTGAGATTTGTCAGATTTCTGATACTTTGTTTTTGTTTGCAAGAAAAGAAGAATATGAAGATGGATCTTTATATCAATATATTCAGGATACTAAATAATGTTAATTATCGTTTTATGGATTATGATTACCATTATGAATTTATATGAAATGGTAATGATCGCAGATGTTATTATGTCATGGATACCAAATGCTAGAAATACTAAGGTAGGCAAAGTTATCCATAGTTTAAGTAGCATTTATTTAGGGAAATTTAGAGGGATATTAGTTATTGGAATTTTAGATTTTACAACAATCATAGGGTTTGTTCTATATAACTTATTTTTAAGTGGAATGGTAAGTTTACTTGGAGCATAAGGAGAGAAAAATGAGTAAAGATTATAAAGATAGTTTGTTGATGATGAAGACGGATTTTAATATGCGTGCCAATCTTCCAAACAAAGAACCAGAGATACAACAATATTGGGAAGAGATAAAACTTTACCAAAAAAGATTAGAAAAAAATAAAAGCAATAAAAGCTATACTTTGCATGATGGACCACCATATGCTAATGGTGATATTCATATTGGTCATGCTTTAAATAAAATCTTAAAAGACTTTATTGTTCGTTATAAAAGTATGGAAGGATACCATTCAGTATATATTCCTGGTTGGGATACACATGGGCTTCCAATTGAAACTGCACTTTCTAAATCAAAAAAAGTTAATCGTAAGGAACTATCAGTTCCTGAGTTTAGATCTTTATGTAAAGAATATGCTTTAGAACAAGTTGAAAGACAAAAGTTAGGTTTTAAGAGACTAGGGGTTTTAGGAGATTTTGAGAA
>FZPS01000216.1_pt382 | contig 21895 bp, 21 predicted proteins | sample 1817821 | NCBI WGS metagenome assembly FZPS01 (sample SAMEA104158645, study PRJEB21678) | metagenome | place: Germany | collected 2015-04-21 | reverse complement strand
GTTGGTAGCACTCAACGTATTCTCTCCTCTCCTTCACGTCAAAGTCCCGTAGGGACGACATGTTGATTGTTTGAATAACCGACAAAGCCGCTATAAAACGACAATGCTACAATCTTCGACAATATAAACCCCAGAGGGGCGATATGTTGGTAGCACTCAACGTATTCTCTCCTCCCCTTCACGTCAAAGTCCCGTAGGGACGACATGTTGATTGTTTGAATAACCGACAAAGCCGCTATAAAACGACAATGCTACAATCTTCGACAATATAAGCCCCAGAGGGGCGATATGTTGGTAGCACTCAACGTATTCTCTCCTCCCCTTCACGTCAAAGTCCCGTAGGGACGATACCAAAGCAGAGACATGAAATCAATCGTAAAATTCGAAGATATATTTTGGGTTGTATTCTATCTCAAACTTCTCTAATATCTTAAGGTATTCTTCTCTAAATGTTGTTGTTCTATGGTGTTCCTTTTGATTAAGGATGTATTTTATGACAGTGTCTCTTTGGCTTCTAGCATAAGTAAATGCTGAGTAGCCTGCCTGCCATTCAAAACGTCCTGCTACAAATCTATTTTCATTTATCCACTTAGAGCTATTGGATTTTACTACCTGCATTATCTTAGAGACGGAGACTTCGGGATTAAGCTCAAAGAATATATGCACATGGTCTCTCCAACCGTCAACTGCTAGAGGAAATATATGATTATTCTTTAAGATTCCTTGTATGTATTTAAACAAATCATCTCGAAAATCATCTGTAAGGAGGTTTATTCTGCCTTTGACAGAAAATACGCAGTGGATGTTTAATTGTGTGTAGATATTTGCCATATTATTCGTTTTTGCAAATATACATAAATCATTTGATTTGAAGCGTGAAAGACGCTACCAACATTCCGTCCCTACGGGACTGGCATTTGTCGTTTTATTAAATATTTATCCAAAAGAATAGCATGGTCGTTTATTCAAATATTATTAATCCCAATCAGGGCTTCGCATCTAGCTCATCCGATAATCTGATTAATCCGAGTTCAAAAGCATAGGGCTTTGCATCCTAAACATCAATAATAATCTTGGCTATCTGTGGTTCAGACTTGACAGCCATAAGAAATGAGCTTAATTCATGATTTTATTGTATCTTTGCAAATATATCTATTTCATTGGTATCGTGGTTAAATATGAGATATGTTTAGCATTCATAAGATGGAATAAAAGTAATATATAGCCTTTTTATATGAGAGATTTAGATAAAAAACCAATTGAAGAAGAATTAATTGAAGAAGAGGATACGTCTGGTGATGATAATATGACTATCTCAAAGCCTTTTAATCCTAATGACTTAGAGATTGACACACCGCCGTTCAGTATTGGATTTTTGATTGATAAGCTCGATCATAATGAAATAAATATGAATCCAGAGTTTCAAAGAGAAAGAGACCTATGGTCGGCTGTGCAGCAGAGTAGGCTTATTGAGTCTATTTTATTAGGCTTACCTCTTCCTTCTTTTTATTTCGATACTACAACTGGTAAGGAATGGGATGTTATTGATGGGCTTCAACGTTGCTCTTCTATTGAGAATTTCTGTGTAAAAAAAACTCTAAAACTAACTGGTCTTGAGTTTCTTGGACATAAGGACGGTAAGCCAAACTTGGAAGGGAAAGGATTTGATGACTTAGATAGGGTATTGCAGCGTAGTATTATTACACGTCCAATAACAATACATCTAGTTAGGAAGGCAGATAAAAGTATTAGGTTTATACTCTTTCAACGATTGAATACTGGTGGTCTAATACTAACAGCTCAGGAGATTAGAAATGCAGTCTATCAGGGAAAACCTGCCAAGACTGTCAAACAACTTGCAAGCTTAGAGGAGTTTAAAAAAGCAACAGACTATAGAGTTTCAACAAAAAGAATGCAGGACAGAGATTTTGTTTCTAGATTTATTGCTTTCTATCTTATTGATTATAGAGATTATAAGCATAGCTTAGAGGTCTTTATTAATACTAGTATGGAGAAAATTGTTAGCTCCAACACTAAGAAGATGGAAGAAGACTTTAAGAAAGCGCTAAGGCTTTCATATAAAATATTTGATAATGATGCTTTTAGAAAGCGTATAGATAAGGAAGATGGCAGAAAGCCAATTAACAAAGCTTATTTTGAAGTTATTACTGTTTTATTTTCTAAACTAAGCGATGAAGAGGCAGAAAAGCTTTTAGAAAATAGAGAACTACTTAAAGATAACCTATTAGAACTATTGAGAAATGAGAAGTATAATAAATCTCTCTCTGCAGGAACAGGTCGTAGGGATAGCGTTATCACTCGTTTTGCTATGTTCGATTCTGTTTTAAAGAGAAGTATTAAAGGAATAAAAATAAAGATTGATAATGATAACGAGATTAAAAATTGTTGATTTTAAGGCACATCAAAACACAGACCTATATATGGGAGCCTTAACTCTTCTTGCTGGAATAAATAGTTCTGGCAAGTCTAGTGTTTTGCAAGCCTTATTATTGCTTCGCCAAACCTATAGGAAGGATAGACTTAGTAAGGGCCTGGATCTAAACCACCCTCTATGCGATATAGGGAAGGGTATTGATGCGTTATATCGTTCTAGCGAAAATGAAATAATATCTTTCAATATAGAGTCAGAGCAAGGCTTATACGAATTTGCCTTTAATGCCAAGAACAGATATGGAGACACATTCATTCCACTTGAAAAGCCTCTAGCCAATAACTTAGAGCTGGATAGACTAGCGCTTTTTACTAATAATTTCCAATATCTTAGTTCTTCAAGATGGGCCAACCTCAATCAATATCCAATGGATACATACGCGGTAGAGACCGAAAAGCAGTTGTCTTTAGAGTATGGCCAGGGAGAGCTGGTAGCTCATTTCTTGGAATATTATGGAGAGAATCGCAACTTCGATATTGAGTCTGATTTATTGATTCATCCAAGTACTAAGAGCAGAAAACTATTGCATCAAACCATTGCTTGGGAAAGAGAGATTAGCCCAAGACTTACCATATTGCCAGTAAAAAAGAATGACCAGATAAGCATTGAGTATGGCTATAGAAATGATGCTAATAACCTCCCTCTCGACAAGCTTGAGTCTAAAAACATTGGCTTTGGAATCTCTTATTCTCTCTCAATAATTGTTGCTTTACTATCTGCGGAGCCGGGCTCTTTACTTTTAATAGAAAATCCAGAAGCCCATCTCCACCCTCGCGCGCAGTCAAAACTATCGGAGCTTATAGCCCTAAGTGCTGCAAGCGGTGTGCAGGTTGTGATTGAAACCCATAGCGACCACATCTTCAATGGTGTTCGTAAGTCTATTGCTCAACGCAAAATCAACAAAGAAGATGTTGTAGTTAATTATTTTGAATTAGATAAAAATAATGTCTCTCAAAACACCGAAATAGAGTTTTCTGATAATGGTAGAGTATTGAATTTCAAGAAGGGATTATTCGACCAATTCGATGAAGATTTAGATTCATTATTAGGGCTATAGACTATGGATATATTAATTAATGAGCTTTCCTTACATAATCAGTTTAGGAATAAAGAAGAATTTGAGAAAGAAGGCTTGATTCCATTGGTTTCTATTCTAAGTGAATTGGATAAAAACAGAGATATTATTTATAAGAAATCGGATTTATATAATTATAAGCCAATACCTAGAAAGTCTTTGCATAGCATATTAATAGGTGAATATTCAAGGCGTTCAGATATAATTAGAAAGTTCAAAAGATTATTATTTAATTATTTATTAAGTGAGCCTTATTGGGATTTGGATTCTAAACAAAAACACTCTTCCGAAGACGACTATAGCTATAAGGGTAAAAATATAAATAATAGTTCTATTGCAGAGGCTTGCGAAAGAGATAGAGTTATTATCTCTTTTAATTCAGTGAACTTCAATGAGAACAGCTTAGTTACACATAAGAACATCTCCGAAGAGATAGGCCTAGATAACCTCCTTAATGGGGATGATTATAACGAATTATGCAAAGAAAAGAACTTAATTAATATCAAAGAATATTGTATTAATAGGTTTGGAGGTGAGAGTGGTAAGCTTGATTTTAGTAAGATTAATGAAAACCACGGTTTTAATCTTATTGAGAAAGAAGATGAGGGTGTTTTTTATTAATGCTTTTCAAAACAATAGATAAAGATATTTATAAGTTTAGAATTTCTAGAAGATATCGTTGTTTTGGATATAATGACAAGGGTAAGTTCTATGTTTTAAGATTTGACTTAGATCATAAATTAAGCGACTAATTCCTAATTAAACAAAGCTTACGCTTTTATTGTAACTTTGCAGATAATATAGATATAAACGTATATTGAATATGAAACGAGGAAGGGAAAACAGGCCTCATATTGGTTTTTTTGGGAGATGTAATCTTGGGAAAAGCTCATTGATTAATAGGTTTTTGGGACAGGAGGTCTCGATTATTAGTCCGGAGGCTGGTACTACTACTGATATTGTAAGGAAGTCGATTGAAATCCCTGGGATTGGTGCTTCTGTGGTGATTGATACTGCAGGTATTGATGATACAAGCCTTATTGGTAAAAAGAGAATTGAGAAGACTAGAGAGGCTATGAGGATGATTGACCTTGCTATTATATTAATTAGCCAAAATATTATTACTAGGGATGAGGAAGAGGTCTTGAAGGAGATGAAAAGGCTAAATGTTCCCTTTGTTTTGGTGTATAGTAAGGCTGATATCTACCCAATTGAGGAAGGGTTTAGGAGAAATGTAGAGAAAAGATTCGGTGCTGAGCTTATTATTACAAGGGATATTGATAAGAATAATGGGGAGGGTAGTAAGGGCATTGAAGACCTAAAAGAAGCAATCAAAAAGGCTATGCCTAAGGAGGCATACTCTAAGAAAAGGATTTTGGATGGACTGGTGAACAAGGGCGACCTAGTGCTTTTAATTACTCCTATTGATGAATCGGCTCCTGAAGGCAGGCTTATCTTGCCTCAGGTACAGATGATTAGAGATGTGTTAGACCATGAGGCTATGGCGCTGGTGGTGAAGGAGGATGAGATTGAAAAGGCTATGGAGTTTAGACCTAGTCTAGTTATTACTGACTCTCAGATATTCGACCTTGTTAGCAAGAAGATTGATAATGATATTCCTCTTACTAGCTTTTCTATATTGCTTGCTAGACTTAAGGGAAGCTTTGAGGCCTATTTGAGAGGAACGCCAATGATTGAGAATGTGGAGGATGGGGATAGGATATTATTGCTTGAGAGCTGTACCCACCATTCGAGCTGTGAGGATATTGGTAGGGTAAAGCTTCCGAGATGGATTAGGGAGTATACTAATAAGGAGATTGAATTTGATATGGTTCCTGGGCTTAGCAAGATTCAAAGACCCATTGAATCCTATGCTATGATTATTCAATGTGGGGGCTGTATGGTTACTCAAAAACAACTTACTCAACGACTTACACCTGCAATCGAGAAAGGTGTACCTGTAAGTAATTATGGGATTATGATTGCTTATCTCAATGGTATATTCGAGAGGGCTACTAGGATGTTTTTGGATTAAATGCTAAATATATTGGGTTAAAGTCTTGAATTAGGGAGATTTTTTATATCTTTGAACTCTTAAACCATATTACTAGTGTGTATCTATGAGGAAAATCTTATTGATAATTATTTCTTTTCTGGTTTTGGGCTGTAGTAATGACCTCTATAAATATCATGACTACGACAATCTCGTCTATGCTTATGGTAGTAGGAACTTAAACGAGAGAGAGGTTAGGAGGCTTGTAAGGCAGTATAAGGATATTGTGGAAAAACCTAAGGGCAAAAGGAAGCTACCTCCTCCGGGAGTATGTGCTGATTATGGCTATCTTCTATACTTAACTGACAAAAAGGACAAGGCTATTGAGATGTTTGATAAAGAGACTGTACTATATCCTGAAAGCGAAACCTATGTGAACAACCTCAAAAAAGAACTAGGACTATGAAGAGATTGATTCCATTACTTATACTATCCATATTATTCTTCGTTGGCTGTGATACTTATAATAAGATTATGAAGAAGTCAGAGCCTATTGAGTCTGAAATAAGCGAGGATGTTCTTTCGGAGATATTGGGGGAGCCTGTGGGCGAAAAGCCTAAGGAGGAAGAGATTATGACCATTGATAAGAAGGAGCTTAAGAAGATTAAGAGGGAACAGAGAAAGCAGGAGAAGATTGAGATGGGCGACACATTGAATCTGGGACAGAAGTTTTGGTATGCCCTATTCCCTAAGACTATAGAAAGGGAGCTAAGCTATCCTCTTATATATAAGGAAAAGCCTAGGTCTATTTTGGTTCTATATCCTTGGAATTGGTCGAAAAGGGAAGACGCTGGTGATATATTCTTGATTAATATGACTAGGGAGCTGTCATTGAAGGGTTATTATGTGCCTAGTGTGCTTAAGAGCTTTAGCGATTATAAGGCCGACACTATGTTTTCTGCAAAATATATAAAGCATAGCGATGCAAAAGCATTGGGTGAGGAGTACGGCGTGGATGCAGTGCTATACTCTACCATTTATTCTTTGAATAAGAACTGGTGGTCGACAGCTATAACTTCTTCGGGCGAGTTCTTTATGATTAGTACCAAGACTGAGGATACATTGTTTTTTAGAAAGACTGAGTTTATATACGACACTCCAAAGCCTGCCTATAAGCCTAGTAAGAAATCAGAGGTATTTAATATGGATATGACTAGGGAGGTTCCTTTCTTTGGGCTTGGGCATCAGATGTGTAAATATGTATTTATTGATATTCCTTTCGGTCCATACCATAAGAAATATATGAAGGACCAAAAGAAGTTTTCTCATCCACAATATATAGACTTTAAAATCAATATGAGGCTGGACTATTAAGCTTATTAATTATGGCAAAGGCTAAAACCGTTTTCTTTTGTAAGGAATGTGGGGCTCAAAGCTCCAATTGGATTGGTAAATGCCCTCAATGTGGGGCATGGAACTCCTACGTGGAGGAAGTGATTGAGAGAGGTGATAGTGGAATAAGGGTAAAGAGCAAGCCGAAGTCTTCATCTCCACAACCCATTGATGAGATTGTATATGAGCAGGAGAAGAGAATTGACCTTAATGACGAGGAGCTGAACAGGGTATTGGGTGGAGGCCTAGTGCCTGGGAGTATTGTGCTGGTGGGAGGTGAACCCGGCATTGGAAAGAGCACCCTTCTGCTTCAGGTGGGATTGAACTGCAAAGATAGGAAGATACTCTATGTTAGTGGGGAGGAAAGCCTTACGCAGATAAAGATGAGGGCGGATAGGATAAATATATCTAGCCCTAATTCTTATATACTTACCGATACTCTTTTGGAAGATATCTTAAAGCATTCGGACGAGCTAGAGCCTGATATCATTATTATTGATTCTATACAGACCATTAATACAGAGACCATAGACTCCTCGCCTGGTAGTATTTCACAGATTAGAGAGACTGCTGGACTATTGCAGAGATATGCAAAACAAACTGGGATTGCAGTCTTTTTGGTAGGGCACATTACTAAGGATGGAGGGATTGCAGGGCCTAAGCTGCTAGAGCATGTAGTGGATACGGTGCTTCAGTTTGAGGGAGATAGAAACTATGGCTATAGGATACTCCGCACAAGCAAGAATAGGTTTGGCTCTACTTCTGAGCTGGGCATATATGAGATGGAATCAATTGGATTAAGGCAGGTTTCTAACCCTAGTGAGATACTTCTTTCACAAAGAGATGAGTATATTTCTGGTAGCTCCATTGCAGCAACCATCGAAGGAAGCAGGCCTATATTGATTGAGACCCAGGCCTTGGTTGCTAGCTCATTATATGGTACTCCAAGCAGGAACTCTACTGGATTTGATCAGAAAAGGCTTTCAATGTTGCTGGCAGTATTGGAGAAAAGAGGTGGGTTAAGGTTTGGTAATAAGGATATATTTTTGAATATTGCAGGAGGGATAAAGGTAGGCGACCCAGCCATCGACCTCTCTGTACTTGCTTCCATTATCTCTTCTTACGAAGACTTTAGCATTAGTCCTAGCCATGCCTTTGCAGCAGAGATTGGATTAAGTGGAGAGCTTAGACCAGTTACTAGAATTGAGCAGAGAATTGCCGAGGCTGATAAGCTTGGCTTTAAGAAGATATATATATCCAAGTATAATACCAAAGGACTTAGCCTAGGAAAAACAGATATAGAGATTATTCCAATTGCTAATATTGGAGAGTTGCTTAGGTATCTTTTGCCTAATTCCTAACTCCTAACCACCTTTCTCGTGTATACATTCTTATCGGTGATGACTTTTAGTATATAGACTCCTTTTGGAAGGCTGGAGAGGTTGGGTTAGGGTAGATGATTATTTGGTTATTTGTTAGAGGGACTTCTTCGATAAAGCTTGTAGGCTTTTGATCGTTATAAGTTCTATCTATGTATACACCCTGATTACGCATTTAAAGCAATAACATTAGAAACGTCTGTTATTTTTCGCCATTCTTCTTCCCAATAATTTACAATATCTTTCATACAACAATATATTTATTGGAGCAAGAGTTTTTACTCTCACTCCATTGTTAATAATCTATTTCTTTTGATACGGAAATTCTATTTCAACATCTTTAATATGGAAATCATTGTTTGATAAAATAGCATTAATCTCTACGAATGGAGCTTGTATATCATAATTTGGAATGACCTCTTCCTTATTTATACATCCAATGTCTTTAAAATACTTGCTAAAAAATAATTCAGTGCTATCATCTGCAGTTATTACAGAAAACCTCTTGTTTTTATAATAAAATACTCTATTTGCCGTAATTATATATTCTATACTCCTTGCTGCTGGATTATCTTTAAAACCCCTATAATAAAACTCTATTTTAAATTGATCTTTGTTTGCTTGTTTTACAAACATTCTAACATCGGAAGAATCTGTAATACCAATAAGGTCAAATGTATTTATTACATAATCCAAAATTGGAATAATCTTTGTTGAATCCTCTTGAAGCTCAGATATAAAACTTAATTTCTCTGTTTTTAATGATTTTATTTGTCCATTAATAAATGAGCTAAATAATAAACAAACGATTAATGTTGTAATGTTCTTTATAGACGAGTTCATATTTTATTTTTTAATTATATTACTTTGTGTTCGGATATTTTATTCTAATCTTTTCAATGAAGAACTTAGTATCTAATAAGACAAAGCCTATATCTATAGATGGACTTTGTAAATCATAGCATTCAATCATCTCAGAGGTTTTTTCTAAATCAATTTGTTGAAAATACATACTAAATATTGATTTTGTTCTCTCATCTTCAATTTTAACGACAAATTTTCTATTCCTATAGTAAAACATCCAAGAAGTATTAATTTTTTGATATAATTCCTCTAACCTTGAGTTGTTTCTAAAACCATATAGATAAAACTTTATGTAAAGATTATTATTACTTTCTCCTATATCTGTTGCAGCGACTCTAATTACAGAAGAGTCTTCTATTTTTGCAAAATCTAATATATCAATTACATTATCTAACATAGATATTACACTAGCTGAATCTTTTATTAATTCAGATACAATCGTTGATTTTGCTTGACCGTTTGATACGGTGGTAAATAGCAATATAAATAATAATAAGATACTACCTTTTTTTATTAAGCTTATAATCATAGTAACTACCCCTTACGTAAATTTCTAATATAACATTTGAATTAATACTTAGTATCTCTTTTTCCATTTCTAAGTCTTCAGGAGAGGGTTGGGCGGTTATCCTATGGTTATGGACGAATCGCTGCAATATACTTAGAAAATTGAGTCTTTCTTTTTTACTTTGCTCAGTTTTGTTTTCTGAATATTCTAAATATTTAGTCATTAATTTATCTGTTTCTCTATCATGAGATGATGTAATTAAACAATAAAATTTATTTTGAATTAAGCTATATTCAATATATGTATTATCTGCCAAGAATTCAAATATTTGGAATGATAGTAATACGTTATTTCCCAAAAATAAAGCTGACTCTCCATTCTTATGTTTAAAACCTTTATATATATTATTAGAAGGCCCTTTTTCTATAATTCCTCTTTCAATATTTATATACACATATTTATCTTTTATAATTCTTTCAGGCTTTTTTACATTTAAATCATTATTCTTATTTCTCAAATACAATCTATCTGTATCAAGATTATTGGGTAGTTTATTATTTACATTAATAACGCCCTCAGAATTTATATAATAATCGTAGCAAACACCTTCATTATTAATTAATAAATCCTCTTTAGAAGTAACATTAGAAACGTCTGTTATTTTTCGCCATTCTTCTTCCCAATAATTTACAATATCTTTCATACAATATTTTATTTATAATGATCTTATAATAGAACTACTATTCTTTTCCCATATTTAAAGGATATTTCTTTAAAATTCTTTTAGGCTCCTTATAAGGATATATCATTTTAGCTTCAAGTTCATTTTCATTTATAAACCTAATCTCGTAAACATTTTTTTTGTAAATTACAGTTTGATTATCTATAATATATTTCTTGTATAAAAGCAACTTATTATTTTCTACGCTATAATAAAGATCTTCTGAGTTTTCAGGATATCTATTGGGATATTCTGCTGAACTATCAGCAAGTAAACAAATCTCTAATTCCATAAACTTTGACTTTGTAAGTTCAAGCCAACATCCAGTAATATCATACTTATCCAAACTTTCAATGAATAAGTCTAATTCTTTGCTTTTGTATTTTTCCAAAGAATGCATCAAAACTGCTTTACCATTATTCAAATCTACATTAGGAGATTCTGGAATAGAATCTACAAACTTTTTTGCGTAATCATCTATTTGTCTAAAAACATCTATCGAATAATTACTCAAATCAAAATATACTGCTGCTGAAATATCAATTTCCTTATTTTGGTTTGCTTTGTACAGACAGGAGAATAGAAAATATTCTTTAAGTAACTCTTTTTGCTGTTCTTTACTATTGTATTCTTGAGGTTCCTCCATCTTTGTAACTGTACAAGAAAAAAGACTGACGATAAATAATAAAAAACATAATCTAAATATCTGTTTCATAATAAGTTTTCCTTAAATTTCAATCTCTCATTGCTGAAATAAGATGCAATACTTCAAAGCTTATTGTATCAATCAGTATATCGTGAATAAAGGGAAAGTTTATTCCACTTAAATATACGCAATTCTGTTTTTGAAAGTCAATTTTATACTTTTCTTTTGAATGCTCCGTCCAATATGATAAATCCCTTAGGAAGCATTGGGTTTCATCTCTTTCAAACTTTTTATTAAACTCATTCTTTTCAAAAAAAATGGTCAAACTTAATAAGCGAATCAATATATGCAGAATTACAATTATAATTTAGAATTCCCCAACTCATAAAATTCGGTACCGCAATTTTACCTTCACCCTTAATATTTGTCACATTGTATTGAGGATTAATATTCATAAATTCTTTATAAACCACTTCTGGATTATTAGGAGTATGCGAACAAGAATATAGTAAGAGCAAAAATATTAATCGTTTCATATTCTATTTATTTGGTAAATCTATCGTTTTATATTTTTATCAAATTCCATCCAGTCTTCATTTCTATTATTCAACCAATCGTAATAGTACTCTATAATAAGCCCTGACATACTGTCTGGATGCTTTACTCCTCTATCTCTGAAGTACTTTTCTAATCTCGAACCTTGCCAAAGCCCCCAATTATTCCTTAAATACATTCCCAAAGAAAAATGATAATGAATCGTCGAGTCTCTATGTTGTAATGATTTTAAATGCTCCTTGTCTTCATCAGGCAGATAATGGTCAAGAGTGAGAAAACAATCTTCAATATTTTTCGGAACGTAAAACCCATTAATGGTATCAAGATAATCTTTTATAACCGAACGTATCAAATAATCATCAGCTTGATATTTTTCATACATCATAGGATGATAATTCAAATCTCTATTATATAATATGAGCAAATAGTTGTATATACATTTACTATCACAAACCTTATGTTCTTTAAATAGTTTTTTGATCTTAGTGTTTTTCTTTTCAAACAATCCCCAAGCCTTAGCAAAATCCGCTTTATAATCTACAAATATATCGTCAAATAAGACACTGTCCTCAGGCAAGGACTTAATTCTGTTTATATCCTCCTCAGACAAGGTGCTATTGAATATATTGAAAGCCTCTGTAAGGTTTTTTGGAGTTTTAAGAGTATGTATATATTGTTTTTGCAAAATAGGCTTTTGTATCTGAGAATAATCCACATAAGGTATTTCTTCAAAACTCATTATCATTTCAAGATACTTTCCCAAATTCTTCTTCTTTATATTGTATAGATAAAACCTCACACCTGCTCTTTGTACTATCCAATGCTCTCTCTTCTTTGAAAGAAGCTCTTCCTCTATCTTCTTAGGAATAGGCTTCCCTTCTTCAATAAGTCTTTCTAAATAAGGCTCATTTTTCTTATCATAATGATAAATTATGTTCTCTAATCTCGAAAAAAAATCACTACCCCACCTATATTCAAAAATAGAATATACAGAATCATAAAAGAATTTATAATTTGGTATTCTAACTATATCATTTGGATAACAGTCATCAACATATATGTTGCTATCTATGTCATACGATGTATTCCAAAGAAAAAAAATAAATTCTTGTTTCTTTCTAAATTCTCCAAAACGGAAAAAGTGTGCACCATCGGATATACCATATCCGAATTTATCTAATTTTGTTGTGTCAGTTTTTATTTTAAAATGTCTTGGCGTATTAACCTCTACTCCTTCTCTGTAATGACAGGGGGTATAATAATATATCATATTCTGCATATCCCATTGTCCAATGACTGCAAATCTTTCATTTTCATTTTTTTTCACCTTAATTGAATGTATAACAGGTCTCTTATGCTGAGCAAAAGAAATAAAAGGTAAAAAGAACAATAAACTAAATATTATATACCTCATAAACGATTAATGTATGTAATAGCAGCAAACTTTTTATTTGTTTTATAGTTGTCAAACTCTACGTCTTCAGAACTAATTTTTATTTTTCCCTTTTTAGTGTAAAATACGATTGATCTTCTAAGTTCCTTTGTTTCTCCATAAGTTGCACCAGATGATAAATCAACTTTTTCATATGCCCCATAACCTAAAATTATACCAATGCCACTACTTCCGAAGTCTGATTTTAAATCTTTATCTACTGAAGGTTCTGTTGTGTCCTCATTCTCTTTCTTTGGATGTGAGTGTATCGTATAATAGAATTCATAATTCCTATCTCTAATTAATTCGTACCACTTCTCTTTAGGTATTTCTGTTTCTGTTCCTTCTATTATTTTAGATGGAGTATTGTCTTCATAAACAACAAAACCATGTTCGAGTCCATTTTGTTCTGTAAGCCTGAATACTTCTATCATTTGATTTATTATATCTACTGTTGGTAAGTCTATAATAATCTCCTTTTCTAAATCAGATGCTTTAATTTGAGTTTTATTAGTAAGCACTAAATTATATTTACTTTCCTCTGATTTATCCTCTAACAATTTTCTCCCATACACATTATAATAATATGTCTTGTTTTGGCTTTTTAATATCAAATCCTCTTTAGAAGTAACATTAGTAAAATCTGTTATTTTTCGCCATTCTTCTTCCCAATAATTTACAATATCTTTCATATAACAATATATTTATTGGAGCAAGAGTTTTTACTTTCGCTCCATAGTTAATAATCTATTTATTGTTTATTGATCGTAATATGTTGACAAGGACAATTGCAACAATCTTCAAAGACTTTTTTATACATTTCTGCTTTATCATTTGGTTCATTTATGCTATTTATTACTTCTAATTTTTGTATAGTTTCAAGATTGGTAATATTTTCACGTATTGATATCGCATCTTGCGCTCTGGCATTAAAGGTGTCTAAAGCTTCTCCTTGTCCTAAAATTGCATCAGCAACCAGGCTCTGAGTTCTAAGAATGTTTGTTTGTACTTGTAATATCACGCCAGGTATATCAAGAGTTATATTTCCTAAATTATACTGATCTACCACATTCGTCTTTCTCCAAAATGTTTTTTCTTCCGATTGTCCAAATATTTCCTCAGGATCTATAGTTACATTTTGCTGTTCAATAAAAGGGATTAAGTCATTTTCATAATTTAAAACTGAAAGGTACTCTCTTAAAATCCTTCCTTTTACTTCTTCTGTTTTTGATTTTTCTATAACTTCATCAAGTAACATATCTATGTCCTCAATATCAACCACTCTTAATGATTCCATATATCCATTAGTATATGCTATACGAATATTTGAAAGATAGGTAATGCTAACATATTCCTGCAACAATTGTCTAAAAACAAAATTGAGGACCCTACTTTTATTAATATTTTCTATTTCTCTAAGCGTTAAATGTTCTTCCCCTTCTGTTACTGTCTCTGTTGTTGAAGTGTTTACTTCAATATTTCTATTGCTATTACTTTCAGAAACATGTCTACTTAAAGCTCTATTTACTGCACTACTATTGGCTGTCCTGCTTGATGTTTTATTAGAATTATACTCATATCCCCCACTTGCACTTGCTCCAATAACTTTGGCAATCATTCCAGAAATACTCGCCTCTACCTTAGCCTTATTAGAAGAGCTACTTGTACTTTGACTTGAAGAACTATTTTCTTCTTCTAAGAAATTCTCCATCTCATCTGCACTATTTTGAGAAAAGCTATCTAATAGATTTTCTGATTTAGTTTTTGTTGAAGAACTATCCCTATAAGTTTTTACAGATATTGTTGTTTTTTCTCCTGGAAGCAGTGAAAACGTTTGTATCGTTCTTCCTGCTCCATAATCTCCCAAAAAAGAAGATGTTTTATATTCTTCAATAATATAGATTCTAGGATTTGGAATATCAGGCTCTTTAATGAGATTAACTCTTGTCTGAAAACCACCAAACTTTGCTGATATAATTGGCATAAAGCCTTCTTTGGCTATATTAGAAAGCTGTACTTCATTCAATAAATTTCCTTTCTCAAAAAGTCTTGCTTTATCTTCCTCTTCTGATAAAGCAATAGCTTCAAGGTTGGTCTTATTTAAATCAATATTCTTTCTAAGCAACTTCACATTAGTCAAAAATGGATTTAAGTCGTCTTGAAGTTGAACTGCTTGAGAAAACTCTTTCTTTAGGACAGTTAGTTCCATTTCTCTGACTCTACTGAAATAGTTATTTTCGGGGACTTCTTTACTTTTTTCATTAAAACAATCATTATTAATATCGATGAACATACTACCGTATGTGCTAAAAGAAGAACTTTGAGGGAGAGAATAGTTTAATAAAGGTGCTTCTCCATCACCTAATTTCATAAAAGGAGACTTTAATTCTCCATTTTCTTTTTTCAGATCTTCTCTAATCTCATTAAGAGCTGCAATTTGGTCTTTCATAATAGAATAGCTTTATAGTTAATTTATTGAGCAAAGTTACGAAATAAAAACAATAAAAGCACCTACTCCTTAGCCTTTATTTCTTTTCTCTTCTTTTCATTAAAAGAATAGGCGTTTACTATCTTGGAAACAAGTGGATGTCTGATTATGTCGTAGTCTTGGAGATAGACGAATGATATTCCTTTTACGTTTGTGAGATAGTTTACTGCATCCAAAAGCCCTGAACGCTGATTTCTTGGAAGGTCGGTTTGGGTTGGGTCGCCTGTGATTATAAACTTGGAATGCTTACCCATACGAGTTAGGAACATCTTCATTTGGGAATAGGTGGAGTTTTGAGCTTCGTCTAGGATTACAAAGGCATTGTCCAATGTTCTTCCTCGCATAAAGGCTAGAGGTGCTATCTCTATTATTCTGTCTTCAATAGACGACTCAAGCTTATGCTGTATTAGCATATCCCTAAGTGCATCATAGAGTGGCTGAAGGTATGGGTCGAGCTTTTCCTTCATATCGCCAGGAAGAAAGCCAAGGTTTTCACCTGCTTCTACTGCTGGACGAGTAAGGATTATTCTCTTTACCTCCCTTGCTTTCAAGGCACGCACAGCAAGGGCTACTGCTGTGTAGGTCTTGCCTGAGCCTGCAGGACCCAAGGCAAATAGCATATCGTTATGGTCTATGGCGTCTACCATTTCTTTTTGATTGGGAGTTCGGGCTTTGATTATCATTCCATTCCTACCATGAACCAATATATCATCGCTCGAAGACTTCTTTGTAGTTGTTTGAATATCCCCTGGCTCTATAACTGACATTATAAGTCTTTCGTCCAAATACCCCTCTATCTCGTATAGGTTTTGAAGCCGATAGAATATCTCTTCAAACTCCTCTACCTCATTATCACTACCCATTATTTTCAGAAACTCTCCCCTAAGCGTTAGCTTTATATTTGGGAAAAGAGCCGAAAGAAACCTTAGATTGGTTTCATTTACTCCAAAGAAATCTAGTAATGATACACCTTCTAAATTAACTATTCTACTACCCATTCTTATTTCTCTAATATTTTAAATTCTGTTCTTCTATTTCTTGCCTTACCCTCTTCTGTCTCATTGCTATCTATTGGCTTCTCTTGTCCATAGCCCTTTGGTACCAAGCGAGATGGTGATATACCATTTTCGAGAAGATAGCCCACCACACTCATTGCTCTCTGTCTTGAAAGCAGCATATTATTCTCCGCAATACCTGTATTGTCCGTATGGCCTGATACCTCTATCTTTATGCTAGGATTATTCTTAAGCATTGCTAGCAGGGTTTCTAGCTCAGGCTTGGACTCTGGCAGAAGCTCTGCACTATTGGTGGCATAGAATATATTATTGAGTACCACCGAACTTCCAGTATCGATGGGGCTTAGGTAAATATCTTTCTCATAGGACTCTAGTCCCTTTTGTTTTAACTCAAAATTCTCCGAATGGAATAGGTAGTTATCAGCCTTGGAATTAAGGGCATAGCTTCCTCCCATAGGTAGGACTAAGAGATAGTCTCCAGTCTCTGCATCCGATATTGTTCCTGCTATTACTCTATTGGTTTCCAAGTCTTTTATCTCAAACTCTGCCTCCACTGGACTATTGGTTTCATTGTCCAAAACCCTTCCCTTCATATAGACAATTGGTGTTGGCTGTGCCTCTTCGTATAGGGAGAATGTATATAGATCTCTATCTCCCATACCTCCCTCTATATCAGAAGAGAACAAGGCATACTTCCCCGATGGAGACACAATGAAGCTAGTCTCATCGGAAGAGGTATTGATGGGGTAGCCGATATTGGTTGGCTCTGTAAATCTTCCGTCAACTATTTTGGAATAGAATATATCCTGTCCTCCCATTCCTATATGGTGGTCGGAGCTAAAGTATAGCGTTGTATTGCTTGGATGGATGAAAGGGAACATCTCCTGTCCGAGAGTATTTATGGTGGGGCCTAGATTAACTGCCTCCGACCATTCTCCATTATCGTTTTTATAGGTATACCATATATCGCTCTTGCCATGGCCGCCTTCCCTGTTTGAAACAAAGAATAGGGTTCTTCCATCAGATGCCATGGACGGCTGAGTATCCCAATAGGGTGAATTAACCTTTGGTCCTAGGTTCTTTGGCTGAGACCATTTATCTCCTTTTCGAATTGAGACATAGATATCGCATGAGCCATATCCATCCTTTGCGTTACATCTTGCAAAATAAGCCTCCCTTCCGTCTGGAGATAGGGTTAGAGCCCCTTCGTTTACATCGGAATTGAACGGAGGAGGCATATTTTCTGACCTAGTCCATTCTCCGTCTTTCTTATGTGAGATATAGAAGTCTTCGAAATAAGGACTTCTTCTATTGGTTTTGTCTGGATTGGGCGTAAGCCTTGTAAAGACCAGCGAAGACTCGTCTGCAATCAAAGCAGGAAAATATTCACTATGCTCTGTATTGATGGATGGACCGAGATTGATGGGTTCGAACTCCACGGGATTATTGATGGCGTGGCGAACAAATGCAAGGTTTTTGATATTATGTTGAATATGTTCTATACTTGTTCTATGTCTATTGGGACTAAGCCTTTCGAGGGCGTAGTAATAGTGATGCTCTGCCTTGTCGACATCGTATTCTTTGAGGTGGTAGTCCCCTACCCTAACATGGGCAACTGGGTCGAAGTCAGGATGATGCTCAACTAGCTTCAAATAGTATTTGTAGGAAAGACTAAGGTATTCTTCTTTGCTTAGGGTATTGCTCTTGGTATTATAGTAGATTTCGGCTAGGGCCAAAAGAGAGTTTGGATAAATGGAATCGTAGCCAAGGGAACGATTAAGCCTTTGGATTGCAGCCTCTTCATTATAGGTATTAATGTATTCGAGCGCCTTCTTAAACTCTCTGTCTGCCTGCTTTTGGTTTTGAGCATTAAGAGATAGAGAAAACGCCATTATAAACGATAGGCTTATAAGAAGAACTAGTTTCGCTTTGTTTTTCATCTCTAAGGTATCCTCATGTATTTATGACTCTGTAAGGAAATCCTCCACTTGGGATTTAGCTTTATATAATCAACTATATCCTGCATAATCTCCCTACTAACACTCCACTCTGGCTGAAGGAATAGCTTGGTGCTCTTTCCTACCTTAGTGGAATAATATTCTGCAAACTCAAAGTCTTCCTTATCACATATTATCATCTTTAGCTCATGGGCTAAGGAAAGACTCTCTTGGGTCGGAGGAATATTTCGTTTGGCACTTAGACATATCCAATCCCAACTACCACTCATTGGAGAAGAACCAGAGGTTTCTAGTATTCGCTCAATACCTAATCTACCAAGCTCTTCGCATAATGGGGTAAGATTATAGAGTAACGGCTCACCTCCTGTAATTATTACGGATTGAGCAGGACATTCTCTTGCTCTTTCCACAACGTCCATAATAGGTGTAGGGTTGTGGAGGGAAGCATTCCACGATTCTTTTACATCACAGAAATGACAGCCTACATCACATCCTCCTATTCTAATGAAGTAGGCTGCCTTTCCAGTATTATAACCCTCTCCCTGAAGGCTATAAAACTCCTCCATAATCGGAAGCCATTCTCCCGACTGGATTAGCGATTCTTGTTCAGACATCTAGTCTTGGTATATTTCCTTATTATATGCTTTTAAGGTGTTTTGAAGAAGGGCTACAATGGTCATTGGTCCAACACCTCCTGGCACTGGAGTAATATATGAACATTTTGGCGCTACCTTCTCAAAGTCAACATCGCCCGTAAGCCTATAACCTCTCTCGACTGTGCTATCGTCTACCCTATGGATACCAACGTCTACTACTATCGCACCTTCTTTGACCATATCTTCTGTAACGAACTCAGGCCTACCAATTGCTACTACTAGTATGTCTGCACTAGCACAAACCTCCTTAAGGTTTTGGGTTCTGCTATGGCATAGGGTTACTGTTGAGTTGGCATTATCGTTGTTTCGGGATAGAAGCACAGCCATTGGAGTACCGACAATATTGCTTCGGCCCAAGACTACACAGTTCTTTCCAACCGTATCTATCTTATATCTCTTCAATAATTCCATTACACCCATTGGAGTGGCTGGAACAAAGGAAGGGAAACCATATAACATCTTACCTGCATTGGTTGGATGGAAGCCGTCAATATCTTTGCTTGGTTTGATATGGGATATTACCTTATGCTCATCAATATGGTTTGGTAGAGGAAGCTGAACAATCATTCCGTCTATCTCTGGGTCATCGTTAAGGAAGTCAATTGTTTTGAGTAGTTCTTCTTCTGTGGTCTTTTCTGGTAGTCTATATACAGAAGAGGTAAACCCTACCTCCTTGCTTTGCTTTTCTTTGCTTGCAACATAAGAAAGGCTAGCACCATCTTCGCCAACAATTACGGCCACAAGATGAGGAACCCTCTTATCTGCATCAATTAATTTCTTTGCTTCTTGGGCAAGCTCTGCCTTTATTTCTTTTGCTATAATCCTACCATCAATTAGGATTGGCTGTTCTTGTTTCTTCATTATCTTCTTCTTTTTACGTTTCTTAATGTATTGAGTTTATTTCCTCCACCACTAATCATCCTCATTGCTTTTCTGGTTTCTTCAAACTGTTTCAATAGTCTATTTACTTCCTCGAGACTAGTTCCCGAACCCATAGCAATCCTCTTTCTTCGGCTTCCATTGATTATGGAAGGATTCTCTCTTTCGGTGGGTGTCATGGAACCAATTATTGCCTCAATTCCCTTAAAGGCATCATCATCAATATCCACATCCTTAACCATCTTGCCTACACCAGGTATCATACCCATTAGGTCTTTGATATTACCCATCTTTTTGATTTGCTCAATCTGACTAAGGAAGTCATTGAAGTCAAACTCATTGGTTTTTATCTTTTTGGAAAGCTTTCTTGCCTCTTCTTCATCGTATTGCTCTTGGGCTCTTTCTACAAGAGAAACAATATCACCCATACCGAGTATACGAGACGCCATACGCTCAGGATGGAATATATCGAGGGCTTCCATCTTTTCACCAATACCAACAAACTTAATAGGTTTTTCGACAACATGTCTAATAGTAAGAGCAGCACCACCCCTTGTGTCACCATCGAGCTTGGTAAGGATGACTCCGTCGTAGTCAATGACCTCATTAAAGGCCTTGGCAGTATTAACTGCGTCCTGACCCGTCATACTATCCACAACGAATAGGGTCTCCTGTGGGTCTATGGCCTTTTTGATCGAAGAAATCTCCTCCATCATTGCCTCATCAACAGCTAGACGTCCAGCAGTATCCACAATCACCACATTGATTCCATTGCTTTTAGCGTACTTAACAGCATTCTTTGCAATCTCAACAGGCTTTTGAGAACCCTCTTCGGTATAGACCTCAACACCAATCTGCTCTCCTAAGACCTGGAGCTGATTGATAGCAGCTGGACGATAGACGTCACCAGCTACCAAGAGTACGGATTTGTTCTTTTTGGTTTTAAGGTAGTTAGCAAGCTTGGCAGAGAAGGTAGTTTTACCCGAACCCTGCAAACCAGCAATAAGCACAATGGCAGGCGCTCCTTGAATATTGATATCAACGGCCTGACCTCCCATTAGTTCTGTAAGCTCATCCTGAACAATCTTAACCATTAATTGTCCTGGCTCAACAGCTGTTAGAACATCCCTACCTAGGGCCTTGTCTCTAACAGTATCACAAAAATCCTTGGCTATTGCATAACTAACGTCTGCATCAATAAGGGCTCTTCTAACCTCTTTAAGTGTTTCTGCAACATTAATCTCAGAAATCTTACCACGGCCCCTTAGAGTCTTAAACGCTCTTTCAAACCTTTCGCTTAAATTTTCAAACATATAGTATCTAAACTTGTGTATTTAATTTTTCTATTATCAATATGCAAAGTTAATCCTTTTTCCTCTAATTCGGAAATATAGAGGAAATTTACTTGATATTGAATATAATATGGGAATAAAAAAGAGTGCGTTGTACGGGATTCGAACCAGTGACCCCTACCCTGTCAAGGTAGTGCTCTAAACCAACTGAGCTAACAACGCATCTGCTTTGAATTTGCAAAGATACAATATTAATTGAAACTTAAAAGAAAATCCATGAAATATCTACTATTCCCCTATTTCTTATATCAGGTAAATATTGAATAAATCTCCTTACTGCCTCACTATCTTTCGATTCTAGTATAATGAAACAAAGAGTTATTCTAGTAAGATGCTATCTTAGTTATAGTAAGATGCCATCTAACTCGAGTAAGATGCCATCTTAGTCAAGTAAGATGCCATCTTAGTCATAGTAAGATGCCATCTTAGTCGAGTAAGATGCCATCTTACTAAATTAATCTGCGAAGACAGTAAACTGATTCTTTGAATTAGGAGTTAGGAATAAGGATACTGTCCCTAAAAAGTGTGT
>FZPS01000007.1_pt80 | contig 21911 bp, 22 predicted proteins | sample 1817821 | NCBI WGS metagenome assembly FZPS01 (sample SAMEA104158645, study PRJEB21678) | metagenome | place: Germany | collected 2015-04-21 | reverse complement strand
CCTGCCTACAAGGGCAGCAGTCATTTGCTCATCATAGAGCACATTAACCCACCGGGAAAACTCCAAGTTTGTGTTAAGAATGACCGATTTCTGCTCATGTATCTCGGAAAGAAAGTCAAAGAGCAATTGGGCGCCAGTACGGTCGTATGGTACGTAACCCCACTCATCAAGGATAATGATAGACGCTTTATTCAGTTTTTTTAGTAACATTCCGAGTGTTCCAGCCTTCTTTGCTTCCGAAAGTTGATTGACCAATGCTGCGGTACGGTAAAACTTAACAGGAATGCCTTTTTGACAGGCAGTCACGCCCAGTGCAATTGAAAGCATGGTTTTACCGGTTCCTGTTCTGCCGTACATGATAATATTTTTCTTTTCCCTCACAAAATTAAGGGATTTCAGGCTTTCCGGCGTTAGGTCTGAAGGAAGGGTAATTTCATCAAAACGGAATCCTTCAAATGTTTTGATGCTATAGAAGCCTGCATTATTAATCAGTTTAGCTACACGGCCTTGTTCACGGTTTTTTAGTTCTGCAGATAATAATTTATATAAATACTCCTGATGGGATTCGCCCTCCATTGTCTGTGCCATATCGGCCAGATTGCGGCTTAACTTTAGTTTTTTGCAACAGTCTATAATTTTATCTTCAAGCATTTGCGGCACCTCCCTTTTTCAGGAAGACGTCGTAAGCAATAAGGTTGGTTGTCATCTGACCGACTTTTGGTATTTCCGGACCAAGCGGCATAGGCGGAAGTTCCGGCACATCGGCGTAAAGACGCCGGTAAAGGTTTCTCAGACTATCGGCATCGGATGCCCCATAACATAGCGCCTGATTGACAGTGTTAAGAGCACTTTCAAAGCCGGTTCTGTCCGTGAGTTCTGCCAGAACTTTAAGGATCTTTCCTGTTTCCGTATTGGAACAGCCCTCAAGGAACTGTTTCATTGCAGACGGCATTATGTCATAGATACCCGAATATTTCAATGCGCGCGGTCGTATGGAAAGCTGCCTAAGGTATGGAAGCCAGTCCATGCTCTGCTGTTTAGTATCGCCGTAAAGACGGCGGTGTCTTACGATTTCGCGATAGTTTTCATCCATCACGATAACAAGCGATGATGTCAGTTTCAGGTTAACCGTTGTATTTGCATGTTTCGGTGATACCGAATATTCATGCATTCCTTTATTCAAATAAAATTTGCCCCAGTTGTTAGTAGTAACAGCCTTTTTACCGCTCAGGTCGAATTCAATTTCAGGAAGGGGATGACAATGTTTTAAATCTTCCTCAAACAGTTCCTCTATTGTTTTGTTGTGGCGGTAATGCTCTCTTTTGGCATCTTCCTCACACATATTGAGAAGTTGCCGGTTAAAATCGGGAAGATTAAGAAAACGCGGTATGGGGACAAGTAAGTTACGTCTATGGTAACCAACTTTGTTTTCAACATTGCCTTTTTCATGCCCTTCACCGGGATTCATGAACACGGCTTGGAAACGGTAGTGCTCCCTGAACCGGTCAAACCTTTCTGTGGTCTCACGGCCGCCGCCTCGGATTACTTTAGTAACAATTGTTTTAGTGTTGTCAAACCATACCTCGCCGGGCACAACACCAATGTGCCGGAAGATTGTGTCCAGCCCTTCCAGAAGGCATTCCATATTTTCACCGTAGAATAGTTGCAAGTAGCCTTTATTGCTGTAAGGGAATGACACTTCGAGGTATTTTCCGGTTAGGCGCTTTCCATTTTCATAAAAATCGGCTGTGCCAAAATCAACCTGGGCTTCTCCCGGGCGGTGTTCCAGAGGGAGGAACCCGACCCTGGCACCATTAAATATCTCCTTATGTTTTACGGCATAGTAAGTAGCTACTGTCCTATAGGAACAATTAAAATCCGCAAACTCTTTTTTAAGACGCTTGAATACCCTTTTGGCAGTATGTCTTTGTTTACGCGGTGCCTGTTTATCCTCTTCAAGCCATTTGTCTATAGTTGGCTTGTATGGATCCAGCTTTGGGCATAAACGTTGTTCCGAAGCTGGTTTAGGAGTTGGTTCATTGAAGTCTGTCATATCGACGTACTTCCGTACTGTCTTCCAGTCCACCTGCATTGCATTTGCAATTTGGGAGATGTTCTCTCCTTTCATGTAGAAACGGGATCTGATATCATGTATCTTGTCCATTGTAAGCATTCTCCTTTCCTCCTTGTAGCTTTGGTCAGATACAAGGATATAGGTTATGGTTTATGCCTGCAATGGATTTTTTGCAATACTATGGAATTTCCATTTGCAACACTCTGGAATTTTAATTTGCAACTTTAGGTATTTTTATCTTACAACAAATAATTTAACCAATTCCTAAATGCTGAAAAGAGTTTAGGAGCTGAATAAAATGAGCAAGATCCAGATATCCGAAGACGCCAGGGACTTTATTCTCAAAAAAGCTGATGCTGTTACTGTGGAAGCAATGGAGTTGTCCGGTTGCTTCGGCTTTGCTATTATGCCTGTTGTGATTGAAGGTGAACCGCCCGAACCCGAAAAATATGATGAATTTATGTCCGATGGGATTAAGGTCTACATTACCAAGGGGGCTATTTTTGCTCCGGAGGGTTCGCGGATCTACCTGGAGGGTGATAAACAAATCTACCAGGCCCTTGAGATCGAAGGGCTGAGATATGAGGTTTAAGATAAAGAAGTAACATTTAAACAACCATGGCGCTTGCGAAGTGTCAGTATAAAGGGAAAAAATGACAAATAACATGCTTTCCGGGTAAATATTTTTCAAAACGGCCGTTTGGGAATTAAAAGAAGGTATCAGGAGAACCGATCCCTGTATACGCGTTTAGGGGTCCCTGCTCCCCCTGCATAATAAGGTGGGAATCATGAGACCTTTTCTTCCAGCAGCATCAACAAAGCCCGGGCTGCCGCGTCCTCAGGACTTTTGTTGCAGATTTCCATCCTTTCGTCCCGGTAACACCAACTGTCGGTATCCCTGTCGTAGGTCAGTGAAAAGCCTTTTGTAGAACGCTTCTTTAATTCGTAAAGCAGCATGGTCAAGCGGGGGAGCCAGACGAGGTGGCCCACGCTGCGAAGGGAGAGGACAATTTTTTTCTCCTTTTCGTGCTTCAGGTTAATGGGTTCGATAATTTCCTCGCCGGCTTCCCCAAAAACGATGGTCAGATCTCCCACCTTTGGTTCCCAGGGAATGTATTTAGCCAGCTTTTTCGCCAGGTCAACGCTGATCAATGTTTTCCCCTCCTTACGCCTGACTGGCTTTGCTAGTTTTGCTTGATCTGACAGATAACATCCAGTAATTGGTAGGCAATGAACCCGGGCAGACCGAAGGGCGCCCTTTTTTTGTTGGTGCAGGGATAGATCCGCGGTTAAAGTGAGCCTCCCTGTCTATGTATTTGTTTAATAATTCCTTGCGGCTGTTTAAAACTCCTGCCGGGGAAATCGCCTGCTCCTTGAATCCAGCTGATCATGAACCTAAAAAGAACAGTTAATTCGACCTGGCCTTGCCCTTCAAGCGAATGGAAATTAAATATAAAATATTGCGTTTCATTGCAGCAGGATTTTGTTTTGGGTGGACGGCGCCGAGAAAAAACAAGGGCGTCCTTTATAGGGGGACGCCTCTTTCTCTCAAACCCGCGCGTACTTCCGCCGACAAGTACTGGTTAACATAGTTTTCCCAGTTGGGAAAGCGGCCCTTTAATTCCATGAGTATTGCTGCGTGCTCGTAATAAAACTCTGCAAGTTTGACAACATTGTCCTTGTATTTGATAAACTCTGATAAAAGATGAAGCAAAAAACGTCCCCCTTTAAATTGATTTAAGAACAAGTAAACCGGGCGTATACATATTTTATGAATATTAAACGTAACTTGTTCCAACAGACTACCGGTGCTTAAAGCGCGGGGCTGGCTACAATAGAATTTATCGAACCTCGTTAATCTTTCATTCATCTTTCTGTCCAGATCTACTGCACCTCTCTGCCGGGGGGCGTTTTTTTTATTTAGGGGCTGTTTGCTTCATTGCCAGAGAGCTAAGGGACATTCATTTGTTTTTTTGACGTGGATCCTTATTGTTTATTTTTGTTTAAATGTACGGGAACTGAGGCAGACACTTTAGGAGCATGATTTCCGGTTTCTTAAAATAGTTATAGAAGGAAGGTTAATTAGGCAAAGCACTTTATTTCCGGTTTGTAAAGCGCCGGGATTGAATGGGGGAGGTGTTTTAAATGCCGGCTTTTATCATTGCCGAAAAGTGTGACGGATGCAAGGGGCGGGACAGGACAGCCTGTATGTATGCTTGCCCCAATGACCTGATGGTGCTGGACAAGGTGACCATGAAGGCGTATAACCGGGACCCCTGGATGTGCTGGGAGTGTCTCTGCTGTGCTAAAATCTGCCCCCAGCAGGCAATTGACCTGCGGGGCTACGCTGATTTTGTGCCGCTGGGCGCCAGTGCCATACCCCTGCGGAGCACAGATAGTATTTTATGGACGATCCGTTTTCGCAACGGGACCGTGAAACGCTTCAAATTTCCAGTGCGCAATACGGAAGAAGGCAGCGCAGTACCCGGCGGGAAATTCGGTCCGGGCAGGGCTGAGGACATCAACAGCCCCTACCTTTTTACCGAGCCGGCTTCACTTGGTGTAGAGCTCCCTGTTTTGAAGAAATAAAAGAAAATGAAGAGAGGAGGGGGTTGAGCTGGTCTACCCGGAGTTTGAAACTGTAGAAGTCAGCACCGATCTACTGATTGTGGGCGGCGGCATGGCAGCCTGCGGGGCAGCCGTCGAGGCGGCCTACTGGGGTAAAAAGCACGGAGTCAAGGTAACCCTGGTGGATAAAGCCGCCCTTGACCGCAGCGGCGCCGTGGCCATGGGCCTTTCCGCCATCAATCAGTACATGGGGCTGTCGGGGCGGGCCCAAAACAAGAATACGGTTGAGGATTACGTTGATTATGTGACCAGGGACCTGATGGGCATCACCCGGCAGGACCTGGTGTACGACATTGCCCGGCACGTGGACTCCTCGGTACACCTTTTCGAGCAGTGGGGACTCCCCATCTGGAAGACCGGAGAAGGGAAATACGTCAATGAGGGGCGCTGGCAGCTGCTCATCAACGGTGAGTCCTATAAGGTAATTGTTGCGGAGGCCGCAAAAAACGCCCTGGGCCCGGAAAACATTTACGAGCGCATTTTTATCCTGGAGCCGCTCCTGGACGGTGACCGGGTGGCCGGGGCGGTGGGTTTCAGTGTCCGCGAGAACAAGTTTTTCGTGTTCAAGGCGAAAGCAGTTCTGGTGGCCATGGGCGGCGCGGTGGGCGTCTTTAAGCCGCGCTCCACCGGAGAGGGATTGGGCCGCAGCTGGTATCCCCCTTTCAGCACCGGCTCCAGCGCCTACTTTACAATTCGTTCCGGAGCCGAGATGACCTGTCAGGAAGTCCGCTTTATTCCCGTCCGTTTCAAGGACGCCTACGGTCCGGTGGGCGCCTGGTTCCTGCACTTTAAGTCCCGGGCCACCAGTGCCCTGGGCGGCGAGTACATGGTGGAGCGCCGGGCTGAGCTTGAAAAATGGGGGCCCTACGGACTGGCCAGGCCCATTCCGGCAAACCTGCGCAATTACCTGGGTATGCTGGACTGTTTTGAAGGCAAAGGGCCTGTCTACATGCGCACGGACGAGGCCATTGCCAGGCTTGCGGCTCAGGGAGAGGGGGACGCCAGGGCTTTAAAGAAGAAGATGAAGCAGCTGGAAACGGAGGCCTGGGAGGACTTCCTCGATATGACAATTTCCCAGGCGCTCCTGTGGGCCGCTACCAACACCGAACCGGAGAAGCGTTCTTCCGAAATAGCAGCTGCAGAGCCCTATTTCATCGGTTCCCATTCAGGGGCCTCCGGAGCCTGGGTCAGCGGCCCGGCGGACCTGGCCCCGTCTGAATATTTCTGGGGCTACGGTAATATGACCACGGTCCGGGGTCTTTTCGCGGCCGGTGACGCCTCCGGGGCCTCCAGCCACAAGTTCTCCTCCGGTTCCCACGCCGAAGGCCGGATTGCCGCCAAGTCCGCCGTTAAATTCATCCTGGAAAACAGCGTCCGGCCGGATGTCGACGGGGCTGTTGTGGAAGAGCTCAAGGACAGGATCTACCGGCCGCTGGCAACATACGAGAAATACCGGAACTACACAACGAACCCCGACATCAATCCGAATTATATCCGGCCCAAGATGTACATGTACCGGCTGCAGAAGCTCATGGACGAGTATGCCGGCGGCGTAAGCGCCAATTTTTCAACCAATACCCCTTCCCTGGAGAGAGCGCTGGAGCTCCTGGCTTTCCTGCGGGAGGACGCTGAAAAACTGGCGGCCCAGGACCTGCACGAGTTGATGCGGTGCTGGGAAAACGTCCACCGCACCTGGCAGGCCGAAGCCCACGTCCGGACTGTTCTCTTCCGGGAGGAGACCCGCTGGCCGGGCTACTATTACCGTGCCGACTACCCGGAAATGGACGAGAAGAACTGGCATTGCTTTGCCAATATTACCTGGAACCCCGCTAGCGGCCAGTGGACCTGCGCAAAGCGCCCGGTGCTCCACATTCTTTAATTAAATTCCATGAACGAGACTATTCTGGTGGTTGGCGGCGGGATCAGCGGGCTTACCGCTGCGGTTGAAGCTGCCGAAGCAGGCTTCGACGTGCTCCTGCTCGAGAAAAAGCCCGGCCTGGGGGGGCGGGTTGCCCAGTTAAACCTGTATTTCCCCAAACTGTGTTCTCCCAATTGCGGCCTTGAAATTATTTTTAAAAGGCTGGCGGCCAATTCCCGGTTCCGTTTTTTGACTTCGGCCGAGGTGATTGCCGTTTCGGGCGGGGAGGGCTCCTTTGAGGTTGTGGTAAATTTAAAGCCCACTTTTGTGAAGGAAAACTGCACCGGCTGCGGCAGGTGCGCAGAGGTCTGCCCTGCGGAGAGGCCCAATGCCTTTAATTTCGGCTTTGACCGGACGAAGGCTGCCTACCTGCCCCACAGGCTTGCCTTCCCCTACCGCTACGTGATTGACGGGGAGGCCTGTCGGGGTCCTTCCTGCGCCAGGTGTACGGCAGCCTGTCCCTATGGGGCAATCGACCTGGAGATGGAGGCGAGGACGCTGATCCTGAAGGCCGGCTCCGTGATCTGGGCGGCCGGCTGGGAGCCCTACGACACGGCCAGGCTGGGTAATTACGGCGGGGGGCGCTATCCCAACGTGATTACAAACATGGTGCTGGAAAGAATGGCGTCCCCCGGCGGCCCCACCTCAGGTAAAATCCTGCGACCCTCGGACAGACGGGAGCCGGCCAGCATAGCCTTTGTGCAGTGCGCCGGCTCCCGCGACGAAAACCACCTGCGAACCTGCTCCGGCGTCTGCTGCCTGGTTTCTTTAAAACAGGCGGCTTACGTCAGGGAATGTTGCCCGGAAGCCAGGCTTGCCATGTTTTACATAGATATCCGGGCCAGGGGATTTTACGAGGACTTTTATGCCAGGGTGCGGGAAGGGACTGGTATAGAGCTGACCAAAGGGAAGCCCGGTGAGATTAGAGAAGACCCCGCTACCGGGAACCTGCTGGTCCTGGTGGAGAATCAGCTCAACGGCCGGGTTCTGGAGGAAAACTTTGAACTGGTGGTGCTGGCTGCGGGCATGGCCCCTTCTGCCCTGTGCGCCGGATTGCCGGCTTCAGCCAGGGACAGGGACGGCTTTGTGAGCCCGGTTCTGGCGCCGGGATTCTATGCCGCCGGCTGTGCCACCAGGCCCATGGAAGTGGCCCCTGCGGTGCGCAGCGGAGCCGCTGCCGCGCTCCGGGCGGTTCAATGGTTGGGGAGGCGGGGTCATGGCCGCTAAAATTGGCGTCTATCTCTGCTCCGGCTGCGGTATCGGGGAGGTTCTGGATCCGGCCGGCCTGCTCCAGGTTGCTGAAGATGACCGCCGGGTTGCGCTGGTCAGGGAGAGCGATTTTTTCTGCGGGCAGGACGCCGGCCTGATTCAAGGCGACGTTACGGACAGGGTCGTGGACGCGGTTGTGCTGGCGGCCTGTTCGCCCAGGTTTTACGTCAAAGTCTTCGATTACGGGCCGGGCCTACCGGTGGTCAGGGTCAATTTGAGGGAGCAGGTTGCCTGGTGCCACGAGTCCGGCAGCGAAGATACCCAAATGCTGGCGGAGGACGCTCTGCGCATGGCCCTGGCCCGGGCGGGCGGGTCTGCTGTTCCTGAACCCTTCCGGTTGGAAAACCCCTCCAGGGCCATCCTGGTTGTGGGCGGCGGCCTGGCCGGCCTGACCGCCGCGCTGGAAGCGGCCCGGGCAGCTTACCGGGTCATCCTGGTGGAGCGGGAAAACTCTTTGGGCGGCTGGCTGCGGAATGTCTACCGCTGTGCGCCGCTAAGGCCGCCTTACGCAGAGTCGGCAGAAAACCCGTTCCACTTGCTCTCCAGGGAGGTGGAAAGCCATCCCGGGATTGTGGTTTACCGCGGCGCGTCCATCGAAAGAACCGCCGGCGGCCCGGGCCAGTTCGATGTAACTGTCAGGCAGGGAGAGCGCCTGCTAAAGGAGCGGGTGGGCTCAATAATTGTGGCTACAGGCGCCGGCGCCTATGATCCGGCCAAACTCACCCGTTTGAAAAACCTGGCTTACGGCACGTCTCCGAATATCATAGTGAGTTCGAAATTTGAGGAACTGGCCCTGCGGGGCGGCGGCCGGGTGGCGCGTCCCTCGGACGGCAGGGAGGTCAGGCGGGCCGCCTTTATCCAGTGTGCCGGCTCCAGGGACCCGGAGCACCTGCCCTACTGTTCGGCAGCCTGCTGTGTGGAAACCCTGAAGCAGGCCCAGTACCTTCTTGAGCCGGACCCGGACTGCACGGTTTTTATTTATTACCGGGACCTGCGGGCTAACGGCCAGTACGAGCATTTTTACAAGAAGGTACAGGAGGAGGGAGCTGTTTTTATCCAGGGTGAGGTTGTGCATGTTGCGGACCGGGGAGGAAGCCTCTCCGTCGAGGCTGATGATCTCTCTTTGGGCTGCCGGTCCAGGGTGGAAGGGCTGGACCTGGTGGTCCTGGCCACCGGCATGATCCCGGATGTTGCCGGGGGCGGCCCGGAACAGGGCGCCCTGAAGCTGGATTACAGGCAGGGGCCGGAGCTGCCGGCTCTGAAATACGGTTTTCCCGATTCCCATTTCATCTGCTTTCCTTACGAAACGCGCCGTACCGGGATCTACGCCGCGGGCAGCGTGAGGGAGCCCATGGACCTGGTGACGACCCTGGAAGACGCTGCCGGTGCGGCACTCAAGGCCATCCAGTGTGTAGAGATGACCGCCCGGGGGCAGGCAGTCCATCCCAGAGCCCTTGACGTCTCCTATCCGGAGTTCAATATGAGCCGCTGTACCCAGTGCAAGCGCTGTACGGAAGAGTGTCCCTTCGGGGCCATCAACGAGGACGCCGGGTCCAACCCCCTGCCGCAGATTACCCGCTGCAGGCGGTGCGGCACCTGCCTGGGCGCCTGTCCGGAGCGGATCGTTTCCTTTAAGGACTACTCCGTGGCCCTGATCAGTTCCATGATTAAGGCCATTGAGGTTCCCGACGGGGACGAGGAAAAGCTGCGGGTCCTGGTGTTTGCCTGCGAGAACGACGCCTACCCCGCCCTGGACCTGGCCGGTGCCGCTGGTCTGAAGTACAACGCCTGGGTCAGAATTATCCCCCTGCGCTGTCTCGGCTCACTGAACCCGGTCTGGATTGCCGACGCCATGTCCCGGGGAATAGACGGGGTGTTATTGATGGGCTGCAGGCAGGGGGAGGACTACCAGTGCCACTTTATCAACGGCAGCGAACTGGCCCGGACCCGGATTATGAATGTTTCCGAAACTCTGGACAGGATGGGGTTGGAGGCCGGCCGGATCAAGATGGTTGAAGTGGAGATTATAGACTATACCAAAATACCCGCCATCCTGGACGGATTCGCAGATGAACTGGCGGCGCTGGGCCCCAACCCCCTCAAAGGATTTTAAACGGTACCGGGTATTTAAGTTATTAATTTACTAAGTTATTGCATATAAAAAGGGAAACTTTAAGGGAACCATTTCTTGTTGCGGCAAGAGAAGGAAATAAAATATCGTATTATGGATTGGCTGTGCTAAGAGCAAGCGGGGTTGTCTGCAACATATTATTATAGGACTGTTCAGGCGGTTACCCGAAAAACTCAGCCGGCAATAACTTAATAAAGCGGTACCCGGTATATAAGTTATTAAGTTATTTGTGGTGCTGTCATTCTGGTGGGAGGGAGGCGGTGAAAACGCTTAAAGGCGCTGGGGCAGCGCAGCCGCTGCTGTATGACTGTGGCTTTGCCCGGGAGATTTATGCCCTGGAGGGCGGGGCGCAGCTCAAAAGGTGTATGCAGTGCGGAGTGTGCGCGGTGTCCTGCCCTTCACGGCAGGAGATGGACTATACGCCGCGCAGGCTCTTCAGCCTGATCAGGGCCGGCCGGAAAGAAGAGGTTTTAGACGCCAATACCATCTGGGTTTGCACTTCCTGCTGCACATGCAGGGTCCGGTGTCCCAGGGGGATCGATATTCTCGGCCTTATGCATGAACTGCAGTTCTACTATCTGAGGTCGTGGTTTAAAGTACATTCCCGGGCCTCTTTTCAACAGGCCTTCTGGCAGGAGTTGAGGGAGCGCGGCCGGATTGGCGAAGCCGGCGTTATGCTGCGCTGCTGGTTGAAGGAAGGAGGACTGACCGGCGCGGTCCTGAAGTCTCTGGAAATGAAGGGAACGGGCCTGCGTTTGCTGAGGCGCGGGCGGCTCCGCCTGATCCCGCCAAAAATCGAAGGGCTGACGGGTTTAAATAAGATTATCGATAAAGCACTGGCTCAGCAGGGATACGCTGAATAGTTGTACTTCTTAAAAAAAGCCCTGGGCTTGTTTCCTTTCTTCTGGTGGCGCCCTTCCTTCCAAATGCTCTACTTTTAACTATTTTATGCTGTTGTTTACATCCTTCTGATGGCGTTCCTGGAGCGTTATGAATACCCGTTTTTATTTTCAGAAACCGGGGGAATGCAGATGCGGTATAGTTTTTACCCGGGTTGTTCCATGGAGGGGACGGCTGTAGCCTACTGCAAGTCCCTCGTAGCAGCTGCCTGGGCATTGGGGCTTTACCTGGAGGTAATTCCTGATTGGAACTGCTGCGGGGCTACGGTTGCCCCGGGGTTGGCAGGATCCTATACCAGCCGGGTCCTGGCTGCGCGAAACCTGGCTCTGGCAGCTTCAAGGGGACTGGACGTACTGGTGGGATGCAGCGCCTGTTACCTGGCCCTGTCCGGCGCTAACAGGCGCTTTCAGGAGGACGCTTTATTCCGGATCAGGGCAAAGGAAGCCCTGGCAGAGGGCGGTTTAAGGTATGACGGGAACCTGCGGGTTCGCCAGGTCCTTGAGGTAATTGCTCATGACGTGGGACTGGATAAGGTCCGTGAGCGGGTCAGGCAGCCCCTGACCGGCCTCTATGTGGCCGGTTACGTGGGGTGTCAGACGGTTAGGGCCGTGCCCTGGAGTTTTGATGATCCGGAAAAGCCGCAGTTCCTGGAAAAGTTAATTGAAGCCCTGGGAGCCGTGGCCGTTCCCTTTCCGGCGAAGGTGCACTGCTGCGGCGGGTCCAGGGCGGCGGCTGCCCCCGGGGAGGCTTTGGGTTATGTTAAAAACATCCTCGAAGCTGCAGAAAGCGCCGGAGCCGCCCTGGTGATCACGCCCTGCCCAATGTGCCAGTTTAACCTGGAGGTGAACCAGCTCCGGATTAACCAAACCTGCGGCGGCAGTTTCAATCTTCCGGTTCTGTTCTTTACCCAGTTGATCTGCGTCGCCTTCGGCCTGGCGCCGGCGGCGGGACTTAAACACTGTCTGGTTCCTCCCTACCGGGCGCTATCCCGCTTCAGACCGTAGCTGCAGGCTATCACCCCGCTGTTAGTCTCCGCGCGGCTTTGATTTAACAGTTGGCCAGGATTGTTGTTTGGCAAGATCTTTCGGCAATCATCAGCTTCAGGTTCCTGGCAATGTTATTAGTTTGAACAGGCCTCTGCCTCGCTGAAAGGCCGTGCTATGACAGTTTTGCAAGTAAACGGCTTTACTGCCGTACTTATTCAGTTACCGGATTCCTTGGGGATAATGAGCCAGGCCAGGATGTAAAAGAGGATGCCCGGGAACGCTGCGGAAAAAATTGAAATCAAGACGTAAAGAAGCCGCACCAGAGTGGGGTCCCAGCCAACAAATTCCGCGAAGCCCCCGCATATGCCGGCAATCATTGAATTGTTGCGGGACCGGGCTAAAGGCTTTTTCATAATTCTCCTCCAATGGCTTTACCTTTTAATCAATAATACATTTAACTGTTGGAATTATAAAGCTTTAGATGATAGCATTATTGCCTGATTATCCCTGTAAGTATAATCAACAACCTGCCAGGCATTTCCGGTATAAGTGAAAAGCCTCCTCTATTTTATTGGAACAGAGGGGGCTAAAAATACAAACGGTGGATTGTTGGGGCTTTAAACCAACCGGCATCAGCGGGTTTGCTTGAGGAGTTGGGCCATGTTACGGCCCAGGGTTATGAATGTATCTATACCTTCCTGGTCATTTAAGACATCCCCCGGCATCAGGCCCAGGCCGACATTCCAGTAACTGGAGCAGGGAATGATCATCTGGGATATGCCGAAAAAGAAATTTACAGCAGAGTAGGCAAAAGTGCCTCCCATCCGCCTGACAGAAATGACGGCAGCCCCCAGTTTGCCCTTGAGCATACTGTCGTTGGCCTTGGCTACAAAACCGCAGCGGTCTATAAAAGCTTTTACCTCCGAGGTTACATTGCTGAAATATACCGGAGAGCCGATAATAATTCCGTCTGCTTCCAGCGCTTTTTCAATAAAATAGTTCATCTTGTCGCCGGTCTGCGCGCAGCGTTTGTTTTTTGTCTGAAGGCACTTGTAACAGGCCTTGCAGCCGAAGATCCCACTGCCTCCCAGCTGTACCAGTTCACCTTGAATGCCTTCTGCAGCCAGAGTGTCCAGAACAATATTGAGCGAATGGTAGGTATTGCCCTTTGGCCGGGGGCTTCCGTTAAAAGCAACTACTTTAATCGTCAAGGCGAATCCTCCTTTTTCCGTGTTGAATCAAGAAAACTTTATTTCTATTTCGCCGTAGAAATACAAAAACCTCTAAAAAAGATAGTTTCCTGAGCTCCCTTTGTGACTGATAAAAAGAAAATTGATAAAAAGATTATCTGCAGTCAGAGACAGCTAAAAACCGTTAAATTAGGGGATGTAATTCAGTGTTTATTAATCTTGACATCCTAATAAATTCCATGCATTTTTATAAAAACGGGTTATTGTCAAAAGAGGGCGACAACTTTTTCTTTAATTATACAGGTTTACAACTGCCTGTGTCGTACTATTAAGTATGGAACTCTTAGAACTCAAGAACAAAACTGCTAAAATTTTCAAGAGCAGGGGCACAAAGATCGGGATCATTGTTCTGGCGCCCCTGCTGGTTCTGGCTCTACTGGTTGTAAACTGGGCTCATCTATATGCCGTCGGGGTTTTAGCAGAATTTTCCGGTTCTGATGCCCTGGTGGCCGCATTTGACAGGAATACTCTCGTCTACGGGCAAAATGGGGATTTAATTACGGAACTGCACGCCGAAATCAACCGGATACCCGTTGACCTGGAGAGAATCCCGGACCATGTTCAAAAAGCCTTTGTGGCTATAGAGGATCAGCGCTATTACAGTCACCGCGGTGTGGACTTGAAGGCTATCCTAAGGGCCGGTCTCAGCTATTACCAGTCGGGGGGAAGGATTACGGAGGGAGCCAGCACCATCACCCAGCAAGTGATGAAGCTGTATTTTTTAACGCCGGAACAGAGTTTGCAGCGAAAAATCAAGGAAGCGGTCCTTGCTCTGGAATTCGAGATGCGCTATTCAAAGGAAAGTATCCTGGAGCTATACTTGAACAGGGTATATTTTGGGGAAGGCGCCTATGGAATTCAGAGCGCTTCCAGGGCTTACTTCGATAAGGATTCTAAGGACCTCACCCTTGCCGAAGGAGCCCTGCTGGCAGCTTTGATTCAGGCGCCAAGTATTTACGACCCCTACGTCAATCCGGAAAAGGCCATGGGGCGCAGAAACGTGGTGCTGGACAAAATGTTCCAGCAGGGCTTCATCTCGAGGGCTGAAATGGAAGAGGCTCTGAAAGAACAGCTGCTCCTAAAAAGCGGCGTAAGGGAGACCCGAAACAACAATTACTCCTACTTTATTGACCAGGTTATTGAGGAAGCCATTGCGGCTGTAGGGGAGGAAAAGGTTTTCAGGGGCGGGCTGCAGATTCACACCACCCTGGAACCGGAGATCCAGAAAAAGGCAGAGGATGTCTTCCAGCGCCCCGGCCTGTTTCCCTCCGAAAAAGTGGAGGCAGCGCTGGCCCTGGTTGAAAACGAAACGGGGGCGATCAAAGCACTGGTGGGGGGAAGGGATTACGGGATAAGGCGTGGTTTTAACAGGTCCACGCAGCTGTTGAGACAGCCCGGATCAGCATTTAAACCCATTTCTGTTTACGCGCCGGCTTTTGAGCTGGGTTACAGCCCTGAGTCCATTATTCTTGACACCCCTTTTAAGGCCGGCAACTACGAGCCGCGCAACTCCGGCGGCGGGTTTTACGGCCCGGTCAGTATCCGCACGGCTGTCAAATGGTCCCGTAATGTGGCTGCGGTGCGGCTGCTCAACCAGATTGGTGTTGACCGGGGATACGAATTTGCAAAAAAGCTGGGCTTTGAGCTGGTGGAAGAAGACCGCTGTCTGCCGCTGGCTCTGGGGGGGCTGACCAGAGGGGTTTCTCCTTTGCAGATGGCCGGCGCTTACGCGGCTTTTGCCAACAGAGGCATTTATACAAAGCCCTATACCATAAGGTCAATCGAAACTGCAGCGGGGGAAAACCTCTACAGGCATCCGGAAGGTGTTGCGGTCATGGAGGCTTCCACAGCGGAATCAATTATCAGCGTTTTGCGTTCTGCTGTGGAATCGGGTACCGGTTACAGAGCAGGCATCAGGGGTATTGATGTGGCCGGGAAAACAGGCACCACCGAACTCCCGGATACGCCGGTTTTCCGCGGCCTGCAAGGGAATAAGGACGCCTGGTTTGTGGGGATAACCCCCCGTTTTACAACTGCAATTTGGATGGGCTATGATGAAATTGATATGGACCGCCGGCATTACCTGACTTCCTATGGCGGCAACCAGCCTGCCGAGATCTTCCGTTTGGTTATGGCCGGCATCCTGGGAGCGGACGAGCGGATGAGGTGGGTGGCCCCGGTGCAGCCGGAGCAGGAAAATGAAGATGAAAATGAAGGACAGGAGGAACCCGCGAAGCTGGATGATGCCTCTTCAACGCCCGACAGAAATGCTGTGCCCCAGGAGACTTTACTGGAAAACAAGGAGTTAAATGGGGACGGCGGGGAAGAATTAAGAAAGGACCCCGCTGAGGTTCAGAATGATCAGGAGAAGGGTAAAAAAGCAGAAGAAAAAGTACAAGAGAAAGTAAAAGGGAAAGAAGAGGAAAAGATAGAGGATAAAATAAAAGAATATAAAAAGCCGGGTTGATGTGGGACAAAGGGACTCTGCGAAATCGAATAAGATAAGGAAATTATTAAAAAAACAGGAACTGGAAAAAACGCAGCTAATGGTAACGGTATAGTGGTAGGAAAGCGGACTGTTTTGAAGGACTGGGGTTTTAGCAGGAAAAACAAGACTGTTCTTGACAAGAACTGCATCCCGGATTAACCTGTCTTTAGAACTGAGATATTATTTTGTAGAATTTTCACTGGGGTGGGTGGGGTAAGCATATGTTCGAAAACTGGAAACGCTCAATCTTATTTGTCGCTCTGGCGGCCTTCGTGGCGGGGATTATGTTTGCGGGAGGTTGCCAGTTTTTTAGGGATTTTTTCCCCGATCAAAAAACCCCTAACCTGCAGGGACAGGCCACGGCTGAACAACTACCGGGGGTCGGACCGGATACCATTGCTGATGTGGTCAGCAACTCCAGTCCTGCAGTTGTAAAAATTTCCACCAGGGTTAGTTCCAGCAGCTACGTAGACCCCTTTTTCAGGGACCCGTTTTTCCGTCAGTTTTTCGGCCAACCTGTTCCGGAACAGGAAGAAGGTCTTGGCTCCGGATTTATCATTTCACCGGACGGCTATATTTTAACCAATGAGCACGTTATTGACGGTGCCGATGAAATTAGTGTGACGGTGATCGGCTTTGACCAGGAGCTCCAGGCAAGTATTATCGGAGCAGACTACGACCTGGACCTGGCCCTCTTAAAAATCGATGCAGGTAACGAGCTGCCCTACCTTAGATTGGGGAATTCCGATCAGATCAGGGTCGGCAACTGGGTGATTGCCATTGGTAATCCCTACGGGTTGGACCATACGGTAACCACAGGCGTAGTCAGCGCAAAGGGAAGGCCCATCAGTGTAGATGACCGGCAGTACGAAAACCTGCTTCAGACAGATGCCTCAATTAACCCGGGTAACAGCGGCGGCCCCTTGATTAATCTCAACGGCGAAGTTGTGGGAATTAATACAGCCATCAACGCCCAGGCCCAGGGAATTGGCTTTGCTATCCCAACGAGTACGGTTCAAAGCGTGATGGATGACTTGAAGAATAGCGCCAGTAACGTTCGTCCCTGGATCGGCGTGCAGGTCCGCTCCGTAGATGAAGAATCGGCCCGCTATCTTGGCCTGGAAAGTGTATCGGGCGCCCTGGTGGCTGGTGTGATTCCGGGTAGTCCCGCGGCAAAGGCAGGTCTGCAGCAGTGGGATGTTATTATTGAGTTTAACGGAAATAAAATTAACACTGCTGAAGATTTGGTGGCAGCCATCAAAGCCTATCCAACCGGTTCCGGGGCTGAGATGCTTGTGGTGCGCAAGCGTCAACTTCTGACGGTTACGGTTACTATTAGTGAGAAGCCCAAAAACATGAAATAACCGGGGAGGGGAAATCTTGGTCGACTGGAACAGGATTTACAGACTCCTCAACGACGTTACTCCCTTGCCCGTAGACTGTGGAAAACTGTGTGGGGCGGCCTGTTGTTCGGAATGGGAAAAAGGAGTGGGGATGTATCTTCTACCAGGGGAGGAAATCATGTTTACCATGGCAGAGGAGTGGTTGAGCTGGGAAGAACACTCTACAAAGGATTATGAATTTTGTCCTACATGGTCGGGTGTGGTATATTTTGTCCGTTGTAACGGAACCTGTCCCAGGGATAAAAGGCCCTTCGCCTGCAGGATATTTCCCCTGGCGCCCTACCTTTCTGAAAGCGGGGACTTCAAGCTTGTTTTGGAGGAAGGGGCAGCCCTGCTTTGCCCTCTTGTCAAAGCAGGCGACATGGGACTTTTGGACAGGCGGTTCCTGGCCAGGGCTCGCTTGGCCTGGGAGGAGTTATTAAAAAATCCGCTGGTTAGGGATGACGTTTTGTGGGAATCCCGCCGCCTGGACCGGCTGGCGGGAGAACCCTGGAAAGGGCTTTTCGAAAGATAGGATAATAATAAGAATATGGGCATTATTTTTTTGCTTGTGAGGTTATAGTACTGTCATATAGTATTTTGTCTTTAATTGATCCAATTTGTATTATTTTGGAGCAAGACATGGATCGAGCAAGCTTAAGGTAAGGACTAGAAATAAATAGTTAGATCCGTAACCCCTCTGATGCCGGGGTATTTTTTATAAAATAATTTTTACTGGCATATCATTTGCATGCTTTTGTACTTAAGTAAACTTGTGAAAGCTATAACAATCAAGTGTGAAACAGCGGCATAACCCTCCATATTACTGTTTTTGGTTTTGTTGTTTAGTCTTATACCGGCAAAGGAGGTAAAAATGTGCAAAAAACCATGGAAAAGATACTGGTCTGTGAAATCGCACATGAGCTGGCCCGGGAAGCAAGAATTGAAGAAAAAACAAACGAAGCCTTCTTTATTGCCTGGATCAAGAGTGTAATCTACAAGCTGGATAAGGACAGCAGATTGGCTTCTTAAGGAACGGCAAGCGGTCTTTATTAATATACGATTGTTATAACTGTCACAAAGATACTTTATAGGTAGGGTTTAAGGTGCTCTATTTAGAAAAAATATTATTAAAGGAGTTGCTGGATGTGAGGCGGATGATGTTAAAAGAGATTATGCGCGAGATAGAGATCGAGATTAAAAAGAAAGGGCAGACTGAAGCGATGATTGAGGAAGCCTGGGCGGCTCATGCTAAAAAGACTGAAGCGCAAAGGGTGAGTTCGGTGAGCTAGGGCAAACAAGATACGCTGTTTCGCACGTCCAAATAAGTTAAAAATATCACAATTAAGATTGCGGAAAATAGAAGGAGAATAATGAAGAAAGGGCGTAAAAAATGAAAAATAACCTACCTAAAGAAACTGTGCGCGAGATGGAGCTTGAACTGGTAGAAGAAACGCAACTGGAGTTAAGGATTGAGGAAGCATGGACGACTTATGCCGGGAAAATCGAAGTACAAGGTATGAGGCTGGCAGGCTAGGGAAAGCAGGACTGAACGGTTTTGTGCGTCCAAATAAGTTAAAACTATCACAATTGAGTTCCGGATAGAAATAAAAAGAGAATAATAATGAAGAGAATAATAAAGAAAGGGGGTAACAATAAATGATTAAAACTCTGCCCAAAGAAGTGGTGCGCGAAATGGAGCTTGAACTGGCTCAGGAAGTCGAGTTGGAGTTAAGAATTCAGGAAGCATGGTGGACCTTTGCCGGGGAATTAAAAGCGGAAACCATGAAACTGGCGGGCTAGCGGCTAGAGTACCGGGAAAAGACTGGCCTTTCCGTCTGGGGGCGCCTGGATGCTGGAAGATAACCGGAGCATCCTGCATAATTCAGTACAAACAAGTGTTATTTAATCTAAGCATGTAGTGTAATTCAATATAAAATGGAATGGATGTGGTTTAAATATGAATATGTTAAAGGGGTTGCTCAGAACCCCGGACCGGCTAAAGGGAATAGAAAAACAGCTGGAGCTGAGTTATCTTTTAGACCCTGCTAATATGTGGGGGTTTTTTTTGTGTTTAAGCCAGGATCAGGCTCTGGGCCAGCAGTTGTACAGGATGAACCACTTCAATAGTCCCTTTATGTTTAGCCAGGCCGTGGCGCAGTTGCATGACGCAGGTGGGACAGAAGGTCGCCACTATGTCTGCGCCTGTTTCCTCTATGGATGCAATTTTTTTATTTAATATTTTCATACTGAGATCATAGTGGTAGATGGCAAAGATGCCGCCTCCCCCACAGCAATTGCCGGCATCCTTCATTTCCCTGAATTCCACGCCTGTTCGACGGAGCAGCTGGCGTGGACTGAGGGTAATTCCCTGGGCCCCGGCGAGATGGCAGGGATCATGATAAGTTGCCACCCTGTTAAGGGCTTTCATACCGGAATTATAGCTGTCCAGGAGTTCAAGCAGCAGTCCGGAGAGATCCAGGACTTCTATTCCGCTAAAGAGTTGCTGAGCCTGAAGTTCTTTAAGGGTTGCCGTACAGGAGGCACAGTCCGAAAAAACCGTGTTCACACCCAGTCGCTTGAAGGCTGCCAGGTTGTAAAGAGCCATTGGGGCTACAGGCTCCAATTCGCCGCTTTCCAGTAGGGGCAGGCCACAGCATTTTAATGATTTAGGAAGCACTACTTCGCAGCCCAGCTGCGAGAGAACTGAAACTGTACTCCCGGCAATTTCCGGATAAAGGTAGTTGGTTGAGCAGCCCAGGAAGTATCCAACGCGTGTTGTTGCCTTTCCGGCAGCGGGTGTGATTTCAGGAAGAGAGTCCAGGGCAGGCTGACGGGGCAGCCGGCCGGGTAGAGAGAAACCGGGCGGTAAGAGACCACAGGCCAGGCCCATTTTAACAAGCCCCAGACTCTGGCTGCAGCGGATCAACCCGGCTGCAAGGTTGAGCAGGGCGGGGCGGGTCCAGATTTCTCTAAAGATAGTTCCACGGATCCGGGAGGGATGTTTCCTGGCCAGCATAAAGCGTGCTGCAAGAATGATTTTGTGGACGGGTACGGCGGAGGGGCATTCCCTGGTGCAGGCCTGACAGAGTATACATCTGGAGAAGTGTGCCGCTGCTTCCGGGCCGGTCCTTAATTCCCCGCTGGAAAGCATGTGGGCCAGAAAGACTTTGGACCGGGGTGCAGCGGTTTCGTTCCGCACTTCTTCAAAGACAGGACAGACCGACCGGCACTGTCCGCAGCGCACACAGTGCAAATAGTGTTCTTTTAGACCGGAGAGTTCTTCAAACACCACCTGTGTCTCCTTCCGGGGGCAGAAGCTTGCCCGGGTTCATTATGTTGTCCGGATCCAGGGCTTCTTTAATCCGCCTCATTATATTCACCGCCTCACCGTGTTCATCCCGGGCATACTGATTTCGTACGGCCCCTACCCCGTGTTCGCCGGTGGTGGCTCCGTTCAGCTCAATAGAGAGCCTGTGAATATCGTCCACAAGTTTATTGGCGCGTCCGACCTCTTCCGGGCTGTTCAGGTTAATGACAGGGGCTGTATGAACATTACCGTCGCCGATATGTCCGTAATTTACCACAGGGACTTCATGTTTAAGACTGAGTTCTTTAATTTTGCGCAGGGCTTCCGTTACCTTGTCCAGGGGAACGCTGATATCTTCGCCTGCAAAGATTCTGCTGCCGTCCGGCCGGAGCCTTGCAGCTGCTACGGCAACGACGCTGCGCCCCCGCCATAGGTCTGCCATCCGGTCCGGATCTGTGGCCCATTCCAGGGAAAACGCGCGTTTCCCTAAAATCTCGGAAATCTGACGGCCTTCCCATTCTACGCTGGCCGGGTTGCCGTCCACTTCAAAGAGCAGGATGGCTTCTGACGAAGGCAGGTTGATTTCCGGCCGGTAAAGGTTGATGGCGCGAATAGCCGAAGCGTCCAGGACCTCAATTCCGGAGGGCATGATGCCGGCCCGGTAAACATCCAGGACGGCGGCCGGGGCTTCATTCAAATCTGCAAAGCAGGCCATGGCGATGCCCCGGGCCCTGGGCCTGGGCCAAACCCTTAAACGTACCTTTGTAATCACACCCAGGATACCTTCCGAGCCCACAAAAAGCTTGGTTAAATTGAGTCCTGAAACGTTTTTCAGTGCCTTGCACTTGACGCCTCCCGTTTGGATGACCTGGCCGCCTGCAAGCACCACTTCTAAACCAAGGACATACTGTTCAGTTGTACCATACTTTACTGCCCGTAAGCCGCTGGAATTGTTTGCTACCATGCCGCCTATGGTGCACATCCGGGTACTCCCGGGATCCGGCGGGAAGAATAATCCATATTCAGACAGGTGTTTGTTGAGTTTATAATGGACCACCCCGGGCCGGGCGATGACCTGCATGTTGGCTACGTCGACCTCTTCGACGGTGTCCCAGGAGGAAAGGTCCAGCACAATTCCTCCCCTTACCGCCAGACACCCGCAGGTTTCCCCGCTGCCAGCGCCCCGGGGTACCACGGGTATTTTGTGTTCCGAGGCCAGGCGCAGGGTGGCCGACACTTCTGCGGTGGAGCGGGGAAGCACTACGGCATCGGGCATATAGTTGTGGAACCTGGCCATGAAGGAACTGTCGTAGTTGTAAATCCTTCGCTCCAGTTCCCCCGTGATTATTCTGTCTCCAGGAAAAATCTTTCTGAGCTCAGCAGCCAGCCTGTGACTGTTCATCTACAATCACCTCGTCAACGCCTTAATTGATTAATATATGTATTAGTATAAAAATAAAATATCCCTTTACCGGAGTTCAACCGTGCCGGGGGCAACATGTTTTCATGCCGGGGCAGCCGGCACACATGCCAGTGCCCGGGGTACACTGTGCCGGTGGCAGCATAAGCATCATA
>FZPS01000062.1_pt4551 | contig 21915 bp, 22 predicted proteins | sample 1817821 | NCBI WGS metagenome assembly FZPS01 (sample SAMEA104158645, study PRJEB21678) | metagenome | place: Germany | collected 2015-04-21 | reverse complement strand
ATATAATATTGACCTAAGACTCAAAATTAAGATTTTATATTACTAATATATTTATATCTTCTATTTTTGTTACATGAAGAATCGGGGGAGTAAAAATGATATATATGGACAATGCTGCCACATCCTGGCCAAAGCCTGATTCAGTTTACACTAATGTATTAAAAACCATGAAAAGATATGGTGCTAATCCCGGACGCTCTAGCCATACCATGGCAGTAGAGGCAGCTAACATTCTTCTTTATGGCAGGGAAATGCTCTGTCAACTGTTTAATGTTACCGACCCTTTTAGAATGATTTTTACTTATAACACAACTGATAGCCTAAATCTTGCCATCAAGGGTACTTTAAAGAAAGGCGATCATGTTATAACTACATCCATGGAACATAATTCTGTCATAAGACCCCTCATGCATTTGGCAGAGATGGAAATTGAAACTACTATAGTTTCTGCTGATAGTCAAGGGCTCCTGGATCCTATGGACATAGAAAAAAGTATTAGACCAAATACCCGGCTTATTGTAACAACCCATGCATCCAACGTAACTGGTTCCTTAATGCCTATTGAAGAGATTGGCAAAATAGCAAGAAATTATGGTATCTATTATCTATTGGACGCTGCACAAACAGCAGGCTGCCTTCCTATAGATTTAGGAAAATTACCGGTTGATCTGGTAGCAATGCCTGGACACAAAGGGCTCCTGGGTCCTCAAGGTACTGGTGTTCTTTATATCAGGGAAGGCGTGGATCTAAAGCAAATTAGGGAAGGAGGCACAGGCAGCCAATCCGAAAGCATATATCAACCAGATTTCTTGCCTGACCGTTATGAGTCAGGGACTTTAAACACACCTGGAATTGCAGGGTTAGGTGCGGGAATAGAATATATTTTAAACAAAGGACAACACAAAATTATGGCCCATATTACTAATTTGGAAAAACTCTTTGTAAATGCTTTCTCCCAAATGGAAGGCGTAAAAATATACGGACCTACTAATATTAAACTTAGAACTGGAATTATATCTATAAATATTTGGGATAGGGATTCCAGAGAAATAGTAAATATATTAAGTCAGAAGTACAATATTGCCACCAGGGGGAGTTTGCATTGCTCACCCCTTGCCCACAGTACCATAGGTACCAAAGAACAGGGAACTGTCCGATTTAGCCCTGGAATATATACCACATTGGAAGAAGTTAAAGCCTGTATTAAGGCAGTAGGGGAAATCAGTAGAAAGATAAAGATCCGCAGCATTTAGGCTAGCGGACCTTTTTTTATAAAACTCTAAGAAGCTTTTCTAACTTTCTTCTTTGATTACTATCCATCATAGGCAGTATAGTTTTAATCATTTGCTTAGCTTTGGCAGGTGTTATGCCTGCCTGACCCGATTTTATAAGATGAGCTATTTCTCTAATTACCTGATCTTCCGGCTTTCCCTCCAGGTTATTAAACAGTCTGGCCATTTTTTCCATGTTATCTTTATTAATATCCATTTTATCCCACCCTTTCCCAAGTTTCGGTCCTAATATCATCCTATTCACAAATATAAGTATTGATACTGTAAAACTCTTTATTAAAAATATTTTATTCACCTTTTAAAAGCAGCAGCATAATATGGAGAATATAGGTCTATAAAGGAGGTATCCTATGGAACTCTTAAATGCTCCTCAATATAGTTCGTATGTAAATTCTTTCTCCATGCTTAATAATAGTCATAGGGCACCAATACCAATAAACAGCAATCCTAAAACAGAAGAAAAAAATATACCCCTGGGATTCACCTACGCACCACCAAATCAAAAGAATCCTCTGCGCCTTATCTTACTTATACTATTGGTTTCGCCGTACATAAAAAGAGATAAAGCAAGAACTGTCTCAAGGAATAAAACTGAAGATAACTTCGATGATTGGGATACAATATTAGATATATTATCTTCTATCTATCCTTATCTTGATTCAGAATATCAGGATGGAATTAACTTTATTTTTGGATTGACAGAGGCAAAATCCCTATTAGAGAGTCTATTAAGGGGGTCTTATTACAAATTTAGCAAATCGGACACCAGTATGCAAACATCCGGCTATCAAGAAAGGGCTATTGGCATTATTAGATCAATTCAGCCTTATATATCAGTAGAAAATCAAATCCTTCTAAATCGCATATTGAATACCATAGATAGCCTTGAGGTGTTAGCGTATCGTCTCAATAGGTTCAAGCAGCGAAGTTTAGAGGTACAAAACTCAAATAAGAATAGTCTGGCAAAGGTAATTGATTTAATTGATATTATAAAAATTTTGATTCCTGGTGAACGACAGCAGCATTTCAATCAGATAAGTAATATTTTAAAGTTAATGGAAACCATAGACCTTGCACAAGGGATCAATTCTTCTGAAAATGATAATTCATCTATTACAGCTGAAAATAAAATTACTTCAAATGCAGATATTGATGCAGATACAGCCCCAGAAAATTATGAGGAGGATAATAAAGCCATAAATATAGACGCTATATCCCATTCACTTAAATCCGTGTTAAAACCTGAACAAGCTAAATCTCTAGATCTAATCATGAAAATGGCCCAGCTACTTTCTTTGGATTCTGAAGAAAAGGAAAGTGCCGATTGAACCCTTTCAACCGGCACTTTTTAAATACTATGATGTTAACGCTGTCTTAACGGTTACTCCCTTTAGATTGCCCAACCTTCCAGTTAAAGCACCTATTTCATCTGTATCGCCTTCTACAATGATGGATATTACAGAAATACCTCTCTTCCTATAGGGAATACCCATTCTTCCTATTATAATAGAAGAATACTTGGATAACACCTCTTGGACAGTACTTCCTGATTCTTCATGGTTCTCCACTACGATACCTATAACCCCAATCCTTTTTTCCAAAGTAACTACCCTCTTTCAAAAATCTTTGTTATTATATCTTAATTATATCTTAGACGGTGGAGTTTTGACAACTAAAATGGTTACATCATCCAACATCTCATTACCACCAAGTAAGGTATGATAAGCGCCAAATAGTTCCTGACATATCTCTTTTGCTGTGTATTTCTCCATTCCTTTTAAATACTCCATAATATTTTCTGTAGTAAAAAGATCAGGTCTCTTACGATCTATCTCCCTTAATCCATCACTATAAAATACTAAGGAATCCCCCGGAGCCAGGTCTATGGTCTTGGTCTCATAGTCGGGTTTAAAGTATTTACCAAATTTACATATAGGGAAACCATCAAGTTTTATATAGGACACCTTTCCATTGCTCTTGATAATTACTGGATAGGTGTTCATCCCCGCTGATGCATAGGTTAACTTGCCAGTTTCAGTATTGTAAATACCATAGAAAAGAACTACATACATTTCCTCAGGAAAGGACATATTATTATAAATATGATACAAATTCATTAAAACCCCCCTGGGAGTCAAAATGCGGTATTTATTATCTTCATAATCTATCCTAAACCTCATATTTTGGTTTATGAAAACATTTACCATAGCTGCAGATACTCCGTGTCCGGCTACATCACCTATTAAGATGCCAATATGCTGTTCATCCAAGCGGAAAACATTATAAAAGTCTCCACCTATCTGTTCACAAGGAAGATATTTGGCTGCAAACTCCATCCCTGGGACCTTGGGAAATTCTGTAGTCATCAATGCCATTTGGATATGCTTGGCATCCCTCAGATTCTTTATTATTTTTTCATTTGCACGAGTTATTTCCTTGGTTCTTTGCTCCACAGATCTTTCCAGATCATCAACGTAATTATATAATCTTTTCTTGGCTTCTGATAATTCCATATACGGTTTTTTAATATTGATGATAAAAAGCCCCCGAAAAATCAAGAAACGGGCTACAAGTTTATACAAATATCCTAGCAGATTGTATGTAGCATATGCTCCATCGTTTACGGTATTTAAAGTAAAGGCCATTTCTCCTAAAGCAGCAATTAAAAACCCAGCAACCAACAGGATATATACTATATTTTTATCGTCTTTTATATATTGCCTATGATAGATGGCTGCAGTTATCAATAAAAGAGCTGATATAAAAAGCTCAAAACCTATATGAAATGAGGTAGAACCCTCCCCTTCCAAATATACAGAAGACAAGAGATTTGATTTGTAAACAACCAGAGCTATTGTTAGCAGGGTTAGAATGATATCTATTGCAATATAAACACCTGGATAACCCTCTATCCTCTTTCTACTAGGAAGAAGGCTTGCAATAAACATTCCTATAGACATTACTAGCCTGGAAACCATCCATAGGGCTGTAGCCTTTTGGGGTAAAGATATGGTTAAAAAGTATGGCATACCTTTATATGAAAAAATATGCACCATATCTAACAGAGTGACGGATAAAAAAGTACATGCAATTATAAATACAGATGCCCCTTGAGTATGCGATGATGAGTAGTATGTAACAACAAAAACGCAAAAGGCTATGCCAATAGCCGCAATCTCCAAAATTATATATAGAGCAAGTAAAGTATCAGCTGATAATACAAAAAAAGACCTATCCTCGCAGAGTTTAAGCAAAACATATAACAGGATGGTTGCTGCAAAAATACCTAAAATGAGAGGCCGGTCTTTCCATTTAATATTTTTCTTGAATCTGTTTATTTGCACCCCCATAAAACACCTTTCAATCCAATATATTCTCTATTATTTATACTTATATCTTAGCACAATGATCTGCTAAAAGCTATTTTTTCTTATAGATGAATCTGCCTATTGGTTAAACCCTCAACTTTTCCAATACCATATCCTAGTGAAAAACTTTGCATCATACTATTAGCAATGAGTATAGTCAATATTTCCCTTTCATCTGGCCCTAAGCCCACATCACCTACACGCATGTATTCCCGAGTTTTTTCAAAAGCAAGTTGATATATGGCTTTTCTTGTGCCTGAATACTCTTTATCTAATTTTCTATTTCCCTCTTTGGTGAATCTTTTTATTAGCTGACCAGTTTCCATCGGATTCACTCCTTCCATTTTGCCCTATATTTGAATATTTTCCCTAATTATTTTTTTTATTCAAATATAGCCCTTATTCATTTGGAAGGAGGCTATAGAAATGATATCTGAACTGGATCATAAGGATATATCAAGTTTGATACCTGAAGACCTATAAGTCTGACAGGTCTAACCAAAGGAACTCTACTGTCTAATATCTCAGAGGCACACTCATAAAGGGTATACGGTGAATTTGTAGCCCTGTTTAAAGTAGTGCCTCTGGTTATTATTTTGAAATCATTATATTTTATTTTCACAGTAATAGTTCTGCATTCAATTCCCTTCTGAGACATTCGGCCACTTATGGCTAGGGAAAAATCTTTAAGATAATTCCTCAAAACATCTAGATCCATCGTATCCTCTTTTAGGGTAGTTTCTTCACCCATGCTTTTTATTTCTTGATCTATTTGAACCGGACTGTAATCTATACCCTGACATAATTGCAATAGTTCATGTGCCCTTCGGCCCCAATTTTTCAATAAAAACTCATGATCATATTGTAGTAAATCTTTTACGGTAAAAATACCTATATTGTTAAGCTCTTTTTCTGTTTTCTCTCCCACTCCCCAAATCTTTCGTATTGGCAGCTCGGGTAGAATGCGCTGAGCATCATCATAGGTAATTACGGTAAAACCATCTGGTTTTTTCATATCTGATGCCAATTTTGCCACAAATTTATTATATGAAACTCCAACAGAAGCAGTTAATCCTGTACTATTATATATGTCCTCCTTTATTTTTTTAGCTATATCCACTGCATTTCCATCTTCTATCTCTAAAAAAGCTTCGTCAATAGAAATTGGCTCAATTATTGATGTATATTTCCTAAAAATATAATGGATCTTCCTGGACTCTTTCTTATACTTGTCCATATCTACAGGTAAAAATATGGCACCTGGACATAGTTCAGCTGCACGTTTACATGACATTGCCGAATGAACACCGAACTTTCTGGCTTCATAGGATGCTGTGCTAACAACTCCTCTCCCTTTTGGATCTCCTCCTACAACCACAGGCTTGCCTCTGTATTGAGGATGATCTCTTTGCTCTACAGCAGCATAAAAAGCATCCATGTCTAAATGAATAACCTTGAGCTCTGACATTTCCTCTCCTTAGCACTTCTCACAAAGATACTAATCTTCTTTAAAATTTCTTTCGATTAATCGTGTTATACTGTACATTGCCTCGACTTCATCTGGTCCTACGATTTTTACTGTGAATTTAGTGCCTCCAAAAATACCCAGGGCAAGTATAGATAAAAGGCTTTTACCATTGCCTGTTTTGTCGCCCTTAATCACTCGTATCTCCGATTTAAAGGAATTAGCTACTTTAGTAAATTTAGCTGCTGGTCGAGCATGTAAACCAGTTTCGTCATTTATTACAAACTCTTTCTCTAACATCTCTTCCCTTTCCCCCAAATAAAATGATATAAGTCTAATAGCTCTTGTAATTCCTTATTATAAGTATAATATCCTAAAAATAAAATCTTGTCTACTGTCCTTTACTGAACTGTTTTTTTCTTATACCTATCCATTTGTTTTGGGAAAACAATATAACACCTAGTATTGCTGAAATGCCGGTAAGTATAAATACAGGGAGAAACGAAAATTTATCTATTACTATACCACTAAGCATGGTTAACAAGGATGAAACTACTAATGTAATTAGAGTATTGATACTTATGTATATGGGAACCCGACCTTCAGGACTGTTTTGAACTATGTTTACACCTGAACTAATGAAATATCCGCTGTTACAAAGGGTACTAAAAGCAAAGGCTATGTATACAGCATATAGGCCTGGTATTCCAACAATTACTAACATGGCTATTGTACCGAAAATAGCAGCCCATTTCAGAACTTTCCTATGTCCATGCCGGTCAGCCAATCCTCCAAATACTGTATTACCCAGAGTGTTAAGAATTACAGATATAGATGTAAAGGCTGCAATTTGGGTCGGACCAGCTTGGTAATTTCTAATTGCATATAGAGTATAGTAAGACAGGGATATATTGGACACAACAATAAAGCTATTTCCTAAAACAGCTCTGGCAAATCCCGGGGACTCCTTTATAGCCTTGGGTACCGCTTTTATATATTGCAAATAGCTAATCTTGCCTTTTTCTACAGGCTCTGGTGGCTCCTTAACTAATAGAAATAAAATTCCATCTAACAAGAGTAGAAAAGTTCCTATCCCAAAAATCCACATATAGTTATAGGGAAAAATAAAATCCTTCAGAAATGTCCCTACTAATGAGGCAGCACCCAAAGCAATAATATTCCCTATAGCACCACTATAACCAACCAACCTGCCACGTTTGTCATTATCGATTATTTTAGAAAAAATACTCATAAAAAAAGGTGAATAGGAACCAACAAACATATTAAATATTCCCCAGAAAATCAAAAATGCTATTATGGACGTCTGAAAGCTGATTCTTGTGAAGAAAGGGATAAATATTACGTACAGTATGAAAATTATCCTCTGTGTAATTAAAATTCTAGCAAAGGTCTTATGTTTTAAGGGTAAATTCATAGCTAGCTGCGCAAAAACAGGTTGAGTAACAAAAGTACCTATACTGACTATGGCACTAGCTAGGCCGATGATAAAGGTACTAGAACCTAAGTCAGTTAGGAAAGAGGGTATAACAACATTAATGGAAAGAAAAACCATAGCATTAGCAAAAAGTATTGTGTCAAAAAAAATCAAAATATAATTCTTCATACTCTTCTTCATACAATTCCCTCTTTTTCTATATTTTTTTACATTACTAAATATGCCATCTAAATTAAAGATGGCATATTTGGCAATATATATTTAATTCTATTTATTTGTCAAAAATCCTCTTTTTTTAAAAGTGAATTGCCCACCCCTCGGCACTACGTGCCGCCTCCATTACTGCCTCTGTAAGAGTAGGGTGTGCATGAATCATAGTTGCAATATCCTCAACAAGTAACTCGCCCCACTTGGCTAATAATAGTTCATGGATAAGCTCAGTCGCTTCGGCTCCTACTATATGTGCTCCCAATATCTCTCCAGTAGAAGGATCATACAGTATTTTAACCATTCCCTCAGACTTTTCTATAGCTACGGACTTTCCTGCACCTCTATAGGGAAATACTGCTTTTTTATAATCTATATCTTCTGCCTTGGCCTTCTCCTCAGTATATCCAAAACTGGCTATCTGAGGTTCACAATATACCGCACTTGGTACTGCATTTATATTTATTTTAGGCTCAGGATTAAGACCTGCTATAAACTCTGCTGCTATTTCTCCTTCTTTAGAGGCCACATGAGCTAATAGGGGAGAATTTACAACATCCCCAATAGCAAAGACCCCTTGTATCTTTGTCTGGTAGTAATCTCTCACTGGGATAAACCCTCTATCAGTCTCTATCCCCAGATTCTCCAGACCGATTCCTATTGTATTAGGGCTGCGTCCCACCGCTACCAATACCTTTTCTGCTTCTTTTTGGAGTTTCTTTCCTTTTGAATCCTCCAAAGTAACAACAACTCTATTATTATCTATTTTATCCATGGATAAAGCTTTAGTGCTGGTATAAAACTTGATTCCCCGTTTGTGAAGGTTTTTTTGTAGTGTGGTTGTTATCTCCTTATCCTCGAAGGGAAGTATACTGTCCATCATTTCAACTATATGAACCTCTACTCCAAAAGCATTTAGAATATGAGCAAACTCTATACCTATAGCGCCTGCTCCTAATATAATAATATCTTTAGGCAGTTTCTCCAACATAAGAGCTCCTGTTGAGGATAGAACAGTATCCTCATCAATGGCAAACCCTGGTATTTCCCTTGGCCTTGATCCTGTAGCTATTATAATATTCTTGGCGGTTAGCCGCCTATCATCCCCAACCAATACCTGATTGGGAGATTCAATAAATCCCTTCCCATAAATTAACTCTATATTATTCTTTTTGAGAAGATATTCTACTCCTCTAACCAAAGTATTAGCTGCTTTTCGGGACTTTTTAAACACTTTCGAATAATCAAAGCCAGCTTTATCTAATTTTATACCCATATCCACAAGGGCTTGACTGTTTCTGTACACTTCAGCCTGATGAATTAAAGCTTTGGATGGAATGCACCCTACATTTAGACAAACCCCACCCGGTCTATCTTTTTCTATAACAGCAGTCTTTAAACCAAGCTGAGAGGCACGAATGGCTGCCACATAGCCACCGGGTCCTGATCCTATTACCAATACATCAAAATCATATTTATGGTTCATATCTATCGTTCTCCTTCATCAGTATAGTGCTCTTATAGGATTTTCTATAATATCCTTTAAGTCTTTCAGGAAAGCTGCCCCTACAGCACCATCTATTACCCTGTGATCACATGAAAGGGTCATGGTCATAAGGGTTTGTATTTCAATGTTATTGTCGTTATTCACTACTGGTTGACGTTCCATCTTTCCTACAGCTAGTATAGCTGAACCAGGAGGATTAATAATGGCAGTGAACTCCTCGATTCCAAAGGAACCTAGATTACTAATGGTAAAGGTTGCCCCTGAATACTCCTCAGGAGTCAATTTATTGTTTAATGCTTTATTGATAAGATCTTTAAGTTCATTCTCAATTTCTATAATGCCTTTATTTCCACAATCCCTTACCATGGGAGTAATAAGTCCATCATTCTGGGCTACTGCAAGCCCAATGTCAATACTGCCGTGCCTTAATATAGTATCCTTCTGCCATGTAGAGTTTATTATAGGATGTCTCTTTATAGTTTCCGCAACAAACTTTATTAAAAAGGCATTTACAGACACGCCTTTTTCTATAGACTGATTTAAGGATTTGCGTGCCTTCATAAAATCGTCAGTCCGTACCTTTAGCCTTAAATAATAGTGAGGTGCTGAAAACTTTGATTCTGCCAGCCTTTGAGCTATAATTGCCCTCTTGGCGGTAACTGGAAATATTTCATCTGTAGCTGTAGGTTTAACATTCACTGAGCTAGGTGTAGATGCCACTTGTTCAGCATATGATAGTATATCCCGTTTTATGATCCTGCCCCTTGGACCGCTTCCCTTAACAGAAGCTAGATCTAATCCTCTTTGCTCTGCCATCCTTCTGGCAAGTGGAGAAGCTATTATTCTGTCTCCTTTAGGGAAGTCTGTATGATCATACACTTTTTCTTTTTGAAAATCACTTCTCTCTCTATTATCCCCATTATCATCCTCTAGTTGTCCTTGTCTGTCTGCACCTACTTTAATACTGGACAATAATTCTGTTATGTCCTCTCCCTCTTCTCCTATTATGGCAATGGGAAAACCTATACCAGCCTGTTCTCCTTCATTTACCAGTATTTTAAGAAGTACACCTTCTTGTATGGCCTCATAATCCATAGTGGCCTTATCTGTTTCCACCTGGCACAAGACTTCACCTGATTCCACTCTATCTCCTTCCTTCTTTTCCCATTTGGAGATAGTTCCAGTTTCCATTGTGGGTGACAAGGCAATCATCAATACTTGCTCAGCCATGATATCCCTCCGTTCCAATCAAATATACATCACTTTCTTTACCGCATTGAAAATCTTTTCCACAGAAGGTTGGACTGCTAACTCTAACTTATGGTTGTAGGGCATGGGTACATCCTCACTGGTTACCAGTTCAACAGGTGCATCTAAATAGTCGAAACAATATCGAGATACCATCCAACCAACATGGGATGCTACACTAACCATAGGCCATGATTCATCAACTATAACGCATCTATTGGTCTTTTTCACAGAATTATATATGGTTTCCTCGTCTATAGGCCTTAAAGATCTTAAATCCACTATCTCAGCCTGGATACCCTGTTTTTCTAACTCCTTGGCTGCCTGCTCTACCACCAGCAATGGTTTTGAGTAAGTGATTATGGTGACATCGTTGCCTTCTCGTTTTATATCAGCCTTGCCAATAGGTATAAGATATTCTTCCTCTGGCACTTCTCCTTTCCATGGGTACATTAACTCCCCCTCTAAAAAGACTACAGGGTTATCATCCCTAATAGCCGACTTTAAAAGCCCCTTAGCATCATAGGGGGTAGCAGGAGCAACGACCTTAAGTCCGGGAATATGAACAAATAAGGTTTGAAGTGCCTGTGAATGCTGGGCTGCCAAATATTCTGCAGGACCATTAGGTCCCCTAAATACAATGGGTACCTTTAACTGCCCTCCCGACATATATCTCATCTTTGCAGCATTGTTGATGACCTGATCCAAAGCCATTATGGAAAAGTTAAAGGTCATCCATTCAACTATGGGTCTTAATCCTGCCATAGCGGCACCAATCCCAACACCTGTAAAACCTTCTTCTGTGATAGGCGTATCGATAACCCTCTTCGGACCATATTTATCTAAAAGTCCCTGGCTTACCTTATAGGCACCATCATACTGGCCTACTTCTTCTCCCAATAAAATAACATTTTCATCTCTTGCCATCTCCTCATCCATGGCACTTCTCAAGGCTTCACGATAAGTGATAATAGGCATATTTACATCCCCCTTTGCCATCTATTATCTTATTCTAGGCCAGAACGTCTTCGTATAGGGTTTCCAACCCTGGCTCTTGGCTATTCTCTGCAAATTCAACCGCCTGGGTTGCTATTGCTTTACATTCATCATCTATCTTTTTATAATCCTCTTCAGTTATTATGTTTTTTTCTACCATTTCATTCTTTAATAATAGAATGGGATCCTGCTGTCTATATTCATCCAGTTCCTCCCTTGTTCTGTATTTGGCTGGATCACTCATGGAATGTCCTCTGTACCTGTAGGTCTTAATCTCCAAAAAACTTGGAAGTCCTTCCTCTCTGGCCTGTTTGACAGCCTTTTTGGTCTCTTCATATACTTCTAATACATTCATGCCATCCACTTGCTTTCCTGGAATTCCATATGAATTGCTCATTATATAGAACTCATGAACTGCCGATACTCTTTCATAATTGGTACCCATACCGTACTGGTTATTCTCACAAATATACACGATAGGAAGATTCCAAATCTTTGCCATGTTTAAACTCTCATGAAAAGCACCCTGATGTATAGCACCATCACCAAAGTAACATAGCACTACCCCATCCTCTTCCTTATATTTTATCTTTAAAGCCACCCCTGTTGCCAAGGGGATATGGGATCCTACAATACCATGGCCGCCATACATATGATTTTCCACATCAAACAAGTGCATAGAGCCTCCTTTACCTCTGGCACAGCCAGTTATCTTGCCAAAGAGTTCCGCCATTAATACTCCCGGATCCATGCCACAGACCAAGGCATGCCCGTGATCTCTATAGGTAGTTAGAACATAATCTTTAGTAAGATCAATAGCTGCTACGGAGCCTGTGGCTACAGCCTCCTGGCCTATATATAAATGGCAGAATCCTCCAATCTTTTGGAGTCCGTACATTTGTCCTGCCTTTTCTTCTACCCTTCTAACAAGAACCATGTCTCTAAGCAATTTTAATAAAAAGCCTTTATCATATTTTTCAACAGGAAAAACCCGACTCATTAATCTCCCTCCCTGAAACAAATTCTTTCCATCTTCCCTTTCATTGGTTCCAAGTAAACAGCCTCTTCTAAAACAGTCTCCAATACTACAAACTCAGTATCTTGAAGATTAACCTTCCAAAACACATTTAATCTTTTCCCAATGGTTTGAAGAATTTCCGTTTTCATGGAAGGATTATCAATTATATTTATAAAACCTTTTATATTAATAATGCGATCTAAAGCTTTGCTTTGTATCATCCATTCTACCTTGGGATTTTTATTAAGATCAGCTACCTTGTCTGAATTGATAGCTGCTACACAGTAGATAAAACCTTGCCTTTCCTTTAATGTGGCAGGGGTCATCCAACGCATTTTTGGCCGCCCATCTTTGCCTACAGTAGCTAAAACAGCTGTTTGTACTTCAGTAATAAGGCTATCCAAACAGTTAAAAAACTCATACTTATACAAGCCTCATACCTCCTATTCTAAATCCCTTTATTTTATAATCTTATACACTGATACTATGCATGTTAAACTTGAAATTCCTAATTATAAAAAAGACGCCTCTTTATATTTTATAGAGACGTCTTCGCTAATTATATTTTCAAACCTTTTGTACATAATCCAATAAGAAATTCTCCAGTCTATCCAAGGCTTCCTTTAAATCTATCAGATTAGGTAAAAACACTATTCTAAAATGATCAGGGTCGGGCCAATTAAATCCTGTTCCCTGAACCAATAGAACTTTTTCCTGCAAGAGAAAGTCTAAAACAAATTTTTCATCATCCACGATATTATAACGCTTTACATCTATCTTAGGAAACAGATAGAAGGCACCTTTGGGCTTAACGCAGGAAATTCCAGGTATACTATTAACCCTCTCCCAGGCGTAATCCCTCTGCTCCTTAAGCCTGCCACCTGGCTTAACCAAATCCTCTATACTCTGATAACCACCCAGAGCAGTTTGAATAGTATACTGCGCAGGAACATTACTGCACAGTCGCATTGAGGCTAGCATATTAAGTCCCTCTATATAATCATGTGCTCCAGACTTATCGCCACTAATTACCATCCAGCCTGCTCTAAATCCAGCAATCCGATGTGACTTAGATAAGCCATTCATGGTTATAAATAGTACATCGTCTGCTAAAGAAGCTATAGATGTATGAGTTATCCCATCATAGAGGATTTTGTCATATATCTCATCGGAGAAAATTATTAAATCATGTTCTCTAGCTAGATCTATAATTCCTTCTAATATCTCTACAGGATATACTGCCCCTGTAGGATTATTGGGATTTATGACTACAATTCCCTTTGTATTAGGTGTGATCTTTTTTGTCATATCCTCCAGATCTGGATACCAATCGGATTGCTCGTCACATATATAATGTACCGGCTTACCTCCAGCAAGGTTAACTGCAGCAGTCCATAGAGGATAATCGGGAGCTGGTATTAAAATTTCATCTCCATTATCCAGCAATCCCTGCATAGCCATCATAATCAGTTCGCTAACACCATTACCTATATAAATATCATCTATAGCTACTCCATTAATATTCTTTTTCTGACAATACTGCATAATAGCTTTTCTAGCGGAAAAAATTCCTTTAGAATCGCTATAACCTTGGGCGTTTTTCAAATTCATAATAACATCAACTATTATTTCATCTGGTGCGTTAAGGCCAAAGGGCGCAGGATTACCAATATTCAATTTGATAATATTATATCCTTCCTCTTCCAATCTCTTAGATTCATCCAATACTGGCCCTCTGATATCATAACAGACATTTTCTAGTTTTTTGGATTTATTTATTATTCTCAATTTATTTCGCCCTCCCAATTATGATCCTTGGCCACCACTATAGCAGTTTATCTATTCTTTATCAAGAACCACCTGGTTCTAAAAATAGGGCAGGGCGGTTCCTTTTGACTTTTTAAAACCCCTTATTCTCCAAAAAGAATCTATCTGCGTCCTGTTGACTGACCAAAGGATGTATTACGCTTTCTTCTATATGAAAGTTTTGATTATCCTTAATATAGATCTTACAATCTAGGCTTTTTTCCAGAATCTCAATATTTTTCTCCCCATCCTCTGTCCAGGATCTTGCTACATTCGGATGTACCTCCACAACTACGCCCCATAGATTGGATGTTTTCACCATATTTTCAATCTCTTTTTCTATTCGTGCTACTACCATGGATTCAGAATATACTCTGCCGGTTCCATGACAATAGGGACAGGGCTTTAATAATTTAGAAGACAACCTGCTCCTAACTTTTTTTCTGGTCATCTCTACTAATCCTAAACCAGTAAAGCCTATAACATTGGTCTTGGTTCTATCTTTTTTTAGCGCATTTTTAAGAACTTCCAGCACTTTATTTTTACTCTCTTCCTGGTTCATATCTATAAAATCAATAATTATGATTCCTCCAATGTCCCTAAGCCTAATCTGATGTGCAATTTCCTGGGCCGCTTCCAGATTAGTCTTAAGCACTGTGTCCTCCAAGTTCTTTGAACCTACAAATTTCCCAGTATTAACATCTATTACTGTTAGTGCCTCGGTTGTATCAATGATTAAGTAACCACCGTTTTTAAGCCAGACCTTCTTTTGGATAGCCTTTTCTATTTTAGATTCTATATTATAGTACTGGAATACACCCATTGGCTTATCAAAAAGCTCCATCTTCTTTTCCAACCCTGGGAAAAGTACACCAGCAAATTCTAAAGTTCTCTCATATTCTGCTCTGCTATTTATTATAATTTTATCAATATCTGGTTCATAAAAATCTCTAATAGTTCTGTATATAACATCTCTATCTTCATACAAAACTCTGGGAACTTTACCTCTCCATTCTTTTACCTGAATCTTGGCCCACAATCGGCATAAAAAATCCATATCCTGTATAAAATCTTCCTGATCCTTCCCCTGGGCTGCAGTTCTAACTATCACACCCATATTACCAGGCTTTATACGCTCAGCTATTTCTTTTAAGCGTTTTCTTTCCTCTTCTTCTTCAATTCTCCTAGATACTCCAACATAGTTGACGGTAGGCATTAATACCAGATACCTACCAGGCAAGGTAATTTGGGTAGTCACTCTAGGCCCCTTTGTCCCAATAGGTTCCTTGAGTACCTGAACAGTTATTTCCTGCCCCCTGCTTATAATATTATCTATTGATAAGTCTTTAGTATCCTTTATAGACTCATCCCCTTCTCCGGAAAACTCAAAGACAGACTGATCCGAAGTAATATCTCCAACATATAAAAAAGCATTTTTGTCAAGTCCTATATCTACAAAAGCAGCTTGCATGCCAGGAAGCACGTTCTCTACCTTGCCCCTATATATATTGCCAACTATTCCCTGATTCTCTTCACCTTCCATATATAACTCAACCAACTCATCGTCTTCAAGTAGAGCAACCCGAGTTTGATCATACTGGACATCTACTATGATCTTTTTACCCAACATCCTGTCCTCCTATTCCATTTCAACAGGTGTTACCCACTTGCCGTCCTGAAAGAGATATAAGTCTAAACGATGTATTTCCAATGGCAGTTCAGCACCATAAGATATCTTAGCAAAGTCAAGTAAGGCTTCTGCTAATTGATCTGGTCTTAAGTTTGCCTTACTGCCCGTGCTTAACATTGCCTTTATTATAATCCAGTCCTGATCCTGATTTACTAAATCCATATTATGAATCATGGATCTTATATCGATTTGACGGTTGCCCTTTTTTGTCTTTTTAACCATCAGTATTTCTCTTTGTTCTAGAAAATCTTTTATCAAGGAAGATAAATCCTTCTGTTCAAAAGGCGGGGCTGAGATTTTTATTATATACTCTCCTCGTTTTATAAGACTCATTAGGGAGGGTGCTTTTTCATCCACAACAACACATTTTAGAAATCTAATCCCTTCAGGTAGTTTCTCATTCATCCTATAGCACAGGATTTGAGGATCCATTTCCCTCTCTAATACAATATCAAGATATTCCCCTTCGCTGGTAGTACCAACAGCCAGAGCAGAAGCAAAGGATAGCCTGGGATGGGGATTAAACCCCTTACTATATGCCACTGGTATCTCCGCTCTTCTTAATGCCCTTTGTACTGCTCTCATAAAGTCTAAATGTGAAATATACTTAACCTTCTCCCCTATTGTATATTTTACAACGATCCTCATGTACATATCCCCTCTTCCAACACACTGACACCGCAGCCAGTACAATTCAATCTGCAATCTTCAGTCAGTTCCATCTTCAAAGCCTTCTGGTATTCTCTCCACAAATATTTTTTGGTTACACCTACATCTATATGGTCCCAAGGAAATACTTCATCGGCTTCTCTCTGTCTGTTAGCGTAGAAATGGGGATCTATACCCTCTTCTTTAAAGGCTTCCATCCAAGTTTCGTACTTGAAAAGCTCCGCCCATCCATCGAAGGTACAACCCTTTTCCCACGCTCTTTTTATTACCTTGCCCAATCGCCTATCTCCTCTGGCAAAAACAGCCTCAAGGAAACTAGCATTGGAATCGCTCCAGCTATATTGTACATACTTTATTCTCAACTCTTTTTGCAGTAACTTCTGTTTCCTTTCCAGCTCCTCCATAGAATTCTGAGCAACCCATTGAAAAGGGGTAAAGGCCTTAGGAACAAAAGATGAGGTGCTTACATTTATTCTCAAAGCTTTATTACCTTTCCCTTTAGCTGTATCAAAATAACAGTTCTTGATTTTACGGGCCAGTTCCCCAATTCCCTTTAGGTCTTCCTCCGTTTCTTCTGGCAAGCCTATCATGAAATAAAGCTTAACAGTTGTCCATCCCGACCTAAAGGCGTCTTCAACACTGCTCATAAGGTCATTTTCGGTTATTCCTTTGTTTATTATATCTCTCAGCCTCTGGCTACCGGCTTCTGGAGCAAAGGTTAATCCAGTCTTGCGTACTTTTTGCACTTCATCAGCCAATTCCTTTTCAAAAGAATCCAGCCTTAGTGATGGCAAGGATAGACTCACCTTCTTATCCTTAAAACGTGCCATCAGTTCTTTTACTAATTTCTCCAGCTGGGAATAGTCTCCGGTGCTTAGAGAAGACAAGGATATTTCCTCATAACCGGTGCTTTTGATTAGTTTTTCAGCCAACTCCAAAAGTTTGTCCCATGATCTCTCCCGTATTGGCCTATAGATCATCCCAGCCTGGCAGAAGCGGCAACCTCTAGTACAGCCCCTAAATATTTCCAGCATCACCCTGTCATGAACTATACCCATATAAGGTACGATCATGGTCTCGGGGTAGTATGCTTTGTCCAGATCCTTAACAATACGTTTAACTATAGTTTTGGGTACTCTTTGGTTTATAGGCTCTACTTTAGAGATTATTCCATCCTCTTTGTATTCAACAGTATAAAATCTGGGAACATAAACACCCTTTATACTGGCAGCTCTATACAAAAACTCAAGCCTGTCCAATTCCTGCTTTTTACATTCCAAATAAAGGTCTAGAAGCTCATGAGTTACTTCTTCACCTTCACCCATAACAACTAAATCAAAAAAGTCTGCCATGGGTTCCACGTTATAGGCACAAGGGCCACCGGCAATTATCAGTGGATGATCATCATTGCGTTCCTGCCAGGTTAAAGGAATTTGAGCCAGGTCTAAAATATTAAGAACATTAGTATAGCTTAGCTCGTATTGAAGGGTAAAGCCTATAATATCAAAATCCTTTATAGGATCCTTGGTCTCTAAAGCAAACATAGGGATATTATACTGTCGCATCTTTTGCTCCATATCAGGCCAGGGCGCAAACACCCTTTCACAATAGGAGTCTTCTCTTTCATTAATCATATGATAAAGAATCTTCATCCCTAGATGGGACATGCCCACTTCATAAACATCGGGAAAAGCAAAAGCAAAACGAATATCCGCTTTATTTGCATCCTTTATCACCATATTATATTCATTTCCCATATATCTAACAGGTTTTTCTACTTGACCCATAAGCCTCTCCAATAGTTGTTTGTCCAATATTTTGCCTCCTTACTTATCTATAAAATTATTTTCACACTATTCTATCTATATATCATCTGCCTTGCAGCAATCTTCCAATTTGGACATTGATACCATAATCCATAATACCGTTAACTATTTCCGTCTCGTCTAGATAGCCCCATACTCTTAAGCTGTGATCCACTACTTTGACAAAATGATATCGGTGGGGGACAAAACTTTTTATTACTTCCTTTAAGGGTATATCATATAGAACTATCAATTCCCTGGTGGTCAGGGCTCCTTCCTTTGCTATAATATCTCTCTTAAAGGCAATATCCCTAACAGCAATGTAGGAAGCAGTTCGTTTCTCCTTAAAAGCTGAATAGGCTAAAAATCCAGATAATAGAAAAAAATTAGGATTGAAAATTTTCATATATATAGCATAAAATCCGGTCATAGCTAAAAAAAGAGATAATATCAATCCTCCATATGCGGCAACAGTAGTTGCCTTTTTCATACCAATATCTCTAGCTAAAATTGCCCTTAGTACCCTGCCTCCATCTAGAGGCAAGGCAGGAAGCAAATTAAAACCAGCTAGAATCAGATTAGCTCTGGCAAAAGTGTCATTGTTGTTAGTACTTATTATCCCTAAATTTTGAAAGGCTGAATATCCCAACAACAAAACAATATTTATTGCGGGACCGGCTAAAGCAATATATATTTCATTTATGGGATCCAGCTCAAAAACACTCTCTATTCTGACTGCACCTCCAAAAGGAAGCAGCTCAATTTCCCTTACATTCATCTTCAATGCTCTGGCAGCTAAAACGTGGGCGGTTTCATGTGCCATAAAAACGAAAAAAATGGTGGCAATTACAGTCCCATTGCCTAAAAATACGGCAATAACAATCAATACCACCAGGGTTATACTAATATTAACATCTACACCAAAAAGAGACCCGATCTTCATTATGCTTTTCACATCCTCTTATTTGACTGTTTCTATAAGTTTAAGAGGATCTACAGTCTTATTTTTCATCCAGGTTTCAAAGTGTAAAGTATATCCCCCTGAAGGCTCCGCGCCCATTGTGCCAATTTTCTCTCCCTTGATAACCCTATCTCCTATGTTTACATCTATGTTAGAGCAGCCTTCGTATAAAGTCGTTATTTCATTTCCATGGTCTATTCTTATATATCGGCCGCCATTTCCATCTTCACCAATAGCTATAACCGAACCATCAGCAACTGCATAGATATTGTTTTTACTACCTAGGATGTCTATGCCATCATTTCCCTGGCCAAACTGTCTAACAACCTTTCCCTCAGCAGGGATACCAAAAAATGGAGTTATTTCCTGGCTTTGATCTAACTTTTGTCCAAATACTGCTACAGAATCAGGAATATAATTGGTTACAAACTTTAGTTTGCCCAGGGTTTCATCTATATCCATATCTTCGGTTATACTATTTCTAATATATCCTACCATACTTTGGGTAAACTCTGTATCAATACTCTTTAATACAAGCACCATTATAATAATTATGACAACAACAAGTATTTTACGAAAAAGGGATGCTGTCTTATCAATCTCTTCAGCTCTTTCATTGACCCTTACCCTATTGACAGAAGTTCGTTGCCTAACCTGGGGCATAGGCAAATCCAAGGGCAACTTTCCTGGGTTTCTTTTTTGCATTTTTTACTACCCTCCCCTTTACAGATCATTGTTATAGTTTTCTATAACTAATATATTGTAAGGGGAATGGCAATATTACCTAAAATATTTCCTGATTGTCCTCTGGTGGATTAACTATTAGTCTCCAATCAAGGTCTCCTCTTTCCAGAGCCTTGATCATTACCTCAGCAGTAGCCATATTGGTAGCAAGGGGTATATTGTGCACATCGCACAATCTCAGCAAAGCATTGACATCTGGTTCATGAGGCTGTGCTGTTAAGGGATCTCTCAAAAAAATAACCAGATCCATGCGATTATATGCGACTATAGATCCAATCTGCTGATCTCCCCCTAAAGGGCCTGATAGGAAGCGATGTACATCCATTCCCGTTGCTTCGGCAACCAGTTTACCGGTGGTTCCTGTAGCAAATAGTTTATGTTTTTGCAAAATTGATTGATACGCCATACAAAAGGTTACCATATCTTCTTTCTTTTTATCATGAGCGATTAATGCAATATTCATCTGACTCCCCCTAAAATTTAATTTTTTGTCTTCTCATTCCAACATTTAATACTAATCCAAGGGCTATCATATTGGTCCACATAAAGCTACCGCCATAGCTAAGAAAGGGTAATGGTATACCAGTCACAGGCATAATACCCATGGTCATCCCAATATTTTCAAAGATATGTGCCATCTGCATACACACAACCCCGATAACTATGAGCTGACCAAATGTATCTTTTGCTTTTATTGCTATTCGGATAGAACGAATAATCAGTATAGCATATAATACAATAATAGTTATGCCCCCCAAAAAACCTAGGGCTTCTACAATAACTGAATATATAAAATCTGTATGTGGTTCTGGAAGATAGTTAAGCTGACTTAAAGTGTTCCCAGATAACAGACTTTTGCCAGTAATTCGTCCCGATCCAATTGCCATAACAGACTGAATAACATTATATCCATCACCAGCAGGGTCAAGACCGGGATTTAAAAAGACCAATATCCGGGTTTGTTGTTCTGGTGTCAAAAAATTGAACCACATTATAGGAGCTACTACAATTCCCAGTCCTAGAAATCCAAAAATTAATTTATAGCTCATCCCCATAACAAAGAGCATTCCCAGTAAAATAACTATAAGTACCATAGATGTACCAAGGTCGTTTTGTATAACGAAAAAAATAGGTAATGCAAAACGAGCTATAACCGGTATAAAATCCTTAAACTTCTTCTCTTCAGACTCTATTTTTGACAAAGTTTTTGCACCAGTTAATATGGCCGCTAACTTTGCAAACTCTGGGGGCTGAAGAGTAAAGGGCCCTATGGCTATCCACCTTTGAGCCTGCCCACGAGCTGCACCTGCTACCTCTACTACAATCAGCAATGCTATAACTAGCAAATAAAATAGGGATGAGTAATCGCCTATGGTGTTATAATCAATGCTAATAACCACAGTCAATAAAACCAAGCCTGAAATCAGCCAAATAAATTGGAGTTTTACATGGCGTAAATTGAAACTCTTTATAACATCAGCTATGCTATTGCCGCCTTCCGTTGGCAAACGCTTGGCTGCTCCTATACCAAAAATGCCTATAGCCACCAACAATAATACAACAAGTAATATTAAGAAATCAAAGTTTTTTATCAGTCTCTTGTCAAACATTGTGCCTCCACTAAGGTTATGTGTTTTTAATCGTTTCAATAAACGTATAAGACAAAACCTTACGGTTTTATCT
>FZPS01000069.1_pt222 | contig 21936 bp, 12 predicted proteins | sample 1817821 | NCBI WGS metagenome assembly FZPS01 (sample SAMEA104158645, study PRJEB21678) | metagenome | place: Germany | collected 2015-04-21 | reverse complement strand
GTTCCCGATGTGTAGATCGTCTGCAATTCGTCTTGAATGTCCAAAGCTGAAAAGATGTCGTCGGTAAAAGACACCGGCAGATGAGAACTGTTGGTGTAATACGGTGTTTCGCCCTGTGATGCTGTGGTGATATCCGGGAACCGTTCCTTGTCATGCTTAGCCAGGCGGTAAGCAGTCGACTCGGCAGGCGTGGCTTCGAGATTGTACAAATCGCCATACTCCACCTGGTAATCCGCCAGCCTGTCCCGCATGTGAACTAGCACTTCTTTGGCAAACTCCTGAGTTTCCTTGTGGGTCATATCTTTCCTCAGCCAATTGGCGTTGAGCCCGGCTTCGTTCATGCCCACCAGGCCGATTGTGGAAAAATGATTCTCAAATGTGCCCAGATAACGCTTGGTATACGGGTACAACCCTTCATTCAGAAGTTTGGTGATGATAGTGCGCTTGACATTTAGGGACCTGGCTGCCAAATCCATCATCTTGTCCAAGCGCCGGTAGAAATCATCCCTGTCTTTGGACAGATACGCGATGCGCGGCATGTTGATGGTCACCACCCCGATGGAGCCGGTGCTTTCGCCGCTGCCGAAATAGCCGCCGTATTTTTTCCTAAGCTCCCGTAAATCCAGGCGGAGCCGGCAGCACATACTCCGGATGTCGCTGGGCTTCATGTCGCTGTTGATGTAATTCGAGAAATACGGCGTGCCGTATTTGGCCGTCATTTCAAACAAAAGGCGGTTGTTTTCCGTATCAGACCAGTCAAAATCCTTGGTAATGGAATAAGTGGGAATCGGGTACTGGAATCCCCTGCCGTTGGCATCCCCTTCGATCATGATCTCAATGAACGCCTTGTTGATCATATCCATTTCTATCTGGCAGTCTTTGTACTTGAAATCCATTTCTTTGCCACCAACGATTGCCGGCTGGTCTGCCAGATCCTCCGGGACTGTCCAATCCAATGTGATATTGGAAAAAGGAGCCTGGGTCCCCCAGCGGCTGGGCGTATTCACCCCAAAGACAAATGATTCAATGCACTGCTTCACGTCATAGTAAGACAGGTTGTCCACCTTGACAAAAGGCGCAAGGTAAGTGTCAAACGAAGAAAACGCTTGGGCGCCCGCCCACTCGTTCTGCATGATGCCGAGGAAGTTGACCATCTGGTTGCACAACGTGGAAAGGTGCTTCGCAGGCGCCGAAGTGATCTTGCCGTCCACACCTCCCAAGCCTTCCTGGATCAGCTGCTTCAATGACCAGCCGGCACAGTACCCGGTAAGCATCGACAAATCATGGATGTGGATATCCGCATTGCGGTGCGCATCGGCAATTTCCTGATCATACACTTCCGACAGCCAATAGTGGGCTGTAATCGCTCCCGAATTGCTGAGAATCAAGCCACCTACAGAATATGTAACCGTCGAATTCTCCTTTACCCGCCAGTCAGTAACCTGCAGGTAACTGTCGACGATTTCTTTGTAATCCAGAATCGTTGATTTCATGTTGCGGATCTTTTCCCGCTGTTTGCGGTAGAGAATATAGGCTTTGGCCACATCGGCATAGCCAGCCTGGATCAGCACTTCTTCCACACTGTCCTGGATGTCCTCCACCTGGATCAAAGAATCCTTGATCTTTGGTTCAAAGTGCGCTGTAACCTTAAGGGCAATAAAATCAATGATGTCGGGATTGTAGTTTTTGTCTCTGGCTTCGAATGCTTTGGTAATTGCGGCACTGATCTTCGATAAATCAAAATCCACAATCTGACCATCACGTTTGACAACTCTGTACATGACCCTGTTCTCCTATCTTTTTATACTTTCTTTACATATTATATACCACTTGGCCGGGCAGCGTCAACAAAAACAAGGCCAAAACCCACAATATATTGTGGGCTTTGGCCGATATACATCCAATATATAGACATCTCCACAGTTGTTCAGCCAATTCCTCGCAATTCCACCGATGGGATCAAAGGCTGGATTATTTGCCGAAAACGCTCCATTTCAGCTGCGGGATAGGCATGCAGCCCCGGCTTGATGGTATTGCCTGAATCCACAAACTGCTGCAGGTAATACCGCTTCGCCCCCTTGAGCCAGCGGGCGATGGCCAGTAAATCATTCTCGTCGTGCAGTTCTTTCACTACTGTGGTCCTGAACTCATAGTCCACAGGGCTGGAAAGCAAAAACTCCACGCTTTCCTGGACAGGGCCCAGGTCAAAGCTGTCCATTCCCGCCGTTGCGGCATATTTTGCCGGTGAATTTTTGACATCCAGTGCAATATAGTCCACCAATCCGGCATCCACCAGTTCTTTGATGAGCTTCGGGTTAGTGCCGTTGGTATCCAGTTTGACCAAAAAGCCCAAGCCCTTGATTTCCCGAATCCGGTCAGCCAGGCCTTGCTGTAGGGTGGGTTCGCCACCGCTGATGCAGACTGCATCCAAAAGCCCGGTTCTGCTCATCAAAAACTGAATGAGCTCATCCCATTCCATGCGATTGGCTTCAATTGTGCTTCCCAAAACCAGGGGAGCATTGTGGCAAAAGGGACAGCGCATGCTGCAGCCCCCTGTGAATATTGTGCAGCACAACTTGCCGGGATAGTCCAATAAAGAAAGTTTTTCGATGCCCTGGATGTTCATGAACAACCACCATCTTCTGCCGCAAGTCATATAGATCTTTGCTCTTTTCACACCAGATCCTGTTTTTTTCCCAGCCTACACAATATAGGTCACTTCCGATCCGGGAAAATGCCGACTAATCTGCTCTATCAAAAACAACTTGATTTGATCGAAAGTCTTCTTCGGGTAAACATACTTGCCATAACCGAACTGGCCATACTTGAACTGTCTTTCCGCCTCATCCATGGGCAAATCTGATTCGGGAAAAACCTCCGCTATGTTTCTTTTTGCCCGGGCGGTGAACCGATGGGTAATTAGTTCAAACTTCGGCTGTAACCCAACGGGAAGTGCGGTTTTCAAATCCTGAATCAGCCGAGCGTATTCCTGCATCCATTCTGGATAAACAATAATCGGCGCGATCAGAAGTCCAAGTGGATAACCTGCTTGAGCCACTTTCTGGGCTGCTTTGATTCTGTTTGCGGCTGATTCGGTTCCTTTCTCGTACTGTTTAATGATTCTTTCTGTGTTCAGCGAAAACCGAATCTCTGTATGGCTGCGGTGATCAGCGGTTAACAGGGAATCAATATCAGCAAATTTTGTCACAAACCTGAACCGCCCATACTCCTGCAGGGCAAAAAATTCGATGGTGCGCTTTAGTGAACCGGTCAAATATTCTACCGGAACTGGATCGGAAACAGCAGCTCCCTCGAATTTGGTGATTTGCGGCGCACGCTCCCTGATATATCGCTCTGCTTGTGCCAGGATTTCCTCTAGATTCACATAAACCCGGTTAATAGGCTGTGGCCCAAGGGTGGTTTGCAAGTAGCAGTATTCGCACAACCCTGGACAACTGGTTGCCAATGGAAGCTGGTAATGGGCAGACGGCCTGCAGGAAGAAAACTTCAGCGTCCGCCGCACCCCCACCACCAGACTGCGCTTAGCTTGAATATACTTTTCTTTTTTGGTCTTGCCGGGAATCCCTGTGACCCGGTTGTGTGAAGATGTGTAGTGAATGGTAATACCCAGTGTCTTAAATTTATCCTCAAGTTGTTTACCTAAAGGATATTCAAGTGCTGCCGGCTCAAAAAAGACTCGTGTGGGAACAAACCGTTTCATCGGCGACTACTCCATTCTGTCTATGTATCCTTGTCCCTATTATGCTCAGCCAAAATGCAAATAGACTATTCAGATGGAAAAGGCGGTATACCTGATGGCCATCCTCCTGGGGCCATATAATGAACCGCCTTTATTGCCAATTATTGTTTGAACAAGTCATCCAAAGCAGCTTGAACCCTTGGCTCGATTTCATCCATTGCTGCAGCAGCGCCCTTAGTACCGGCTAATACCTGGCTAATCGCTTCGCTCACAATATCCCAAACCTCTGTATACTGGAAGATATCCCCGTCCGCCTGCCATCATCATTGGCGGTCATGAACAGATCCAAATGCTCTTTAGTAACCATCCAGTTGGTTACAATTTCATCCAGAAAGCCCAGGCGATCATCTTTGCGGAAAAGGAAGTTTGCCAGGGCAATCATTTTTTCTGGTTCCTCTACGTTGCTAGGCAAGCAGGTCATAAAGAACTCAAAAGCTGGATAGTAATAGCGATCTACGTGAGGGCCCATCGGCATGGGAACTAACCCAAAATTGATCCCGGCGGCCTGAGCATGGCGGTTACCAGGTAGATGGGTTGCGTTGAATGCCACCTTCCCGTCGACATAACTGCCGTTGCCAATAATACCTAAGCTTTTCCAGCGCAGCACTGTGTTGAGGGCATGGATAGCATTCTCACGATTGTAAGCGAAAACCCATTTGCCGTTTTGATCCTGAACAGCCAGTTCGGCTCCATTATAAGGGACCCAACGAATCATCGCAGCTGCATTCGTGATATCAGGCATACCCCATTGATCGATAATCCCATCACCGTTGGTATCCTGTGTCACTGCGATCATAATCTGTTCAAAAACTTCTTCTGTCCACTCGCCATTTAGATACAACTCGTAAGGGTCCGGCTGGTTGTACTGCTCGATGAGATCTTTGTTATAGGAGATGATCATTATGCTGTCGTTGACTACGCCATCATGAAGTGCGATTCCATAACGTTTTCCGTTATACTTGAGCTTCTCAATGGTATTTCGATCCAAACTGGGCAATGACTCAAAAAATTCATCCGGTAAGTAATCATCGGCAGGCAGCAGCATTCCCGCGGTAACCAAAGGGAAATATGCAACACGGTGTGCTTGTTGGATAATATCGTAATTCGAATCACCGACATGATCCGGGCAATCATCCGATCAGCATTGTCTATCAGCAGGGTTTCTATGTTGACGTTAAAGGCTGCTTCAGCCTCAGCCATTCGTTCTTCAGTTGGCAGCGCCTTCCAAAAATCAGAGCTGACAATGGTTACAGTCTTTCCGCCAAAATCTACTTCATCTGGTGAGAGCACTCCTGGCAGGACTTCGTAATCACTTGCTGACACAAAGCCGAAACTAGCGGCAGCCAAACAAACAATCAACGAGAAAACCACTGTGAACCTCTTCATCTGCAAGCCTCCTTAAAGATTTATTTCCTTAATCTATAATTAAACTTCTTATCTGAAAACACCTTTTATGTTAAAAAATTTACAAAAGCAATTGACTCCTGATGTAAGACTAATTAATGGAGAAAATGTCTTGACTTGCCAAACATGAAAAAAACATGAAAGGATGGAAAGTATTGTTCAACCACAAGTTAGGCCGAACCGTAGTTGCTCTTCTGCTGTTCGCGTTAATGTTCACGGCTTGCGCCCCGGAAGATCAGGATGAATACCTGGAACAACAGACCCAACGGATCCAAGAACCTGCTGCAGACACTACTGCAAGAACTGCTCCAGAACCAACCACTACCTCCGCCCAAGCATATATCCAGGAACAGATTGAGGCAAGTATGGCAGAGCCTACCGAGGAACATACAGGGGGAGTATGGGTTGACCAGGTGTTTTTTGTGGCCGGAGACAAGAGTAATGAACTGGCCAACCTAATTGCAGGAAAAATTGATATTGGGTCATGGTCTTCAAACCCGTACCTATTCACCGAGGTTAAAAACAATCCCGATCTCAAATACTTCACCAAAGTAAGCAGCAATTTTGAAATCGCGTTCAACACTGCCGGGCCGACTTTTGAAGATGGCCGTATAAATCCGTTCAGCAATGCCAGGATCCGGGAAGCAGCAAATATGCTTGTCGACCGGGAATACATTGCTAATGAGATTAAAGCTGGCTTGGCACTTCCCAAGTACACTGCTCTGCATCCCAATTCTGAAGGCTATGCCTTGGCATCACAGAAAATTAAGGAGTTGGTATTAAAATACGCTTATAATCCTGATCGAGCCAAAGAGATTGTTGCTGAAGAAATGGTTCTGATGGGAGCAGAATTGATCGATGGAATCTGGCACTATGACGGCACCCCCGTTGAGATCATCATCATTTCCCGCGGTAATGATGAACGGGAGGATATTGGTAACTATTTCGCGGAACAGCTGAAAACTATAGGGTTCAAAGCTGTTACTAATCATACCCAGGATGCCACAATGATCTGGATGAACAGCCAACAATCCCTTGGACAATGGCATGCGTATGTTGGGGGCTGGGCTAGCACCTCCTCTGTGCGCAGCAGTATGTACGTATTTGTACAGATGTATACCGACCGCAGCGCATCTTTTTCTCGGCAAGCCCATGATCCACTTCCAGAATTCGTCAATATTGCCGATGCTCTTTATCACCGCACATACACTTCCCAGGAAGAAAGAATTGCCCTGCTGGAAAGAGCCTTAGAACTCAGCTTCGAAGATTCATCCAGAATCTTTCTCATCGATAGTCTGATGTTCATTCCCATGAGAGCTGACATTTCTGTAACCACGGACATCCTTGATTCAACTGCTGGTATGTGGCACTGGACACTCCGTAAAGGTGATCAGATTGGCGGCAGTGTGATCATTTCTTTGGATCAAATCGCGGTGGACCCGTGGAATCCTGTTGGAGGATCAAACTGGACGTACGACAATATTCCAGCTAGATTAACATTTGATCGAGGTATTGTCCAGGACCCTGCTACAGAGCTCTATCGCAACCATTGGATCGAAAAAGCTGAAGTTACTGTACTTGAGGGGCTTCCAGTTACCAAAACAGATGATTGGGTATCACTAGAGTTTGCCGATGAAATCTTGGTGCCTGCTGACGCATGGTACAACTGGGATCCGGTGGAACAGCGTTTTCTCACAGCGGGTGAAGTTTTCCCCGAAGGAGTCACAGTAAAGCGTAAGAGCGTGATCTACTACGATCAAGACTTGTTCAAAACTGCCAAATGGCATGACGGCAGCCCATATACCATAGGCGATATCCTGTGTTCGTATATTCACAGTTTCGACCGGTTACATCAGGAAAGCCCTTACTATGATTCAACAACACGAAATGTATCCATGCCCACAAGCTTTATCAGGATCATTTCCGAAGATCCCTTCATTTACGAATACTATACTGATGCATGGGAAACGGACGCCGAATTAAACATCCACGACTTGTCTGCAGCATTACAAATGGGCAAAGCCCCATGGCATATCCTGGCTCTGGGGTTGTTAGGGGAAGAAAGCGGTAAGCTGGCATTCTCCCTGAATAAGGCAATGCAAACAGGGGCTGAATGGATAGGATTTGAATCAGGCGCAGCACCAGCAATTATGGCAGAATACCTGGATAGGGCTAGTGCGGAAAACTTCCTGCCGTGGCCGGATTTCTTAGGTAAATACATTAGTAAAGAGGAAATCCAAGCCCGGTATGCTAACGCAAAAGCATGGTATGAAGCAAAAGGCCATTTTCAGATCGGTGATGGCCCTCTGTATTTGGAGAAAATCATCCCTGGAGAGCTAATCCATTTCAAACGGTTCAAGGACTACCCGAAGCAAGCCGGTACACTAAGATTCTTAGACTAGGATATCTACGGCAGCGATTTGCAGATACAGCGGCAAAAAACAGGCAGGCCGTTTTCAAAACGGCTTGCCTGTTTGGTTTATTTATGTTCAACCAGCCATTGATAGTTAAACTGGTAATGCTGCCTGCTGGAAATCACATGTATGATCCCGTTCCTGGCTTGGATCGCAGCACAGTATCCCATAGCTTCACCACTGACCTGGTCCATAGTGAAGACACGGTTACTACTTTTACCTTTAACATTTTCCACATATTGATTAGGATCCGTAGAATCAACACGACGCCCGGATCCGTCACTAAGCACTCGTTTGATGGGCCAGGTTTTGCCTTCGTCAAAAGAAACCGCGGCAAACAACCCTGTTATCTTGGTTAGATTGCCCTTGGCATCATAGCCAAGAATCCCCTCCATTTCTCCGCGGGGAAGATCACGCCGGTCGGTAAAACTGACCATTAGAATTGGCCCTTCGTGCAAACGAATCATGGCCAGGCGCTGTCCGCCACTGACTGGAGGCAGTTCACTGGCCTGATACGTCCATGTCAAGCCCCCATCAAACGATTGGCTAAAGGGCATCTTACCGTTGATGTTCTGACCTCTGCCTGCTGCAAGTAGACTGCCATCATCAAGTTCAACCACCGAGGCATGAATCCCGGCAATTAAGTTCCCTGTTTTCCCTTCCTCAAACTGAAGTTCATCTTGGTTTGGTTCAGGACCGGCCCAGCTAATGCCATCTTTGCTGATATAAACCGCTGTACCATGATATTTTAGATCATCACAGAGTACAAGTAGCTTTCCATCAGAGGTTTTAACAGTACTGCTAATTACTTGCCCACGATGGCTAAAATCAGGGCTAATCAGACGGGGTGGGCTCCAGCTTTGGCCTCCATCAAACGATTCCCGCATGGCAACAGCAATGGCCAACCCTTTGTTTTCGGCCGCAGCAACTCCGAAAAAGTGATAGACAACATTCTTTTTTTGATCCCAGAACAGATCGCAGCCATGAGGGTTTCGGTCGGGAATCATCCAGAAAACTGATGCTGGTTCCCAGGTTTGGCTTGTACTGTCAAAACGGCTCACAGCATATCTCAATTCCCTGCCCACTTCAGTCTCAGTAGTGTACCATGTGGCCATCAAATCTCCATTCGGCAATTCTGTAAGCGCCGGCTGATGATTATGGTAACCGAAGGGGCACTTGTAATCCAACTTGATATAGCTCTGTGGCGGAGCAAAATACGGGGTATTATCGGGAGCTTTATGTATGGTTTTTTCAGTCTGGCCTGTTTCCTTGTTTAATAGTTGAGCAGCAGGTTTACCGACACTAAATATCTTCCTCCCCTCCTGATTCTCCCAGGTGTAGACATATCTGTTTTCAGGCAGCTCTCCTATTACAACCCGGAAACCCATCAGCCAGTTGCGGGCTTCCGGGATCTGAGCCATACGGTTGGATGTCCGTAAATACTCATCTACGGTGGAGTGGCTCCCGCCTCTTAAAACTCTAAAGATGCCTGTATCATATCCAATCGGATTGATCTTGTCATCCTCGTTATATGGCCCGTACCAGTCATAACACCATTCTTCAACCACACCATGGATATCATAGAGCCCCCATAGATTAGGTGGTGTTTTTTTGACTGCAAGATCCGTCCGCTTAAACTCTGAAGCCAGCTCGTCACCGGTAAAGTACGCTGTTGTTGTACCTGCCCTGGCAGCATACTCCCACTCTGCTTCTGTGGGCAGCCGATAGGGCCTTCCTTCCTTGTCTGATAACCACTGGCAAAACGCCATGGCGTCATACCAGCTGACATACACCACAGCATCATCATCATTGGAGGAAAACCCGTTTCTGCCTCGGTAGCGCCGATGTTCCGGATCAAAAAGCTCATACTGCTTGTTGGTTACAGGTGTAACTGCCATTCGGAAAGGCTGTGAGATTGTAACCCGGTGGACCGGCACTTCATCTTCCCGAATCAGCCGCTGGATATTTTTCATCTCGGCAACTCCCTGCATATTGCCCATCATAAAACTTCCCGGTTTGATCTCCACAAATTCCATGCCGAAGAAATTCGTATACTTGTCAAGCATCGCCAGGCTCCTTCTAGCTTATATTTCCATTAATTATAGATTAAATGAAATCATAAATCCAATGAAATTCACATTTATGTGATTCCAGCTTCCGTTACAAGGACTTATTATGCGAAATGACGAACTCATTGGCAAATAAGTTTGAATATGAGGTGCTTGTAAATGAAAAGAGTCGCAGTGATCGCCTTGATGCTAAGCTTAATCCTGCTATTGGCCGGTTGTTATGGCGGTGGTCTGTTGTTTCCTGAGCTCGGTGATGTTAGGCTTGTTTTTGTTCCCGATGAAGAACTGACGGGAAGCACCATAAGCTATACTGTAAACGGTTGGTTTGGAGGTCAAAATCTAGTGCAAAACGCCGGAACAACCAAGAATGAATTGACTATTAATAAGCTGAAGACCGGTCAGTGGTTGTTCACTGTGGATGCCATATATCTGGACGGAAAATCCGGAAAAGGTAGTGGGTCTGTCACAGTATCTCACAAACAGACATCTACAGTAACCATACCTGTTCAACTGGTTCCAGATAACTGACAAAGGCTGTCACAAATGCATTGTCTCCAAACGCATCCGAATACATAATCTCAACTCCAAGGGCTTACGCTAATCCTACCGCTGCTTCAACTGATCATTTCCGCTTGTTGACGCCATCCAGCCAATTCCGGGTTAGTCCTTAGGTAATGAATGTGCCAGATTACCAAAACCGACCCCTTAAAAATGCTGGACAGGCTTATGGCCCACCAGACTCCCTCCAGGCCAACAAACGACGAGAGGATCAGGGCTCCAGGAATGCGCAATAAATTGAAGACAATGCTCACAATTGAAGGTGGGAAACTCCTGCCGTGACCGATAAAAGCACCTGCAGTGACAATTTCAACACACATTCCCAGCTGAGAAAGGCCAAGGATTCTTAAATAGACTATTCCGTGGCTGATCGCTTCCGCTTCAGGAATAAAGATGGCAAACAAAGGCCTGGCACCAAAGATAAGCAGGAAAGTAGCAAAAATACCAACAATAGAGACTATCCCTATTCCAGCAAAATAGCCCTTGACAACCCGATCCCATTTTTTAGCGCCATAGTTCTGCCCGACAAAAGCACTCATAGCTGTCTGAAAACCTCCCGCCGTCATCCAGGAGATCGACTCTATCTGCGAACCTACTTTTTGGACAGCTATAGGCAAAGGACCCCATTGAGAAATGATCCGGGCAATTACCATGGCAATTGTGGTAAAAAACGCACTCTGGACCGCCACCGGCAAACCTAGTTTGACAATCCGCTTCAGATAAACAGAGTTAGGTTTCTTAAGCAATTGCAGTCCTGCGAATAAGTCCGTCCTTTTTTCTGCTTGAAAAACGAAAACCAGCGTAGCGGTAAGCTGGGCAATAACTGTAGCGACAGCAGCCCCTGCAGTCTCCAGACGCGGGATTGGCCCTAAACCAAAGATGAGAATCGGGTCTAAAATGATGTTCAAAACCAAGCCGACAGCATTGACCTTAAACGGGGAAGTACTGTCGCCAACGCCGTTAAAGATGGCAGTAAATATAGGGTTAACCGCAAAAAACACCATCCCCAGGGAAACGATGAGCAAGTAGCTAGTGGCTTGCTCCTCTACAGATGCTCCTAGACGGTAAAAGCCAATCAGTGGTTTGCGGAACAAAATCAGCAGCAATGCGTAAACGGAAGCTAAACATACTATTAGCTGGATGCTGTGGCGTATATACGCCTGAGCTTCATTCCGATCTTTCCTGCCTGTTGCCTGGGCTACACCAACCTCAGCCCCCACCCGTGCAATCAGGATTACCGCCGATGCAAGCCAAGTGAAGAACCCGGCTGTCCCCACCGCCGCAACCGCATCAGAACTCAACCGCCCAACCCAAATCATATCAGTCAGGCTGTAAGCCATCTGTACAAAGGATGTACCGATAATTGGCATCGCAAGCTTGATCAAACTTTTAAAGATATTTCCTTCTGTTAAATCGATTGTTTTGCCCATCGTATTCTCAAACACTCCATCTTTGATGATCTATTTCATCATAGCACAGATACTGTTGCCTCGCACTATCAATGTTCATTGCCACAGATATTTGATATAATAGGGAGAGATTGCACTCATTCATGAAGGTGTGGAGGTAAGGTAATGAAACAAAAGGGAGAACGCACTCTCCTCGCTTCTGTCATATTGAGCTCTCCAGGTCCTCTTGTGCTTGGCATTGCCCTTTTTTTCGGCAGATCTAGTACGCAGATTGCAGACTTCATCCGCCGCACTTCAGAATTGGCGGCAATCATTGTTTCATTGATCATCTTTCGCATCATCCATAAAGGCAGCCAGCAAGACAACGCCTTGAAGAGGAAATTGGAATCGATCGCAAATCGTTCTGTGGGGACAGCCATGCTCCTCTCAGGCTTTGCTATGTTGATTGTTGCTGCTCTCTCATTCAATGCTGAGAAAGGAAATGTGGTTCCCAGCCTCATAATTGCCTTTTTAGGTGTAATTACCAATTCCTGGTTCTGGTTCCGCTACCGTAAACTTGATCGGGAACAACCTGATACTATCCTTTCGGTTCAAAGCAAACTATATCTGGCCAAGTCTGTTGTAGACATTTCCGTAGCCATTGCATTGGCTTTTGTCGCCTTAACTCCCACATCTCCTTTTGTTGGTTACGTAGACTTAACTGGCGCCGTCGTTGTGGCAGCCTATCTCATGATCACAGGCATCAATACCATCCGAGGCCGGCAACTGCTGCAAGCTCCGGTTTAAACAACAATCTCACCGTGTTTTTGCCTATCTCCACATAGAGAATTTGCTTTTCCCGGGTATAGCGCCAGATCGTATCCACCGACAAGCTTAGTTTTTCAGCCAATTCCTGAGCTGTCAGCAGTTTTCGGGGCATTGTGATCACCCACAACTGTCTGTTTGGCACCAATCTACACGTGAGATGCCACGAAAAAAGACCGCTTTTAGCGGCCTTGAAAACAAAATCGAAAGCACATGTTTTAAGCGTCCTTAATTATCCTCAGGTTGCAGTTTTATTTGATCATAATTACGGATAACTTCACCAGTTATATCTACAATATTGACCCTGGTAAAATAAGTTACTGTTGCTGAGTCCACAATCAAGTCATATTGCCTGGCTTCGCCGATTTGTCGGATAACCTCCAGGATTTCTGATACCAGCCTGTTGCGTAAAGTTTGGGCTTGAGTTTGAACTTCAGTATTAGCCTGATCAAGTGCCTCCTGATAATCTGCCAGCATTGCATAAAGCTGGGTCAGCTGTTCGTCGGTGACCTCTTCACCTAGTTCCTCCTGAAAGCGATTGATCTCTTCAGCCAGCAAATCCACTTCCGTCTGCTTGATATCGATAAAACTTAATAATGCCTTATTGGCCTCTTGACCAGCATAGGATTCATCAATGACCTTGTCCATATTGACAACTGCAATCCTAAAATCTTCAGCTTCTAATGCCATGGCAAAAACTACAACTCCTAACACTATCACAGGTAACAGGTATTTAAGTGCCTTTTTCATTCCGATTCCTCCCAATTCTTTTAAGTAAGCGTTTCTAATATGTAGCTTGGATACTAAGATGCAGCTTGATATCTGTAAAATCTAGCGGCACACCAACCACGAACTTGCCATAAAAAGCATCTATAGGCTTAAGATCAATACCTACCCCAACAGAGCTGATGAAGTCTTCAGCGGTTACAGATTGGTTCTCTCCTAAAAAGCTGAATGCTGCACCATGATCGAAGTAAGCAAAGGAGCGTATCTGTTTTGTTTCGGGCTCCTTCAACTCTATCGACACGCTGTAACCATTGTCACCGCTTCTCGCCCCTGAACTGTACCCTCTTAATGTCGACGCCCCCCCTATGGAAAATTGTTCAGAGGACGGAATCTGCGAGGTTGGTGCATACTGCGCAGCAATGCTTACCTCCAACAAACCGTGATCAGCAAAGGCTTGCTGCAGGAAGTAATATCCACTGAATTTGAGAAAGCTGTTTAGGCCTGCATTGTTGTCCTCATATCCGAAAGCAACTTTATGACTAGTGTACCAGAACCTGTCTGGTTTCACAATTTGAATATCGAAGCCAACTGTGGCTTTATTAATGGTTGATTTTAACAGTTCCGCTCCGGAGAATCTCGTTCTTGACTTCTGTCTTTGCAGTTCAAAATAGGTTTCAGATCTATTTCCAGCATCAATGATAACTGGTCTGCTAAATTTCAAGTTCCATACACCGGAAAGGCTGTTAATTTCTAGACTGTCATGCTCACCCTGGACGACCCGCCCGTCGCTGCGGTAATAACTGAGCTGCATATATGCTCCGTCTTTGGCAGCAGGCAATTTGTAGCTTACAGTTCCTGAAAAGCTACCTTTTGTTATAAACCCGCTTAGAGTGAGAGAATCGCGGTGACCCAGGAGACTGCGGGTCAAAAGTGTAACCCCATATTGGTTCTCTCCAGTTTCAATCCGGCCCCAATTATTCATTGAAAGCGCAACTTGCTGGTTAGGCGGTTCAAATGCCGTCAGGATAATATCAGTGGTACCAAATTCCTGCCCGGCCTGTAATTCAGCGATCAATTGGACATCATTGACCAAGTTAAAATACGCCAATTCCTGCTCCAGTCGATCCAATTGAAACAGATCACCTTTGGTCAAACCTATTCTGTTTAAGATGTACGAGGCATTTGTGAATACGTTTTCGACTACGTGTAGCTCCCCAACCCGGCCCTCAATCAGTTCAATTAATATCTCGCCTGCTTCTACTGTCTGAGGTGGCAGAATTGCCCTTGCTGTTATGAACCCTTTATCCAAGTAAAGCTGGTTCAATTCTGCTGTAACCACTTGCAGATCTTCTATACCAAGCTCTTGGCCTTCATACTTGGACACTATTGTATCAATTTCTGCTGCTGTCAAGATCTCTGAATCGCTGACTACAATTTTTGCTACATATATCTTTTGGGTTGTGCCTTGATCAGCAGCATAAACCAGGCCGGTCGCTGTAAGAAATGCCAGTGAAAGCATACCAATTATAACCGTTGCCAGTATGGACAAATCCATACTGGAAAGGTCAAACCTGCAATTTATGGGCAACTTACTGCTGTTCCGCATTTTGATCTTCTTCACCGCTGTCACCTTCTTCTTGTACAGCTTCATCATCTTCAGTGTCTTCCTCGTCGTCTACAGTGGACACGATATCTTGACCGAAACTGATCAGGCTTTGAACACCCAGATTGAATACTGATGGATACGGGAAGATACCTAAACGGGATGGCAACTGGTCTCCATGCATTATTGCCTGCGCAAAGGCAATGATGCTGATTCCTCCCTTAACGCCGTTGATAGTGTAATCCCGGTCACAGTTGATAACCAGCGCGCTTGTCTCGACTTTTCGGTTGCTGTTAAGGAGCAAGTTGAACGGCTTACAATTCGAATACAACTGTAAGCTCACATCGCGCAGTTTCGTCACCACACTGTCAATCGCCACAGTATTGTTTTCTGAGGCAACATACGCGTAGGTTCCTACGTCGAAGTAATCAAATCGAATTCGCTCAGCTTCACTGATGATACTGCTAAAGTTAGCAATCAACCGCTCAACTTGAATGTCTCTTCCTGCCAGTTCTCTGATTACAACATTGTCTGCCATTTCATTACTTACACCGGTAAATGCCAATCCTAAACTGCCATCGCCTGTATGTACCAGTCTTGCTATGGCTACATCATCGGCTGCAACAGTCAGGCCAGCATTGGCTTCAATCAGTTCTGCATCCAATCTGCCGCCTGTGACATACAGATTAATGCTGCCAAGCTCGCTAACAAGCATTTGCGTGGTGAGCCCATTAACCGCATCCAGGAAAATATTACCCTTTGCTTTGGCATTGAGCACTTGCACAGCTGATGCGGACACCCGATTAGCAGCCGTCCCAATACTGCCGTTTTGAGCAAGCAAATCAATATTGACGCCGCTGAAATTGCGTTCATTCGCTGCTGCAGACGAAGCTGATATAATCGAACCATTGGCCATGATGATTAGATCACCTTCAGCAGAACTGATTACAGCAGCAGCAAAATCGCCGCTGTTTTCGGCTATGGCAATATTGCCTTTTGCGTTAGCAGTGACACTACCGTTGGATCCATTTCCCGAATCAATTACCAGCAGCTTCTCTTCGCTGCCAATTGATCCTGATTGGGCTTTAAGGATAACATCACCAGCAACAACCGCTGCTTCATTTTGATTGGCATTGGTGATTGATCCCTGATCTGATTCAAGTTCGACTAATCCTGCTGTAGCCCAGATCTGTTCAACAGCTATGTCGCTTGCGGAACTAATCCAGATATCTTCACCGGCCTGCTCCTGAATTACCGATTTTACCAGCAATGGTAAACCGCTGTTGACAAACTGAATTGCTCCAGTTCCGGTATTGACAGCTCTGAAGACGCTTACACGGTTGACACCTGTCAAGGCTTGGCCACGTCCGCTTCGGGTCTCCAGCAGGCTTGCACCAACAATTCGGCCATTATTCAATTCGGTAATCGCGCCCACTGCATTTAGCAGCACAGTGCCTGTAGCTGCAATCTCACCGTCAACAACCAGGTTACCACCGGTAGTCAGTTCAATACGTCCGCCATCAACTGATGACACTGCGCCACCAATGTAAAGACCATCGATAGCATTGATTGCGATATTACCGATATTGGCTGTCACATCACCACTCAAGTCAAAGTTACCACCACTGCTTAGTTCGATATCGCCCCTATCGCTGTTCACGATGCCGCTCAAGTCGAGCGAATCATCACTGTCAACCACGATATTGCCATTGTCAGTAACAACACTGCCAGTTAAAACCAACTCTAAACCGCTTCTGAGTGCTATATTGCCGCTCGCTGTTACTACATCACCTACTAAGAAAACGCCTCTGCCGCCATACAGTGTGATATTGCCACCAGCAGTTTCTACCTTACCACTTAAGTCGAATCGATCAGCGCTTTTCAGCTCAATTCGGCCCTCGCCGCTGGTTACAGTACCAGCCAAGTCAATTGAATCTCCACTGTTCAGGAGAATATTACCTTTGCCGGTGGCTGCTTTACCATTCAAGCTCAATTCTGCACCACTGCTGAGTACGATATTACCACCAGCAGTTCTTACACTTCCAGTTAACTCAAATCGATCACCGCTGCTTAATTCAATGTCACCTTTACCGCTAGTTACATCGCCGCTTAAGTCAAACCCTTCATCGCTATTAAGCTTAATATCACCACTACCCGTAATAACGGTACCACTTAAGTCAAACCTATCAGCGCTGTTTAGCTCAATGATGCCACCAGCAGATACATCGCCGCTTAAACCAACCTGGCCGCCACTGTTGAGCAGGACATTACCGTCGTAAGTATCTACTTCACCGATCAAGGCAAATCCGCCGTTGCTGCTGAGCAAGATATTGCCAGCACTGGTGCGTACGTTACCGCTTAGATCAAAGCTATCACCGCTGATTAGCTCGATATTACCGTCACCACTACTAACAGTACCAATTAAGTCTACCAATCCATTGCTCACTAGCAGGATGTCGCCGTCCTCAGTACTCACCACACCGCTCAACACACATCCAATGCTGTTCAGGAGCACATTACCACTGTTGGTAGTTACAGTACCGGTTAAATCAAACAGGCCACCACTACTAAGCGTAATGTCACCACCACCGGAAACTACATTTCCAATCAAGTCAAACCTGGCACCGCTGCTTAGTTCTATACTGCCATCACCGGTAGTTACATCGGTACCCACAACAAGCCCGCCGCCGCTGTCGATCCGGATACTACCGCCGGCAGTGGCCAGATCAATACCTAAGTCAAAGTCACCGCGGCTGATCAGCTCAATGTCGCCGCTGCTTTGAACCAGCTGTTTCAGAGTAAATGACTCGATGTTGGCAAAGCGAACTGGGCCGTGCCCAAGATTTGTGGCATCATATACCTCGATGCTGTTGGCGCCCAACAACTCCTGACCCGCCCCACTGACTGCTTTGAGTATGGCTGCATTGATTACTCGGCCCTGGCCCGTTTCTGTAATCTTGCCGGCTGCTGTTAATGATACTTCACCGGTGGTGTCAATGGTACCAAGGATTTCAAGGCCGTCAGCAGTGTTGATCTCGATATTGTCGCTGGTGGAAAGGTCTAAGAGCTGCAGTGTGCCGAGATTGGAGAACCGAATCGCTCCATCGGTACTACGGGCAGCAAACCTGCCAACCAGATTATCCCCTGCGAAAGTTACCTCACCATCGCTGATCGCTGTCAGCTGGGCTGCATGAATCCGGCCGGCATCTGCTGTTGTAATGCTCCCCTGTGATGATAGATGAACTTCCCCAAGTGTCTTAACAAGCTCAACGATTTGGATGTTGCCACCGGATGTCAACTGAATCTTATTGGTGTTACCTGCAGAAACCTCCCCAACAACTTCAAGCTGCTCTGGGGTGTTGACATCGATATCACCATCAGCAACAGTGATGCTTTTAATAACCAAACTATCCAAATTCTGCAGTTGCAGATTACCAGCCCCGCTGATCACACCTGCAAAAGTGGCAACTTTGTTGGCACCTGTCAACAGCTGACTGCCGCCACTCTCTGTCACCAGCTTCCGCCCGGTCAGAATTGACTTGTCACTATCCTGGACAAGCTCACCCGCCGCAGAAAGATAGATGTCTCCTGCAGTCTGAATCAGGTCAGTGATGGATACATTGCCGCCGCTGATGATAATGTCTCCGGCCAGAACTTGGGCTACCCTGTTCACCACCAGATCGCCCTGGTTGGCAAACTGGATAACACCACTGCCCGTATTGACAGCAGTGAAGGCCTTAACCTGGTCGCCAACTAGAGTCTGACCGGTGCGGCTGGCTGTTGTCAGTAATGCGGCATCAGCAATCCTACCATTATCAACAGCAGAGATGCTGCCGCCGGCGGACAAGCTCACTTCTCCTGTTGTGCCCACCTGTTCACGAATGACCATGTTATTACTGGAGGTTAAAGATATCGACCCGCCATTGCCTGCACTGACAACACCGCCGACAGTCATATCGCCCGTATTCTGAATGAGAACATCACCCTCGTTGACGTCGATTCCCTGCAGTGTGAGTGATCGTGTATTATTGATCTGCAAATCTCCGGCATTTGTAATCCTGGATTTTAACGATGCAAATGTATGGTCTCCCAATAATAATTGGCTGCCGCTGCTGACCATATCCAGAAGATCAGCTTGAATCCTGCCATTGCCAGTGGTCTCGATTCGACCCTGTGATGACAGATAAACATTTTTGTTGGTCATGAGTATATTCGAAATCTCTATGTTACCCTGGGCAGCAAACGTGATATCTCCGTCATTTGCCTGAGTATAGCCTGCTGAAATGCTTCCGGTCTCAGCTGTTAGGCTGATACCCCCATTTGAAGCTATAGTGAAATCTGTTAGAATACTACCGTTGGCAGTCAGGCTAATATCTCCATCTTCAGTGAAAACTGTTTCCCCTGAAATACTACCGCCAGCATTGGTGATTTCAATATTGCCGCTATGCCAAAGCATTGCTGCAATCAGCGATAAGTCACCCGAAGTATTTACAAACTTAGTGTCGCCATTTCCACGGTTTTCCAGCTTTAACTCCGCAACATTATTCAAACCATCAAGGATAATCTTACCTGCTGCTACAACCTCCAGTTTGCCTTTAATACTACCATCCTCAGTCTGGGTTATGTGTGAATCAGCTTTCAAATCAACTAAACCTGCTTCTAAGCTGCTAAGTGTCATAAACCCATTGAAATCCGCTGTGACCTTGTCTGCTGCTTTGATCCATGCCCCATCATCCATTATCAGATCTGTCCCGGCAAGTTCCACCTGAGACGAACCGTCTATTGAGCCTGAAGATCCAATGCTTAAAGCTTGAGCTGCTCTTAGTGAAACCAGCGATCCGCCTTTGATATCACCAAGAATGCTGATCCGCCCTTGAACCGCATCGTAGTTTACCGGACCGCCTGCACTCAATTTGTTGATTCTCACATTGGTTCCAAAATCCCTGAGGTAAACATCTGCTTCGGCCTGCACAGATACGCCGCCATCACCTGAAACGACTGTAAATACATTGTCCTGGTGGCCAACTGTCCCTCCGGCCATCAGTTCAATCCGGTTACCCTCAATGACATAGTCCCGTTCACCACCGAAGTTAACTATTGACCCGGAAGCACTCAAGAACACTCCACTACGGCTGAAGATTTCTGCCACATTGAGATCTCCATTCAGGCTTTCCAGGTAGATGTCTTCCGTTGCCCTGGCTATGACTGTACTGTCTGGAGTCAAATCCAATTTAATGGGGTTACTCAGGTCGCCAATTCCTCCGGTACCGCCTTCAATGATCAAATTATGGCCGCTAATGACGTTGATACCACCGCTGACACTATACAGGCCTTCCTTGCCCTTAATGCGGATGTCGCTGCCGCTTTCCACAGCCTTGACATAGATGGGTTCCTGAGAGCCGAGATAGACATGATCTCTGGCTTTGACCTCCAAGGAACCGCCTTCAATCAGGTCAACGTCAACCGAATCCCGTAACAAAACGGTAATCAGCATGCTGTCTTCATCCACCAGCACATCATTAGCTTCGGCAGAAGCCAATGCCAGCCGGTTCTGCCGTTCCTGTAAAACCGTCGGATCCTCTGCGTCAATGATCAGCTCTCCCTGATCGATCCCAACACTTCCTTGTTCCACAAGGATAACCACATTGCGGCCGCGGATGTTGGGTTCCTCAAAGACCGGCACCGTACTGCTTGTCTTCTTGCTCAGAACAGTCTTGCTCAGTGCTGTCTCCAACTGCTCTCTGGTCCACTCGAAGCCTTCAGTCAATTCCTCCCTTTCCTGTTCAGTAGCCACGTACTGCCACTCGGGACTGAATTGCTCAGCGCCATAGCGGCCGTGCAGTTCATGCAACCTTTGGTTAGGATGATTCTCATCATATGGATCTGCTTCATAACCTGTCACTTCACCGTGCTCATCGTAAACCGGGCGGATATTCCGCAACTGCCAGTACTCATAATACTCCCTCGTCCTGGCATTTTCATAAGCAGCAATTGTCTCTTCAGCACTGATTTGGGCGCCCTCGTCCATGAGCCTGGATTCGTGCCAGTGCTTGTCCAGCTCTTCCTCAGTCCGCTCATCTCTTCTTTCACTGACATTGGCATCGATAAGGGAGCCGTCCACCACCTGCAGCCAGACATCGCCGCTGGAAGAAAGGGCGCTTTCCAGATAGAGATCCCCTTCTGTTTGCGAGAGGTAAATGTCGTGAGCTGCGGATGCCATCAGGCCGTCGGAACCGGCTTTGAGCTGGATCGGGTTACCGGCCCGGCCGATACTCCCCTGCCCTGACATCAATTCGATCCTGTTTCCTTCCAGCACCAATCCAGGATCGGCACTAATGTCGCCAATCGTTTCAAGCCGCATGATCCCGCTGGGATCGTTCAGCCTGATATCGGAAAGGATCAGATCACCAATATCGGACCTGATATAGACATTATTGCCAATGGCTGTCAGGCCGCCTGTATCAGATGTCAGCTGCACACCCACAGGATTGAGCGGGCTGCCAATATCACCCTCACCTGTTTTAAGGGTGATCTGCTCAGATCTGATCACCGCATCATCCGCAACCTGCGCAATGCCGCCTTTGGCATCTATGGTTACTTGGCCCTTAAGGCTGGAAAGCATGTTGTTTAGCTTAACGGCTCCCTCGCTCTTGACGGAAATCGAACCTTCGTCCCAGCCAATAAAGTTAACTGTGGCATCAAAGTCTGCTTTGAAAATAATATGCTCCCGCACTTCAACACTGAGGAGGTACCAGCGTTGGTGGAAACTGCCGTCAGGGAGTTCTGGATTATGGTACATATCGTACTCCCACTTGGGTTCTTCGCCCCAAGCATCGTTGAGATAGTAGTAGTTGATGTTGTGACCCTCATTGTTCAGATACGGTAATACATCTTCGATTTGTTTATAAACCATTTCCCGATCATACCATTCATGTTCTACCTCAAACCACTCATCCAATTTTAACTTGGTGCCAGCTGATTCCCACTTCGTCATGTGGGAGTATGAATCTATATAATGATGCCACTGATCGCCATGTTCTTGTTTGAACAATTCAAACTCAGATGCACTAAGGTATCCCTCCACCCATCGCTTGCCAAACATGCCTTTTTCAATAGCGTACCACAGATTCTGCTTTGGAAAGTAGCGGGTGAAGCGGGAATCATGGATCGTTTCGCTGCTGAACACAAC
>FZPS01000002.1_pt14 | contig 21948 bp, 20 predicted proteins | sample 1817821 | NCBI WGS metagenome assembly FZPS01 (sample SAMEA104158645, study PRJEB21678) | metagenome | place: Germany | collected 2015-04-21 | reverse complement strand
GTTTTCGTAAATCCCTAAGACTAACTCCCTTTTAGCGGCGGTTTTTGTTTGCTTATAATCCTCTTTTCACATATTTGGTGTGAAGTATTTCGTGCGCCTTGTGGCTGTTGGGCTCTCCGAAATAATTCTCGTAAAGCTCCTTGACAACGGGGTTGTCGTGGGATTTTCTGAGCTTGGACTTGGCGTCGGTATCGTAAATGGCTTTGGCCCTAAGTCCGGGGATATCCATATTGTTGCGCTCTTCGGCCGTCCTTATGGGTTGTCCGCCGCCGTTTACGCAACCGCCCGGGCAAGTCATTATTTCTATGAAGTGATAGTCGGCTTCGCCTTTCTTAATCTTTTCCAGCAATGTCCTGGCGTTGGAAAGGCTGCTTGCCACCGCCACTTTTACGTCAATGCCCGCTATGTTGTAGGTGGCTTCCTTTATGCCCTTCATGCCTCTGACTTCCTTGAAGTCAAGGTTTTCAAAGCTCTTGCCTTCCAATACTTCTCTCAATGTCCTAAGCGCCGCTTCCATAACGCCGCCTGTCGCGCCAAAAATCAAGCCCGCGGTAGAGCCTATTCCCAAAGCGGGGTCAAAATCTTCGTCTTCAAGCTGATTGAACATTATGCCCTCTCTCTTTATGAGTCTGGCAAGTTCTCTCGTGGTAAGCACATAGTCTATGTCGGGTACGCCCGAAGCGCTTTGGTAATCTCTGCCTTTTTCGAACTTCTTGGCGGTACACGGCATTACGGATACCACCACAATGTTTTTGGGATCCAAACCTTGCTTTTCGGCGTAATATGTCTTTATCACCGCGCCGAACATTTGCTGAGGCGATTTGCAGGTGGAAAGGTTGGGGATAAATTCGGGATAGTAATGCTCCACAAACTTAATCCATCCCGGCGAACAGCTTGTAAGCATGGGCAATACGCCGTTGTTCTTCAACCTGTGAAGGAATTCGTAGCCTTCTTCCATTATGGTAAGGTCGGCGGTCATGTTGACGTCGTATACCCTATCCGCTCCCAGCTTCTTTATGGCCGCCACCATCTTTCCTTGTGTGTTCGTTCCTACAGGATAGCCGAACTCCTCGCCTATGGCCACTCTTACCGCCGGGGCGGTAACAAATACCACATGCTTTTCTTTGTCGTTGATGGCCGCTAAGACATCGTCTATTTCTTCCCTTTCCCTCAAAGCTCCCGTGGGGCAAACATTTATGCATTGTCCACACGCCACGCAAGGCACCTTGTCCAAATCCTGGCTGAAGAATGTGCCGATGTGGGTGTCAAATCCGCGGGCGTTGGCTCCTATTACGGATACGCTTTGATAATCATGGCAAGCCGCCACACAACGGCGGCAAAGTATGCACTTGTTGTTGTCGCGGATAAGATAAGGGGTGGATAAATCAAGCGGGAATTGATTGACGGCGCCGTCGTAATGATTCTCGTCGCAGCCAAGCTCCTTGCTCAAAGATTGAAGCTCGCAATTTTTGGAGCGTACGCAGGACAAGCACTTCTTTTCGTGGTCGCTCAATATCAATTCCACCGTGGTCTTCCTGCTCTTAAGCACCCTGGGGGAGTTGGTGATAATCTCCATTCCTTCCGAAACAGGATACACGCAAGACGCCACAAGAGACCTTGCCCCTTTTACTTCAACCACGCATACGCGGCAAGCGCCTATGGCGTTTATATCTTTAAGATAACATAATGTGGGTATCTTTATTCCTGCTATTCTCGCGGCTTCCAATATGGTGCTGCCTTCGGGCACGCTTACCGATTTGCCGTTAATAATTACATTAACCATTTTTACCTCCTGCTATTTCTTGATAACTGCGTTGAATTTGCAGACATCCATGCACACACCGCACTTAATGCACTTGTCGGTATCTATCGCATGTCTTTCCTTCACTTTGCCCGAAATCGCTCCTACGGGACATTTCTTGGCGCAAAGCGTGCAGCCTTTGCAGTTTTCGGTTATGTAGTACTGCAAAAGCGCTTTGCAAACGCCCGCCGGACATTTCTTGTCCTTGACATGGGCCACATACTCGTCTTTGAAGTACATCAAGGTGGAAAGCACGGGGTTGGGCGCCGTTTGTCCCAAACCGCAAAGCGCGTTGTCCTTAATGTAGTAGCAAAGCTCTTCCATATCTTCAAGGTCTTGCATGGTAGCCTTGCCCTCGGTTATTTTTTCAAGATATTCCAAAAGCCTTGTCGTTCCGATACGGCAGGGGGTGCATTTGCCGCAGGATTCGTCCTTAGTGAATTCCAAGAAGAATTTGGCTATGTCCACCATGCAGTTATCTTCGTCCATTACGATAAGTCCGCCCGAACCCATCATTGAGCCTATCTTGATGAGGTTGTCATAGTCAATGGGCGTGTCAAGGTGGCTGGCGGGTATGCAGCCGCCCGAAGGTCCGCCTGTTTGAGCGGCCTTAAATTTCTTGCCGTTGGGGATGCCGCCGCCGATTTCTTCAATAACCGTTCTCAGCGAAGTTCCCATGGGGATTTCCACCAAGCCGGTATTGGTAATCTTGCCGCCCAGCGCAAAAACTTTGGTGCCCTTTGATTTTTCGGTGCCCATGCTTGCAAACCATGCCGCTCCGTTCAGAATTATTTGAGGTATATTGGCGTATGTTTCCACGTTGTTAAGCAAGGTGGGTTTTCCGAACAGCCCTTTTACGGCAGGGAAAGGAGGACGGGGACGGGGCTCACCGCGTCTGCCCTCTATGCTTGCCATAAGCGCCGTTTCTTCGCCGCATACGAAAGCTCCCGCTCCAAGCCTTATTTCCAAATCAAAGTTATGGCCAAGGCCCAAGATGTTCTTGCCCAAAAGGCCGTACTCTTTGGCTTGTTTTATGGCTATTTGCAGTCTCTTGACGGCTATGGGATACTCGGCGCGCACATAAATATAGCCTTGGTCGGAGCCTATGGCGTATCCCGCTATCGTCATGGCTTCTATTACGGCGTGGGGGTCGCCCTCAAGCACCGATCTGTCCATAAACGCTCCGGGGTCGCCTTCGTCCGCGTTGCAGCATACGAATTTCTTGTCGCCTTCGGCGTTCTTGGCGAATTGCCATTTCAATCCCGTGGGGAAGCCGCCGCCGCCGCGTCCGCGCAGCCCCGACTCTTTTATGATGTCGATTACGCCTTGGGGCGTCAATTCGGTATAGCACTTTATTAAAGCCTGATAACCGTCTTTCGCTATGTATTCGTCGATATTCTCGGGGTCTATCAAGCCGCAGTTCCTTAAAGCAACACGATGTTGGTTTTTGTAAAAAGCAGTGTCGTTAAGCGCTTTTATCTTCTTGCTCTCGTCTTTTTCTTTGTAGAGCAGCTTGGTCACTATCCTGCCCTTTACGATATGCTCGTCCACTATCTCTTTGACATCGGAAGGGGTTATGCGCTGATAAAAAGCGCCCTCGGGATATACCACGACAACGGGACCGTTGGCGCAAAGGCCGAAACAGCCTGTCATAATTACCTTTACTTCTTTTTCCAGCCCTGCTTCCTTTATTCTCTTGTCAAATTCTTCCAATATCTGTTGGGAGTTTCCGCTGGCGCAGCCTGTTCCGCCGCAAACCAATACATGATTTCTAAACATTCTCTGCCTCCTATTCCAAATCTAAGGTATATCCTGCCACAACATTGCCGTTGACGATGTGTTCGGCAATTATCTTCCTGGCCATTTCTTCGTTAAGTCTTACATATGTGATAACCTCTTTGCCGGGAACATATACCTGCGCCATGGGCTCGTATTTGCACATGCCCAGACAGCCCGATTGGGTAACCTTGACATTTTTAAGATTCCTTCTCGCGGCTTCTTCCACAAAAGCGTTCAGTACCGGCCTCGCTCCCGCGGCTATTCCGCAAGTCGCCATGCCCACTACTATCCTGATGTCGTTTTCGCCCTGACTTTCCCTTGTGTTGAGGACTTTTTGCATCTTTTCTTTTATGGCGTTGATTTCTTCAATGGTTTTCATAATACTAAACCTCCATTTGTTGCTTTAATGTTTTCTTTTATATATGACCTGATTGTGCTGACTATCTCGTAATCGTCAATAGGGATGTCTTCTATCTCTTCTTTTATCTCCCTTGTGTCGAAGTTGAATTCTCGCTCTTCGTCTTCAGTTACTATGCGGTAATTCATTATGAAGTCCTTTTCGGGAGAGCCCGATATGAGCGTTGTCATGGTTTCTTCCATTTCTCCCAGCGGCACCCTGTCTATTGACGATATCTTAAACCCCGCTTTTACCACCGTTCCCATTCCTTCCTTGGAGCTTATGTCAAATTCTCCTCCGCTGCTCTCCGCCGCCATCTTGAAAAGGGGAATTCCCATGCCCACCTTTCTGGTCTTGCGGGTGGTGGTAAAAGCATCGGTTACCTTTTTCAGCGTTTCTTTATCCATTCCCTTGCCGTTGTCGGTAATCCTTATGGTTAGGTAATCTTTGACAAAGTCGGCTTCTATATCGATTATTATCATTGACGCGTCGGCTCTGACGGAGTTCTGCACGATATCGAGAATGTGTAAAGAAAGTTCTCTCATGTTAATTTTCTTAATTGTTTTCGGCAATTATTTTTTCCACATCGCTGACGGAAACTTTTCCGTATACTTTATCGTTGACGGTAAGTACGGGGGCAAGTCCGCAACAGCCTATGCATCTTGTGGCCACAAGGCTGTATTTGCCGTCCGCGGTGCATTCGCCTTCTTCAATGCCGAGCAGGCTCTTGAATTTGTCAAGCACTTCGCCCGACCCCTTTACGTAACATGCCGTGCCCAAGCAAACCGATACTTGGATTTTGCCCTGGGGGTTGAGTGTGAATTGCGAATAAAAGGTGGCTACGCCAAATACCTCTTCTTGACTTATGCCCAATTCTTCGGCTATTATGGCCTGCACTTCCTTAGGCAAATAGCCATAAATTTCTTGGGCGGCTTGAAGAGCGGGCATCAGCGCGCCTTCCATCTGCTTGATTTCAGCTAATTTTTCTTTTAATTGCTTTTCCTGCTCAGCCGTGCCGGCAAAAGCAACTTTCGTGAGCTTAATTTTGCCCATACAAACCTCCTGCGTTTTTTTAAGTTAACAACCACAATATTATATATAATAAAAACATTATTTTCAAGTAAAAAATTTATTTTAATTATACAAATTGATTTATTTTCCAATAAAATTTGCGATTCCTGTTTATTTTTCCTTTTTTTTCCCTTAAGTTATTTGTAAATAATAATGTTGTTCCTTTTGTGCGCCGTCCTTTTCTCCGCCCTTTCGATTATCTCCTTAACTCTGTCGTCGGCTTTGTTTTCCAGCAAATAGTCGTCTATTTCGTCATAGGTTATGCCCATGTCCTTTTCGTCCGTCTGGCCCTCGAACAGTCCCGCGGAGGGGGCCTTTTCCATGATTTTTTGGGGAACGCCCAAAAAGCGCAGCAATTGATATACTTCCCTTACCGTAAGGTCGGCTATGGGGTTGAAGTCGCAAGCGCCATCCCCCCATTTAGTAAAATATCCCATTGTCCTTTCGCTTCTGTTGCCCGTTCCCGCCACAAGATAATTTTTCCTTTGGGCGTAATTGTACAAAGCTATCATCCTCAATCGGGGGTTGATGTTGGCGTAAGCCATATCCGAATGCTCGGGGCACAAGGGCTTTAATTTCTCGGCAAATTGCCGCTTGATTTCGGTAAGGTCAATTTCCACCGTTTCTATGCCGAATTTTTCGTTAATCTCCAAAGCGTCCAATCTGTCTTCATTAAAATTTCTACTGCTTTCGCAAGGCATGATAATTCCCGTAACATTGTCGGCTGCCATTTTGCACAGTATGCCCACCAAAACGCTGTCTTTGCCGCCGCTGGCGCCGAATACCACTCCTTTTGCCCCCGATTCTTTAAGCAAATTTTTTATCCATTTTGTTCTGTTTTCTATTTCTTTCTTGGCATCTATCAATTTTTGCCCTCCTTTATGGCTTTCAAAACCGCCCTTGCGGACATCTCTTCAATTTCAAGATAATGCTTTGCCGAATTTATGTCCTGCAGTCTGTGGGCGTCGGAATTGAACAGCTGAAGGTAGTTTGAGTAATAATCTCTCAATTCTTTATTGTTTTCGTCATATATTTCAACCGCCGCTATGTCAAGGTCCTTGGGTACGCTTCCCAAAATAGCCACAATGCCGTTGTATACCCTGTCGATATGGGCGGCTATGGCTATTCCGCCGTACCGCTTTGCCAGCTCCGCCGTTTCATACACATTTTGCTTAACGCCGGCTATCAACAGATATTCTTCTATTCCCGCTATTTTATTGTCTTGATCAATTATCAATTGATTGCCGAAAACCTCTTCCTTGTTCTTTATTTTTGTCTTAATCAGCGATTGGTCAAACGCCAGCAAATCCTCGTACCTTTCAAAAAGGGCAAGTAAGTGTATGTCTTCGCTTGTCTGCACTTCCATGGCGGGAATAACTATCAAATTGAAGTCCTTGCCGCATTCCATGGCCGCTTCCACATTTTTTACGCTGTTGTGGTCGCTTACCGCTATGGCGTTCAAACCTTTTAAGGACGCCGCTGCCGCAATGTTCAGGGGGGTCATGTCGTCGTCGGCGCAAGGCGATAACGCGCTGTGGATATGAAAATCGTAAAAGGCTTTCATTTTGTGCTTTTATGCCCTCCCCAACCTTTCGGCGCATTCAAAAGAGGTGAGATTGGTTTCTATTAAAATGATGTCCTCGTTTTTGCAGCATTCAATCAGTCTGGCGTCGGCTTTCGTCCCCTCGCAAATGACCACGGCAACGGCTTCGGCAAGCTTTGCCACCGCCGCCACGTTGGCGTTGTTCATTATGGTAAACCATATCGCGTTGTCGGGAATTCTGCTTATAACATGTGAAAGAAAATCGCCGCAATAACCGTTTTCTATCGTCTTTTCGGCATCGCCTTCCCAAATGAATTTTCCTTCGATTTTTTCAACCGCTTCTTTAACCGTTATTTTCCGCATCTTCTTTTCTGTTACACAAACTTAAATCGGCTTCGCCGTTTACCACGTCCTCGGCGAAGGCTCGGCAGGAAGGCGCTCCGCAATTGCCGCAATCAAGCCCCGGCAAGCCTTTAAGTATGGCGTCTATGTCGCTCATCTTTTTCAAGGCCACCATAAAATCTTCGTCAAGTCTCATTACATCGTTGGTTTCGGGGTTGACCTCCCATTGGAAAAAATCCAAATCCTTGCCCGCAAACTCCACATTGTTGCGGTATTTGGGCAAATATTTCTCCAGTTCCCTTATCTTTGAGCGCGCCACAAAAGGGTTCTCTATGTTAAGCACGCCGCCCACGCATCCGCTCACGCAGGCGTTCATTTCCACAAAGTCTATATGGTCAAGTTTTTTATCCTCAAGCTGTTTTAGTACATTCATGCAGTTTTCTATGCCGTCCACATAAATGTATTTGTCCTTCATCACTCCCGACGCTTCTCCCCCCGAACAGGCCCACGATATGCCCGCCATTCCAGCTTTGGGCTCTTCGGCGCTGAATTTTATGTTCTTCAAATGCGGAAGCAGTCTGAAATATATGTCGGAAGCGGCAAGCACGCCTTGCACAAGCGGCTCTTTTACGCCAAAAGCGCTTTTGAGAGCGAACACCTTGGCGGGACAGGGCGATATGAAAAACACTCCTATTTCTTCGGGTTTAAGCCCGGTTTTTTTCTCGGCGTTTTCCTTTGCCAGCTTGGCCACCACATCCACGGGCGCAAGCATGTTCAATAAATTCTCGGTAAGCGAATGGTATCTTATCAGTATCAACTGCAATATGGCCGGGCATGCGGTGCTGATAATGGGTTTTTTGATGGCGCCTTTGCTAAGTACCTTTTTGGTGGCGTCCGTTACCAGTTCCGCCCCCACCGCGACTTCGCTGACCTCGTCAAATCCCAAATTCTTCAAGCCCTCGATGATTATGCCCAAATTGTCGATATTGTTGAATTGGCCGTAAAAAGAGGGTGCGGGCAAAGCTATTTTGTATTTATAGTTGTTTATGATGTCAAAATCGTCATACACCACTTTTTTGGCGTTGTGGGGGCATATCCTCACGCATTCGCCGCAGCCTATGCATCTGTCGTAATGGATTTTCGCCTTTCCTTCCCTCACTCTGATGGCCTCGGTGGGGCATCGTTTCATACAGGCGACGCATCCCTTGCACTTGTCCTGCTCCAGAGTAACCGTATGAAGTTTTTTGTCAGCCATTTTGTACCTTCTGTAAATTTATCTGTAAAAACACCTTTGTGCCCTCGCCCGGGCGGGAATCTATTTCCATGATGTCCGAATACTTCTTCATGTTGCTCAGCCCCATCCCCGCTCCAAAGCCCAGCATCCTTATGGCTTCGGGCGCCGTGGAATAGCCTTCCTGCATGGCAAGCTCTATGTCTTCTATTCCCGGACCGCTGTCTATTAGCCATATCTTTATGTCTTCGGGGGTGATGTCCACAATCGCTTTGCCGCCGCCCGCATGGATAACCATGTTTATTTCGCCTTCGTACATCGCGATTGCCGTCCTTCTCACCGTAAAGGGAGCGATACCCAGCTGTTTAAGCGTGTTCTTTACTCGCTCGCTTGCCGTTCCCGCTGAAACAAAATTGCCGCCGTCCACATCGAACTCAAAATGCAGACCGCCTTTATCCGACATTGTCCTCCCCGCCGTGCAAACCTTTCGCGTACAATTCGCCGCAAACGGTATACATCCTCAGCGGCGTTACCATGACCACTATTCCCTTGCTTTTTGCCAGCTCTATGGTGGCTTTATCGGGCGTTTTGCCTCTGGCAAAAATAATGCATTTCATATCCATCATCTCGGCCGTCCTGACCACTTGGGGGTTGACCAACCCCGTTACAAGCACTGCCTGCTCCTTTACGAAAGCAAGCACGTCGCTCATCATGTCCGAAGCGCACGCCGAATGCACTTCCATATCAAGCCCATCGTCGCCGGCTACCAAAACCTTAGCGTTTATCGCGTCAACAATTTCTCTTATTTTCATTAACTTTTCTCCTGTTTTGCTGTAATAATAATAACATATTTAGGCTTAAATACACAAGTAAATTGACAATTCCCCGCGATTTATACTATAATTGTCTTAAATAACGCAAAAGGTCAAAAAATGGTAAGACTGTTAAACGATTGGGATGAAATCATAGGGGAAGAATTTCAAAAAGATTATTACATAAAGCTGCGCTCTTTTTTGAAAGAAGAGTATCAAACGCAAATAATTTACCCTTCCATGTACGATATTTTCAACGCCTTAAAATACACTTCCTATCAAGACACCAAAATCGTCATCGTGGGGCAGGACCCTTATCACCGCCCTAATCAAGCTCACGGATTGTGTTTTTCGGTAAAGCCGGGGGCGCGCCGGCCTCCTTCGCTGAACAATATCCTAAAAGAGCTTCAAGACGACTTGAACATATCCGTATCCGACAGCGGGTGTTTGGTTAAATGGGCGGAGCAAGGCGTGCTGCTGCTCAACACCATATTGACGGTAAGGCAAGGCCTGCCCATGTCGCATAAAGGGCGGGGCTGGGAAATTTTTACCGAAAGGGTTTTATCCAAATTGAACGAAAGGGAAAAGCCCGTTATATTTATGCTTTGGGGAAGTCCCGCGCGCGCCAAAAAAGCTCTTATTACAAATAAGAGGCATCTCATACTGGAGGCCGCCCACCCTTCCCCGTTATCGGCTCATTACGGCTTTTTCGGGTGCAGGCATTTTTCCAAAGTCAACAATTTTCTTGCCGCTATGGGCGAAAAGCCCATTGACTGGCGGATTTAATTAAAATCTCCGCAATCGTCGTCCCTCCCGCAACACAACAGCAATATGCTCAAACACATTGCCAGAGTGGTGGCCTTATCTTCGCCGCATCCGCATCCTCTTCGCCGCCCTCCAAAGGGGGAGCTGTCAGAATCGTCGCAACAGCCGCATAACAATAAAATTAAAATCGGCAAAAGCCCGTCACCGCGAAACATATTCGTCTCCTTAAAAAAGCTGGTATTCTACAATATGCGACACTTTTCCATATTGTTACTTCAGCTTTTTTATTTTATATTTGAAGAGGGGTGCAAAATATGGAAAAAAATTGTGATTTCAAACAAATATTGCAAGAATTTATGCCCAATCAAAAGGTGCTGGCCGATATCGCTTCTTTTTTTGATGTGTTTTCCGACATTACCAGAATTAAAATGATAATAGCGCTTTCTTTGCGGGAAATGTGCGTAACCGATTTGACCGATATACTCAAGCTTCACCAAAGCACCGTTTCCCACCAGCTTAAACTGCTCAGAGACGCCAATATCGTGTCCTACAAAAGGGCGGGCAAACAGCTTTATTATTACATAAGCAACAGGCATGTGGAAGAGCTTATGCTCACTTGCGCTCAGAATCTTGAGTAGGGTTCTTTTTGACTTTCTTTCTTACGGGAAGTTTGTAGCGAAGCGTTTTGCGCTTATGGTACAAAACCTTCGGGGCTTTCTTTTTTTCTTTGTCTTCTTCCTTTTTGTCGGGTTTTTCTTCTTTGGGCGACAAGGAGCTTTCAATGTCCTTGTTTATGTCCGCCACCACCTGCCCCAATTCCTTGGCGGGAACTACGCCCTCCAATATGTCCAAAGACGAAGCGCTGAGCATGTCCTCCACCTCGGAAGAAGATATCATGTCTATGTCCTTGTCCAGAAAAGCTTTTGTCCTAAACGTTTGTTTGGCTTTTTTGTTAAAAATTTCATACACTACGGGCACAATATACAAAGTCAAGAACGTGGCCAGCGTCAAGCCGCCGATGACGGCGACGGCCAGCGGCCTTAGCATGGCTCCGCTTTCCGAAGTGTCAAAGGCCATTGCCATTAATCCGAAAATGGTGGTGAGCGCCGTCATGAGTATGGGGCGCAATCTGTCCATCCCCGTCCTCAATATCGCCATTCTGTGCGGCACATTGTTTTGTATCATTTGGTTGCAGTAATCCACGAACACAATTCCGTTATTTACCACTATGCCCATTAATACGATTAATCCGATTAACGCCATGACGCTGATGTTCAGCCCGGCTATCAAAAGCGCTATTATGCAGCCGCTGAAGGCAAGAGGAAGGGTGAACATTATTATGAAGGGGGATTTGAGCGACTGGAATTGCGCCACCATTACCAAATAAATAAGCACTATGGCAAGCGCAAGCACAAAATACAGCGTGTTGAACACTTCGTCCACATATCTGTTGCCCTCGGATAAATCCATTTCTATTCCCTGCGGAACGCTGTACTCGTCTTCAAGGATTTTGTTAATCTTCTTGGACATGTTGTTGCTGTTCACGTCTTTTTCGAAGGTTATGTTAATGTTTTCCACTCTTAATTTGTTGACATGGTTTATGGAGTCATAGCCGTTTGAAGAAACCAGCCCCATGGGTATCTTGTCTATGGAAAATCCTTCCGCTTCCCTGTAAAGGATGTTGCCTTCTTCGTCTCTTAAGAAGCAGTCGTCGTCAAGGAGCTTATACAGCGGCACTATTCTTGAAGGCGCCGACGGATCCAAAAGGTCGGCTGAAGAAATGCCCAAGGTTAGCAAATCAAATTCCTTAACTCTGTCTTTTTTGTTGTATACGGTGTCGCTTTTTAGCACAAAGCTTTCTTCGGTGTATTTGAGCGCTTGCCCGCCGTCTTCGGAAATCAGTTTGTAGCTGAAGGTGTCCCCTTCCCTTGTTACGGGGATTTTGCCGTCCCGCGCTATGAAAATGTTCTTGTCGCCGCTTTTGACATATATGCTTTTGCCCCATGTGTTTATTACAAAATATTCGTTTCTGCTTGTGTCGGTTTGGTCGTCTCTGTTGTTGACCAAATATACGGGAACTTCACCGCCTTGGGAGTCTATGCCTATGTACCAGCTGTTTATCTCATAATCTTGGGTGTAAATATATACGTCGTAATCGGTCTTTTTGTCGCCGCTGTCTCTCAATGTCAAGGTATGCGCCACTCCCACTTCGCTCAGCGCGCTTTGCACCTGCAAAAATACCTGCGCCACCGTAAGCCCGTACATGTTGGCTTTTGTCTTGTTTATTCTGATGCGGTATTCCTCGGTGGGGGTTTCGTTGCTTATGCTTACGCTTCTTATGCCTTCGATAAAGACGGGGTCCCCCCTTTGGTCGGTTATGATGTTGCCTTGCTCGTCTTTTTGGCAAAGCAATTCCTTTATTTTGCGGGCTTCGGTTTTCATTAAGTCAAGGTCGTTTCCGAAAAGCTTTATGGTCTGGCTGTTCCCCGATAAATTTATGGAGCCCAGCAATGTGTTGCTGCCCGCGCTTACGGTGTAAAGCCCTTCAATTCTTGAGTAGTCGTTCAAGCTCTTTTTCAGCTCCTCGGCAAGCTTCAATGAACCGAAGCTTCGCTTTTTCTCGTCCACCATTATGATATTGGCGGATACCTCGCCTTCCCCCAAATTGAATCCCCCTATGGACAATCCGCCTGACAAGGTTATGCCCACCGATTCTATTTCTTTGTATTTTTTGGTTTCGCTTATGATGTCGTCAATGGCCATCTTTACCACATCGTCATAGGTAAGATAGGGCTCGTCTATGGGCTTTTCGGAATTGTAGCGGTCTATCGCCACCCTGTCTATATGCGCGGTAACGGTAAGCGTTCCCCCGTCGGCATCGGGGAACAGCTCGTTGTCCATGCCGAATACCGCAAACACGCTGACGCCCAAAAGCGCCGCCGCTAAGATAAGGGGCACTATTTTGTATTTTAGGGAAAAGTTCAAAGAGCGGACATACGCTTTCTTTATGCCAATCATAATTTTGGATTCTTTTTTGGCCGGCTTCTTTATGAAGGTGGAAGTCGCCATAGGCACAAGCGTTAAGGCCACGATTAAGCTTGCCAGCAAGGAAAAGCTTATGGTAAGCGCCATGTCGGTGAATATCTGCTTGGTTAAGCCTTCTATAAACGCTATGGGAAGGAATACTATTACCGTGGTCAATGTGGACGCCACAATAGCGCCCGCAACCTGCTTGGCGCCTTGGACGGACGCCATGAATATGTTTTTGCCCTGCGCCCGCATTCTGTATATGTTTTCTATAATTACGATGGAGTTGTCCACCAGCATGCCCACGCCCAAAGCAAGCCCGCCCATGGAAACTACGTTCAAGGTAATCCCCGCGAAGTACATCATGACAAAGGTGGCCACCACGCTTATTATTATGGAGCTGCCCACAACCAATGTGGCTTTGATTTCCCTTAAAAATAGGAAAAGGATAAAGACGGCAAGCAATCCGCCGATAGCTAAATTGCTTATGACATTGTTCAGCATAAATTCTATATAGTCGCCGTCGTTGTGGAGTATGGTGTAATTGAAGCCGCTGTCCTCTTTTTTGGTTTGCTTCAAAAATTCCACCACTTCCCTTGTTATTTCGGCGGTGGATTTGTCGGGCTCTTTTTCAATAAAAATATTGACGGCGTTGGACGGCACAAGCTCGCCGTTCACCCTTGAAAGCAAAGTGGTGATTTGCTCCGCCGAATCGTCAAGGAAAGTAATGTCGGCTATGGAACCCAGCTTAAAGGGAATGACGGCTTTGTCTTCCAGCGCGTCTATGCTTTGCTTGAGCTTGACAAAGTCAATGACATAAACGGCGCTGTCGGGGATTTCGCCGTCAACGGGCTGAGGAACGGTAACCGCTTCCGGGCTTATCAGCTCCAAAAGCCCGATGGCCGAACGGAAATAGTTTTCTATGTCTTCTCGGCTTCTGTCTCTAAATAAATTTTCTAATTGCTGTTGAAGCTCGGGGTCAAGGTTGCTTATGGCGTTTTCCAACAAATCGGCGAATGTGGGGATTACGCTGTTGTCTCCCGCTTCTTTTATCTGCGTTTCCCAATCTTCGGGCAAGTTCTGCGCCCACTCTTGGGGCATGTTGTCGGCGAAAATATATAAAAGCTGTTTGACAAGGTCGTTTGTGGGCGCATGGGCGGGCATGCCCCAGTCGGGATCGATTTTTTCCTTATAGATATCCTGCAGCCCTTCTTCCCAGCCGTCGGGCAAGCTGTATAAAATAGCGTCGGGCAAAGCCGCTTTGGCTATGGCCACATAGGAAGCCGCTTGCTGGTCGGATATGCTTGTTACCCGAATATCATCCCGCTTATTCTCAAGGAATAAAATATCTTCTTCCAATAAATAAATGTCGAAGCAGTCCATAAACATGTCTATGGATTGCGCCCTCCAATCGGCGGTAAAACCCGCCCTCCATTTGGCGGGGGCGTTTTCCATTAAATACTCGGCATAGGTTTGCCGCCAGTTTTCGGGAAGCTTGCTTAATATCTCCGACGGGATATTGGCGTTTATCCAAGAAACCGCCAAAGACGCCGTTCCGTAGCCTATGCCCGTTTCTTCGGGGTCTTCCTCTCTGCCGTAAATTTCATACAAGGCGTCTACCAGCGTCATGAGGTCGCCCTCGGTAAAGGTGGCTTTGCCGTCCGAAACCAAAGACATCAGAGTAAGCAAATTCTTAAGCTGTTCCACTCTCGCCGAAAGCTCCTTTGCCCAATTAAAGCTTACTACGGGCAAGTCTATCAGCTCGCTTCTGGTGTTTATGGTCGTGCCTATCTTTACTATGTACGATATCGCGCCTTGCTCTATGCTGCCCGAAGGCATTTCAAAATCTTGGGCGTAAAGCAGCTGCTTCAAAATGTCGGGGGAAATCAAAGAGGCGATATCCCCTATGTAGCCGCTTAGGTAAAGCGCCATAACATCTTCGGTTATCTGGTCTATAAAATCATAAAATAGCTGTTTGCATTCCTCGTTGTCGTTCAAAATGAATTTGTTGTCTATAAGCTCCTGCGCCCTTACCAGCGCTTCTTGGTATACCGAAGAATCGGGGTCTTCCAAACCCGTCAGCAAAAGCGTGATAAAGTATTTCATTATGTTGTCGCCCATGTTTTCTTCGTTCCATTGCTGTGTGTCCCTCAATATCTCCACAACGTCTTCTATCAGCATTTCCGGCGTAACATCGTCAAGGCTTACCGAAGAGGCAAGCTCGGCGCGCAATTCTTCTTTAATCTCCAAAGGCAAAATGATTTTTGTGTCCAAAAGCTCTTCAAAATAGCTTATGACAGACTTTGATATCTTGCCGCCGTTGATGTTTATATAGGCAAGGTTGGTAATAAGGCCGTTCACCGAAACGCTTGCCACGCCGTCTATGGCGTTGATTTTTCCTATAATTTGGGAAAGGTAGGCGCTGCTGTCCTTGACGCTGTCGCCCGATTTGGAAAGGCTTATGCTCATTATGGGCAAAAGAGAGGGGTTTATTTTAAGCACTATGGGGTCTTGCAGCAAATCGCTGTCCGGAAAGTCCACCAAGTCCAAAGCGGAGTTGACATCGATAAACGCTTTGTCTATGTCGGCTTCGTATTTGAATTCCATAAGCACCAGCGAATAATGCTCGTTGGACGAAGATGTCAATTCAGTTACGTTGGAAATGGCGCTTAAGCCTTCTTCCACGGGCTTGGTTACCGTTTTCTCTATTTCTTCGGGGGCTGCGCCCGGATAAATGGTAACTACGGCGATGTAAGGAAGGTTCATTGCCGGCAAAAGATCGACGCCGGTATTCACATACGATACCACGCCCAGAATAATCACTATAATTACGCCCACAACAACGGTATAAGGCTTTTTGACGCTGAATTTTGAGAGCATTTACACTTCCCCGATTATAATTAAACAATTAAAATTGTAAATTAACATTGGCTTTCTGTCAAGGCTCATTTCTTGGTATTTAAGGGTAAAATTTTCAAGATATTTGGAAAGCGGCGCAAACAGTTGTATATATTATTTAATTTATATAAATTTATTTAATATTAATTTATCCATATATAAAGCTCAAAAAAAACCGCCTTCATGGAAGACGGTTGATTTTTTGAAATTTGTTATCGTTATCTGTTGTAAGACGGTCTGCGTCCGTAGGCGTTGCGCTGAGCTTTGCGGGCCTTGCGGCATTCGGGACAGCGCGTGGGTTCGTTGGTGAAGCCTTTCTCTTGGTAGAACTCTTGTTCGCCTTGGGTGAAAACAAATTCGGCTCCGCAATCTTTACATATGAGCTTCTTGTCTGCCATTATCAATTAATACCTCCTTTTTTATAATTTCTTACCTTGGGATTTTGCATCAATTGACATGGAAATGGAAAAGAAGCAAAGACCTTACAGTATAGATTAAATATTAACACGCTTAAAAATTTTAGTCAATTCTTTTGGCGGAATTTAATATTTATATATCATTATATTAAACATATCGTCAAATGGCGACAGCTTAGCGCCGCCAAAATCAATCTTGCCGCCCTTCGTTGTTTTTGATGTATTCTTCCACCGCCTTGCGGGCTATTTCTTCTATCCTTTCTTTTTCCTTATACTCTTCCACCGCTCTTCTGGCTATCTCTTCGGGAGAAAGCTTGTTCTTGGCGGGCGCGTACTTGCTCGGCGGCGTCTTTATTTGAGAAATCAAGCGGAACACAAGTATGCCCAGCATAATCCCCAAAGGCAATCCTACAAGCAATATCATTCCCCAGCCCGATATAAGCGTACGGTATATATAGCTCAAGAAAACCGCCCTTTTTGCCATTACGGCCTGCACATTCTCCAAAGGCACGGGGGCGTCCACGGGAGCGCCTGGCTTCACGCCCTTTGTCAAAATTACTTCCTTGCCCGTTCTTTGGTCGATATGCGGCTCTTTTATTACCTTATGGGTTATGGTCATCCCTTTCTGCGCGCCTTCGGCGGCGATATAGGTTACCACATCCCCTTCTTTGACTTTCATTTTGGCTTCTTGGGCGCTGTTTATGGTTTTGGATATTATGACATCGTTTACCCGCAATTCGGGCTCCATGCTGTCGGTGAGTATATAATAAAATTTGTATCCCAGCAGGCTGGGGCTTTTGCCCTCGGCATACTGCACAAACAAATACACGCACGCCGCTATGGCCAATATCATGCCTATGGCCACGATAACGGTGGACACTTTATGGCGTAAATTCTTTTTGTCGTTGTTTTTGGGTTTGTTTTCTTTATTCATCATTTCTTATTGTCTTTTTCTTTTTTGGCTTTGGCCTTTTGGGCTTTTTTCCTTTCCCGCCTTTGTTTAATGGATTCCAGTCTGGCTTTTAGGATTTCCAGCCTTACCGAAGCCTCAAGCTGAGCAAGCGGCGGCCTTTTGGCTTCCACTTCGGCCTTGATGGAGATAATCTCGTCTTCGGAACGGAAAGTCCTTGCCTCGTCCAGCAATCTTTCTATATTGCTATGGTGTTCTATCGTGGCCGCCGCATGCAACAAAGCCTCTATTCTCCTTATGGCGTACAAGCGGGCGCTCTCTTGCTCTCTCAGCTTTTCCAGCGCTTCCTTTTGCATTTCGGTAAGCCTTGCCTCGTTCTTTTCGGTAAGCAATCTTATGGCAAGATCCCTTTGTTCCGCCCAATACGCTTCCCTTTCTTCCCTCAGCCTTTGCGCCGCCCGTTCGGCTTCTTCGCGCAGTCTCTGTTCGGCGACGTACCTTTCGGCGTCCACCCTTTCTCTGAATTCTCTTTCGGCTTCCGCCACTATTTTTTCTATGGCCTCTATCGCTTGCCTTTCGGCTTCCTTGGCTCTTTCGGCTTCTTCCCTTTCTTGTTGCAGTTTAAGCTGCCGTTCGGCTTCCTTGCGCTCCCTTTCCGCCCTTTTTTCGGCTTCAAGCTGTTCCTTGGCTCGGCGGGCGGCTTCCTTTGCCAGCCTTTCTTCTTCTTTCTTCCTCAGCCGTTCGACTTCCTGCGCCTCCTTAAGCGCCAGTCTCTTGGCTTCGGCTTCTTCTTTAAGCTGTTGGGCTATAAGTTTCAGCTTGAGTTTGCTGTCTTCTTTTGCCTTGTTGATTCTGTATTGCCTCAGCACTCTGTCTATGGCGGCGTTCATTTTTTTGATTTCGGTAAGGCGTACCGTCTTTATCCCCGGGATACGCTGGAAAATTTTGCGTATCTCGCTCAATTCCATTTTCAGATAAGGGAAGTCGTCGGGCACAAAGTCGTCTATGTTTTTTGTTACATATTCGTCGGCAAGCTCTTTTTCCTTTTCCCTTGTCTGCTCTATGGTTTCGCCCGCGTCTCTTGACGCCGCCAAACTCTGCATAAGGAGTGTATTCCACAATATCAAGCTTCTATACTTTTCGCTTAAATTGGGGGGAAGCTCGCTGGTTTCCTTGATGGTCTCCACCTTGAATTCCATATGCTCGGTGGATTCAATATACTGCCAAAGCAGAAGCGCCTTTTTGAAGTTGGGGTCCTTCAAAATGACATTTGTCCTTTGAATGGGGGGGCGAACCAGCGCGCAGGAACGCATTTCCTTGCCGAAGGCGCTGTTCAAAAAGTCGCTGATTATGCTTTTTATGCGGTTAAGCCTTTCCACATTGGTAAGCTGGGAGCCTTTGGATTTTGGTTTGACTATTTCGTCAAAGGGTATGTTGGCCTCGCTTTCCATATTGTAGGTCATCTTGTGGCTGTCAATGCTGAATTCGCTGTTGATTTCCACCGAAATTTCCCCGCTTTCCATCAAGGCGTTTTTTATGGATTCATACCTTCGGTCTATAAAATCTCTTAATTTCAAAAGCAGGGTATAAATAAATCTGTTTTCGTAAATCTCGTAGCTTTCTTCCTTGCTTGTGTTGAGGATTTTTGAGGGGATTACCATGCCTTCCTTATTAACGCTGTTGATAAGGTCGGTGTGCTGGGCAAGGTGCTTGACCGATTCTTGGGAGATGCTTCTGGCTAAGGAAATGTCCACGATGTCTTCTTCTATCACGATGAACTTTCTCGGATTGCGGACAATGGTATCCAAAGCCGTAATACATTCTTCTATACGGTCAATCCAGTCGGTGGAATAATTCTTTTTGGTGTAAACCTGTGAAATTTTGTAGTCGTTTTTGCCTTCAAGAATGGAATTTGAGTATAAAGAATAGAACTCACTGTGCTTAATGAGAGTATTAACTTGGTATATAAAATCTTCAAGCTGTTCCTTCTTTATCATTTATACCCTCTTGACCGCAAAATTGGCAATAATAAACAAAATTGATAAATCAGAAAAGTTTCTTTAATCTTCTGAGATAATCTTTGCATTCAAGCATATTTTCTTCGCCGAAATGGTCGTCCAAATATTGTATGTAATCGTCCACTTCGTCCCTTATGTACGAAAGGTTTAAGGATTCAAATTTTCTTAATATCTTGTTGCACAGCACATAGTCAAGCCCGTCAATCTCCGTTCCGCCGCAAGCCACATAAACGGGCACAAACTCGATGAGCTGTTTAACGATACGGTTACCGAACGCCAATCTGAAGTGTTCGATAACGTAATTGTCCATATCCTCGAATTTCTTTAGGTTCTCTTCGCTCACCCTATGCTTTTCTTGAGCTTCTTTGAAAAGCTGTTCCAAATACTTATAGGAAATCTGTATTCCTTCGGTAAGCGGAGCGTCAAAAGGCTGCGCCTTGGTGTTGATGTTGATGGGCATGCCTCTGTCGTAAACCTTGTCGGATATGGCAAATGTGGAGTCGTCGTTGTTCGCCGTGCCCACAAACCACATGTTCTCGGGCAAACGGAAGCGGCCCTTTTCGATATGCTTGGGGTCGCTGGGCCAGCCGCTGGGCACAAGGTCGATTACCCATTGATCCCTTGTCGGCATTTCCAAAATGGACAGCATTTCCGCGAAGTAGTACTCCACGCGCGCTATGTTCATTTCGTCAAGCACCGTCAAATAAATGTTTTCGTTGTATGTGGCGTCATACATGGCTCTAAGCATTTCGGTTTCGTTAAAGCGCTTGGTAAATTCGTTGAAGTACCCGAAAAGCTCCGTTCTGTCACGCCAAGAGGGCTGAACGGAAGCGATTGTGGTGGGGTTCTTGAAAAAGTGGCCTACACATTCGGGCAGCGATGTTTTACCTGTACCTGATATACCTTGCAGAATAATCAGCCTGGTGGTGGCAAGGCTGGCGAAGAAAAGCCTTATTATCTTCTCTTCGTAGTACAGCTTACGCCAAGGCCTGTCGGGGTTGTTGGCGGCGTAATTCCTAAACCTGTCGCAAAGCTCTTTAAGGGTAATGGTGTTGTCGTATTCGGGGGGCTTGTAATCGGGGTGCTCGTATTTGGCGTCCACTTCGGTGAGCTTGTAGAAACGGCTTTCGCCTTCTTTCTTCTCGCTCTTGACGTCCTCGCCCTCTTCGCCCTCCAAGATGTCATAGCCTTGGTAGGCTACCTTTAATCCCAGTATGCGGTCTTTTTCCCTGGTGGTCTTTATGAGTTCGCGCTTAAGGCTGTCTATTTCGTCAAGCAAGTCTTGATTTAGCACCTTATCGCCGAACAGTTTCTTAAAGAACCTTTTGCCGAAATACGCCGCTACCCATATAAAGGCCACAAGCACGGCGACGACAAGCAAACAGCATAAAACGGCAAGCACCCATTGTCCGGCCGAAAGCTTGTCGTTATATTGCTTAAAGGTTTGGATATATAAATCCACGGCGAACATCTGTCGAAGCGCTCCGAAGAATCCGCCGTAATTGTTCAGTTCGGGGCCGGAATAGAATAATCCCAATATGCCGCCAAAAAATATACCTAAAAACTCTTTAAAAAAATTTGCTACCACTTTAGTTCGCCTTTCCTTTTCGACGATTCACAGCATTAACCAATCGCCTGTAAATTAAATGTCTTCTTTTGCATGTTTTTATCGCGACAAAAGCCGCGCCTTTATCCTTAGGACGACTAATTTCCAAATGAGCTGCCAAAACCAACGCTTTTAATTACGCTTTGTCCTTAGACGCGGCAGCTTTTGTTTGCGCTGTCTTCGATGTCGCTGCGGTTGTTTTTTTGGTTTGAGCGGGTTTCGCGGATGCCGTCTTGGCCGCGGGTTTGTTGGCGGCTGTTTTGGGCTTTTCTTCCGCTTTGGGCTCCGCCTCTTTAACGGCTGAAGCCTGCTCTTTGTTTTCGGCTTTGCTTGCCGCTTGCTCAACCGTTCCTTGGCTGTTTGGCTTGGAAGCCAAATATTCCTCGATGGCGCGGCGCTTGATTTCCTCTTCGTCTATGGCCAGCACTCCAGCCTTTTCAACCACCTTTTCAAGCTTGGACTGCATCATCATTCTTATGAACATTATCACATTGTAGATGAACAGAGCTATCAAAGGGAATACAATGACAAAAAGGAAGTTCATGGGCTTTTGCAGCCAGAATATGGCCTTGCCTACGCCTTTGAGGTGGAATTGATAAACAGCAAGCACATCTTCGGCGTATATAAACGGATCCACTCTGTCGGGAGCGGCGTCGCCTGCCGTTTGGAACCAAACCTTACCGCTGTCGGTTATGTCCTTTTTAACGATTCTGTGCGTGTTAAGCTGTTCCCTGCCGTCGATAATGGCTTTGAAGGTGACGATATCCCCCACTTTCAGATTTTCGGGGTTTTTGGGGGTTTTGGAGATAACCAAATCGCCTTTTCTGAAGGAATCCTTTCGGTCGCCCGCCATGGAGTCGGTGAGCACGGGCAGAAGCTTGGTGCCTACCTTGCCCACTTTGTTGCTTTCCACATTGGGGTTGGCCAATACGATGGCTGACAGAATAACTGCGAGCAGCACAACCGCAATTTGCAGTGATGTTACTACGATGTTAAGAATCTTTTTCTGTTTTTCATTTAGCTTTTTCATTGCATCGTCCTTTTCGCGCTTTTTACGGCGCCGTGTATTTTATGGATTAATTAATAAAAAGGTTGTTAAACCTTTATTTTTCGCTGCGGGTATTTATGTTCCACCCCCGTGAAAACGGGGGTGGAACATATCAACCTAAGAAAGTTGTTTCGGTCTTCCGAGCATTATTGAGCCTCAGCCGTGAAGGTGAAGGTGAAGTTAACTTCTTGGCCTGCTTCGGCGTTTCCGAGGCTTACGCCGTCAAACCAAACCACTATGGAAATCGCGGCATAGGTTTGCGGGTCGATGGATATTTTTTGCGC
>FZPS01000023.1_pt204 | contig 21963 bp, 27 predicted proteins | sample 1817821 | NCBI WGS metagenome assembly FZPS01 (sample SAMEA104158645, study PRJEB21678) | metagenome | place: Germany | collected 2015-04-21 | reverse complement strand
CTGTAAGCTGTTTTCCGTTCTGCAAAGCTCAGCCCGTTGACAACAACTCCGACAGATAACCCCAGAAACTCATATATTTGACCCATCCACTCTGCGTCACGCCTGGCCAGGTAGTCATTGACAGTGACCACATGCACACCCTGCTTGGTTAAAGCATTGAGGTAGACGGGCAGTGTGGCAACCAGCGTCTTGCCTTCACCTGTCTTCATCTCGGCAATTCGGCCCTGGTGAAGAATGATGCCGCCTAAGAGCTGCACGTCAAAATGGCGCATGTTCAAAACCCGGCGCCCTGCCTCACGGACCACTGCAAAAGCTTCCGGAAGGATATCGTCCAAAGTGGCTCCATCGTTCAGTTGCTGATAGAAATAATCTGTTTTTCCACGCAGCTCACTGTCGGTGAGCGCCTGCATCTCCGGCTCCAGATCATTTATCGCTTGCACTGTCGTTTCTAGACGTTTCAGTTCACGTTCGGTGGGATCGAAAAAATCCTTGATTCGCTTGAGCACATCAATACCTCCCGGCTCTATTGTACTAACCCTTGCTGCCCGCGTCAATTAACGCCCACAGTCCCCCTGTTACCAGTGAATGTCCGCCGAGCAGGACAGGTATGGGCGCTTCCAGTGCAGCTGCGGTAAACTCCTTCAACAGTGGATGAGAAATCAAGTCCACTTCGCCGAGATCCGACGCAAAGCGGTCGGCCGCTTTCAGTTTCCAGCCGAAGTGCTCAAAGAGCACTCTAGTGTCCAATACCGCTCCCAACGCAATTTCTGCCAGGAAATCAAAGAAACCCTTGAAGCCCAGACTGTCTATGAGCCGACCCATGAGGGCCTTCACTTCACCCCTAACATCCCTGCCCAAGGCCTTCATGCCCCTTTCCTCGGAGTAAAGGCGCAGGCGGCAGCGTGTATTGGCGTCTAAGTACTGAAAAAAGTTTGAGCCAACCCGGCCGTAGATAACCAGCTCTCCGTTGGGATTGCCCACCAGCTCTTTAATGGCTAGGTAGCGCCGGGCGTCCCAATTCAAACCTTGCACAGCTCTGCGGGTATGAGGTCCCGTATCCGGGTGCACCGACATAATCATAATATCTGCCGGGGTGTCCACATCGAAGTTCAAGCCCAGAGTGCGCTGGACCGGCACCCAGCGTAAACCGGCCTCGTTGCAGAGGGCAAGAGCCAGCGTATTGTCAATCGGCGGCAGAGTGATCTGCCCAAGGGCACGACCGGGTGTAAATCCCACTATATCGGCAGAATAGAAATTATTGGCTAGCAAAATACCTTCGTTCTGCTCCAGAATCTCACGGAGATACGCAAATTCCCCAGAAGAAATCAGGGGAGCGGATGCTCCCCCCATATACAACACTTTTTCCAAACGGTACGACTGGACCACATCCTGTAAACGTTGGCCAAAATGGAAGGGTTCCCCGAGTTCTTCATCTACCACTGCTTCAACTGCGGCAGACTCAAGTTTCGCCGCCAGTTCCGGATAGGATGTGACTACTGCAATGTTCTCAAGACCGCCCTCTCGGGCGCGTTCTACAAGATCCAACACCATCGCCTGGCGGACCACCTGCATCTGTGCTTCCAACACACTGTAGATCGGCCCGCCTTCAAATATTACTAGACTGACTGCCTCTGCCATTTTAGTATTCAGACTCAATCAAGCCGTAGTTGCCGTCGCGACGTTTGTAGACCACACTTACATCTCCACTGTCCACGTCCCGGAAGACGAAGAAGTCATGGCCGAGAAGTTCCATCTGCATGACGGCTTCTTCCACATCCATAGGCTTGAGGGCAAATCGCTTTGTCCTGACAATACGGGGTGCTGCCTCGTCCGGCCCTTCCTGGGGAGATGCCTGAACCTCAGCCAATTTCGGCCCCTGGGCCCTGCGGCCGAGTTTGCTACGGTACTTGTTGAACTGCCGTTCAATACGATCCACAGCGTTGTCAATTGAGGTGTACATGTCACCTGTCTTGCCTTCTCCCCTAAGAAGAACGCCTGACAGGTTCATGGTCACTTCAGCAATGTGAATGCCCCGTTCAGTTCTGAGCATTACTTCTGCCGAGTAATTCTTGTTATCATTGAGGTATTTTTCGAGTTTGGCAGCCTTCTTTTCCACATAACTCCGCAGCGCCTCAGTAATCTCCAGATTCTTTCCCGTCATATTGATTCTAATGGTGGCCATATTATCAACTCCTTCAATGATACGCCTCGTTTGTACCTAATATTTCCCATACACCCCAAAAATCCTCCCCGCTAGAAAAAAATGGACTGAGTTTACACCCAGTCCTCTTCAGGTCAGATTTTCACTACATTGGAAGCTTGTGGTCCCCTATCGCCTTCAGTAATCTCGAACTCGACACTTTCGCCTTCTTGGAGCGTCTTGAACCCTTCTTGCTGGATTGCTGAAAAGTGCACGAACACATCTCCCTGTCCATCATCACGTTCAATGAATCCATAACCCTTTTCAGCATTAAACCACTTTACCTTGCCTAACATTAGCAAACATTCCTCCTAAGTTTGAAACTCCGGCCACAAACTTCCGGTAACTAAACCTTAACATAATATACAGGACATTGTCAAGGTTTGGAAAAGTCTAAGCTAGGGCTCCTTCTTTCCGTAGGCCCTTTCTGCCAGCCTAATCTGGGCCTTCTTTGTCCTTACTCTCTGCTTCGCCTCTAAGTACCGGCTCAAAGAAGCCTCATTGCGGCGCTCCTGCTCCTCCAGGGCTTCCAGCACCGGCAGCAGGTTAGAAACTGCACTTTCTAAAGCCGCTATCTCCTCTTGATAATAAGGGGGAGCTGCCAGTCTTAACTGCGGCAGCGAAAAATGAGACAAGGCAAAGTGGTCAGCCAGCTGATCCTGAAGAGACCTGATGCGTTGTTCATACTCTCCGGCCTGTTTGAGCAGCCCCTCCTTTTCTTTGAGAATCTCTAAGAGGCGATCCAAATGACCATCATGGATCAACTTCTGCTCCCCGGAGCCCACTTCTTCAATCTTGTTGTATAATTGCAGTTGCTCATCATAGGCCGCGGCAAGTTCGCAGAGCTTCTCCCTGATTTCTCTCATTTGGTCTGCTCCACCACCTGCTCCCAGGTATCCCGAAGCTCTGTCAGCATATGCAGCGCATTGTCAACAATGGCCGGATCCTTCTTGATGTTAGCCTCAACTAGAAGATCATGAATGTATAGATACAACCTCTCCAGGTTGCCGGCCAATTCTCCCGCATCATGATCAAGCGAAAGCATCAGCTCGTTGACAATATCCTGAGCACGAATCAGCTTGGCGTTGGCCTCTTCAAGGTTCCCTGCAGCCATAAAGTCCTGTGACTGACGGGCAAAGCGAATAGCTCCGTCAAACAGCATAATCAGCAGCTCCCCTGGGGATGCCGTTGTAACCTGGGTTTGTCTGTACATCTGATAAGCATGTACACTCATTGAAATACCTCCTTATGCTCGCTCATCGATCAGCAGCCCGATCATCTCCCTGATGCGGGCGACCGTATCCAGTACCTCTTCTGGAGGAATTTCCTTGATCACTTCATCTGTCAAAACGTTTACCACTCTGACCATCAAGCGCTGGGTATCTTCATGAACGGCAAAACGCAATGCACGATTGATATGCTCCATGTCATTGTTGATGCTTTCAACCGCAGATTCAACTTCGAGCCGACTTGGTTCTTCCTTTAGCGTTTCTTCTTTCCACAGCTGTTCCAGGTCTGCGTCCCGTTCCACCCGGGGAACACGCTGAAGACTTGCAGGATCGGAAATAACCCTGGCCGTCGACTCCGTCCGAACTAAATCCGATGTCGCCTGTACTCTGATACTCATATTCTCCCTCCTAACCGTTGCGGGGTTTTGATTCCCGGATAGTTTTCTCTAGCACACTCAGGTCAATCTGTCTCTTCAGTGCCGCCCTTTGGTTTTCTGCCTGAATATCTTCGTAAACCTCGTGGCGGTGGACCATGATTTCCCGCGGTGCATCAATTCCAATTTTCACCTGGTCCCCCCGGACATCCACAACTACGATGCGGATGTTGTCGCCGATCATAATACTTTGATCTACCTTCCGTGTAAGTACCAACATGGCTGTCCCTCCCTGGACCATATTCTTCCCGAACCAGTCTGGAATTAGACCGACTCTTGCAGATTCTCCCGGTCCGTTTGCGCCTGCACCGCCTCGCTCTGCTTCTGCAGCAGATATGCATTTTTGTGCATTTCTGCGATTACATTGTGCTTGGTATGATACTGGTCGCCCGGAAGGACAAACTGAGCTCCTATCAAACTCTTGGTGTTAATTACCACTGGAGCCTGTAGATTGACCGTCATCTCCGCTACATTCTCGGGGATGGTCACAATTCCATAAACCTTCCCGTCTTCGGGGGATTCAATCTGCAGCAGCTCAATCTGGTCATCTGAAAGTTCCACTGCATAATCGCAGCAGACCAGCTCCGGCATGATGATCACAAAACATAGGTCCTTATTGTCTACGGACTGGAGAAAACTAAAAGCGCTTCCTTCCTGTTCAATTATTACATAGCGGTGATACTCAGAAAAGCCCAGGATGCCTACGGGAAAGTCAATAATCTCGTCCTCGTTCACTTCTATGGTGCCTAGCCTCGTTTCCAATTCCATTCAATCCACCCCACCTTTACCCGCGTACGTCCACCTCAACACCTCCAAGGGTCCATTCAATTCTCGGCGGACGCAACTGATGCGTAATATTGACCCCTCCTTGGCTCCAATTGATCTCCTGTCTGTATTCAAACTGAATCTTTGGCCTAGTCCTCGGTGCAGCTCGAACATTCAGTTCAGGAATCTGCGCCTCCATTTCCCTCCTGGCCTGGTCGGCAAAGATCATCTCTTCCCTGAAATGTCCAGCCCTTTGCACCACCTCGTCTCCCTGCGCGGCCATTTTGCCAATCGCTTCTATAGTCTTTTGAAAAGCATGCTCCCGCACCTGGCTGCTGTAGTAGCCAAAGCCTCCAAACCCCAGCTCGTTGCGGCACTGCAGCTGGTCGATCTCCATTCTTGGCCCATAGGTCTTAACTTCCATCTGCGCTGTTTGCTGCTTGATCTCAGCCCTGGGCCAGTAAATCTCAAGATCGAAGCGAGGATATGCTGATCTAATCTCCAGCGTCTTGAGTTCTAAAGGCTGAATCCCTGCCATCGCTCTGCCCTGCCTAGCGCAAGAAATCTACCAGTGAAGGCTGAATAATGCGTGCCCCCACAGAAAGGGCTGTACGATAGGCAAACTCCTCCATCTTCAGCTCCATAATCGCCTCGGCATAATCCAAATCCTGTTCTTCCGAAAGTATCTTGGTCAAGTTGAGCTGCAGATCCAGCAGCCTCTCCTTGGCCAGCTCAATCCTGTTTTGCTTGCCGCCCAAATCCGATACTTCCTGCAGCACAAAATCCAGAGCTTTGTCCAGATCTCGCAACACATCGCCCGAAACCGGATCCCCCGGTTCGTCACCGTTCGTGCTCGTCAACTCTCCATACAGTTTTCCTAAGACACTGAAGATGTTTGTAAACAGCTCCTCAGCATCCATATTCACCGGCAGCTCGGCGGTGGGCGCAATGGCAAACACCAACTCCTGCTGGCCGCCTGTTCCGCCTGCATAACTCACAGGTTCTATATGGTCATCGTGGACCTGTCCTCCTGTAAAGGGAACCACATCGGTTTTCTGACCGGCAAATAAAGCCCGTCCCCCGTGGGTCGAGTTAGCCAGCTGCAGCAAGTTCGAATGCAGCTGACCTACTTCATCTGCCAAAGCACGCCTGTCGGTCACGTCCAAATGGGATGAAGCCCCTGCGACCGCTAGTTCTTTGGCCCTGTGCAGTACAGACAGCACATCCTTCATAACAATGTCAGAAGCATCCAGCCAGGATTCTGCCGATTCTATGTTGCGCAGATACTGTTCTGTCTCCCTGATAGAAGTACTGGTCCGCAAGATAATTCCAGCCTTTACAGGATCGTCAGAGGGCACACTGATCTGTTTCTTTGAGCCAAGCTGGTTATTAATCCGATCTAAACGCTGCAGACCGCGGTTTAGATTCAAGAGCAGATTATTGTTCATCACTCTGTTGGTAATGCGCATCCTTTACTCCCTCCTAACGTCCTACTATGCCTAACCGATTAATGATGGTGTCCAGTGCCTCATCCATGGCCGTCATCACCCTGGCCGCTGCGCTGTAGGCATGCTGGAAACGAATCATATTGGCCATTTCTTCATCAAGGCTTACGCCGGATATGGAATCCTTGAGATTTCGCAAATGAAGTTCCAGGTTGGTGTCATTTTCATTGAGGCGCACAGCACGTTGAGTCTTGACTCCTAAATCAGCAATGATTTGGTTGAAGCTGTCTCCAATAGTGACGTCTTGCCCTCCAAGGCCTTTATTCAACTTGCTCGGCCTTCCCACCGGCATAAAGCGAAGGTTAGCCAGTGCCTTGGCGTTCTCGCCGTTGCCTTTCACCGGCTGCAAGCCCGCTCTGATCTTGCTGGCATCCATTACGATGCCGTCATCTACCTTGATGTTTAGCGCTGCATACTTCGGGTCTCCCTTAAAGACAAAGAAGTCTAGCGCCTCACCGTTACCAGGCCCATCATACTCGTTATAACCTTTAGCATGAATTTCGTTAAAATTGTGGACAAAATCAAATGTCCAATCATCGAGTTCCCCAATGACGCGTGTGATTTCTTCCCGGAGATCTAAAAGTCCGCCGATTTCACCTGCTCTAATATCTGCCTTGTTGCCGGTGGCTGTCCAGATGACCTCCACTTTTCTGTAATTGTCACTCTCATCCCAAACAGTTGTGGTCAGCCCGTAGGAACTGCCCCGATGCACAAGGCTTGCACCGCCGATGGTAATGCCAATCATACCTGCATAGTCCTGCACTACCTCAATGTCAACAAGCTGGCTCAGCTCTTCGACCAAGCCGTCCCTGGCATCCAGCAAGTCATTGGGCATGCTGCCTGTGGCGGTAATCTTGCCTATTTCCACATTCAGATCTGCAATCCGTCTCGCCAGGGAGTTTACCTCCTCAACTTTCAGAGGTATATTTCCGTTTATATTCTCCCGCAGGCTCTGCAGGTTCTCCCTGGTGCCCTTGATAGACTCCACAAGCACCTGGGCTCTTTGTACAACAACTTCCCGGACTGCAATAAAGTCAGGTTCACGGCTTAGATCCTGCAGTGAATCCCAGAATTGATCCAGGGCAAAGTGAATCCCGTTCTCTGACGGCTCATTGAAAAAAAGCTCCACTTGCCGCAAACCGTCTTCCATGGCTGCCCAGTAGTTTTTGCTGTGGAGCTGCTGGCGCAGCCTGAGATCCACGAAGCCGTCTCGCATGCGGTTGATCTGGGCGATCTCTACACCTGTGCCGAGCTGCCCCGACGAAGGGGTATAACCCATCATGGGCGCGGGATATGGTTTGGAGGCAGAGTGGAGTGCGGTCTGCCGCGAGTAATTGGGGTTATTGGCATTGGCAACATTGTGCCCTGTTATATCCAAGGAAACTTGTTGGGCCTGCAAAGCACGGAGTGCAATAGCCAGCCCGCTGAAGGTTGTCCTCATGCTCATAGTGAATTACACCTTTCGGTCAAATATTGATCTGCCAGCCGGATTAGCCCCGGGCCGGGTGTAGGTCGGAGAGGTGTCATCGCCCACAAATAAGTTCAAGGAAAACTGTACATAACTCAAAGACTGGGCCAACAGCTCCTGATTCAGATCATTCAGCGACTGCAGCCTGGCCAGGTTCTCCGTCAGCTCCAGCAGCAAAGGGCTCACAGCCTCCTGCATCGCACTGGGCAAAGATGCCAGCCATCCTTCCAGAGTCTTTCCTGCCGCAAGCACATCAAAAAGCTCCGCCCGCTCCTTGTCCACCTCTTCCAGACGGGTCAGACAGAGCTGCTCTTCACCGGCCAAACGGGATACTTCCTGAGCATTGTTTATATTCTGCTGTTTGGCGGTTCCAAGCTCTATCAATTCCTGCAAGAGGGCGTTTTCACTTTTCACAGCTGCAAGAAACTCATCCCATACAGTCATAGTCCTCAACTCCGCTTCTGGGCGTTAAGGATCCCTTGGGCAATTTGCCGGGAGGACACTTGATAGGTGCCGTTTTCCACTGCCACCTTTATCTCTTCCGCCTGCGGCCTGATTGCAGGCACATTATGAAGCTTTTGCAGCATGGCCTGCATCTCTTTCCCCTCCGCCGACAGAGTCACCTCATCATTGTAAGAAGGGTTTCCAGCTTGCTTCCGCACCCGGCTGGCCTGACGCTGTTCGTGATAAATCCGTGCCACACGCTGCACGGCTGCTTTGTTGGAAATAATCATCAGTAAAACCCCTTTCTCCTCTTACTTACTTTGTCGGCACCTTGCTAAAAAAGCTTTAATCTTTCTTGTCGCCTCTTATGGTATCCAGAATATGCACCCGGGATCTGGACCGCAAGCTGTCTCTCGATTTTCCCTGCTCTGTAGTGATGGTGCTGCGCAAATCATCCCGGCATTTCGTACATACCCGGCCTACATTGATTGCTGTGCCGCAAATTGCACACTTCAGCACAGCATCTTTAGGAATTACATCCAGACGTCCTTCCTGGATATACTCATAGATTATTTCCACCGGTACCTCGGTTTCCTTAGCCACCCGGGCCACTGATGCCCCCGGGTTCTCAACGAGGTACTCCTTGACTGCTTTAAAGCTCCTTTGAGCCTCCTCGTAGCACTCATTGCACAAGGTGCGAGTCGGATGGGAAAAAATACGATTGCATTCCTCACAGTTTCTCAGCATCAACATCACTCCTGCTCGATATTTCTGTACGGGCGGCAAAGATCCCCATGGGTCTTCCGCCATAATCCTCGATAAGTCTGGCCAGGGCAGAAAACGTGTTGCCTGATGTGATCACGTCATCCACAATCAGGCAGGTTTTTTTGCGCAAATCAAAACCTGGCAGTAAAGCAAAGGCACCCTGTACATTGCGTTTCCGCTCTGTCAAGGAAAGGCCGCTTTGGGATTTGGTCTCCCTGGTTCTCACTGCTGCGGCACAAACCTGACGCTTCCATACCCCCCTTATATTATCGGCAAGAAGTGCGGCTTGGTTAAATCCCCTCTTCTCCAACCGGCCAGGCGACAAAGGTACCGGAACCAAGATGTCCACCTGTGCGAGAGCGGGTTCCTCCCTGGCCGCCAAGCCCAGGAAGAAGCCCAAGGTAAAGGCGATCTGATATCCGCGCTGAAATTTCATACGGTGTATCAAATCCCTGCCGTACCCTTGATAGGGGAAAAGGGAAAAACACAGGTGGCCTCCTACTTCTCTCCCTTGCCAGCTGATGGCAAGAGAATCAAGACATCCCCGGCAGGCTCCAACGGGCAAACGGGGCTGTTCGCCGCACAGCCCGCAGAGGGGTACAGGGGGCAGAATCAGGTGCTCTAATGCCTGCCACCAGTCACGCAATGCTTTCCTCACGGAGGAACCCCCTTTCTCGAGCCTCTTCATTCAAGCTCTTTATCATGGCGAGGGCCTGCTTCATGGGTGAGCTGATTCTGCTGCCGATAAACAGGACCCTTCCCCTAGGCGAGGCAGCATCCCTGCCGACCCGCCCCGCCATCTGCACCAGGGCACTTACTGAAAAGAGGGCATGATCCGCATACAGGACTGCCACATCTACACCGGGAAAGTTCACTCCTCGTTCCAGTACTGAGGTTGTCACTACAATCCCAAGCCTGCCGTTTTTAAAATCCTGGATTACCTGACTTCGGTCATCAGCTTTGGAATGGCACAACCCAACTGGTCTGCCCACTACTTCCCCCAGCACTTCCTGCAGGCGGCGGCAGGCTACAATTGTCGGTGCAAAGATCAGCCAGGGATTAGCGCTGTGCGTCAGCATGGCAGCCAGCTGGGCAGGAAACTCAGACGGTGTCAGCGTCTGCCAGGGCGGCAGAGCCACCGCGGCAAGTTCCGGCTCGGGCAAGGGATGCCCATGGTAGCGGGCGGGAATTGTGATTACCTTTGTATACCCCCTCCGGGAATGTGGTGTGGCAGTCATTTCAACCAGCCTGCCATCGGGCAGAAGGGAACGCTCCAGCGCAAAGCGCAGCATTTCATTGCCCTGGTAGGGAAAGGCATCTACCTCATCCAGGACAGCCAGGCTGAATCGCCTGTAAAAATGAAGCACCTGGTGTGTAGTGGCAACCACCAGCTGCCCTGGTGCGAACCAAGGCTGTCCGCCATAGTGGCCGGCCACCTCAATGCCTGGGAAAGCGCTGCGCAGCCGTTCGATCATTTCCCGCACGATATCCTGCCTGGGTATGGCAAAAAGCACGTCCCCGCCTTCCTGAAGAGCTTGCCGAATCAGGGGAAACGTCACTTCAGTCTTGCCTGCACCGCAGGCCGCCCAAACCAACGCTTTTCCACCGCCTTGCCTCCAGAACTCAAGCAGTTCGGCGCTGGCCTGCTGCTGGGGAGCAGTGAGCGCGTAGTCGAGGTCCAGCTGGATCGGCTTACGCTTTGCCAGAGTGCTCTGTCCAGTATCAGCCAGGGTAATCAGCGTACTGCAGGAGCGGTGTTCGCCCATACTTCTGCAGGCCAGGCACAGAAGGCAGTCGGACCGGCCGCAGAGCACACAGGGTACCGCTTGCGCATTTTCACCGCAACACCGAGTGCAGATTGTTCTCCCCCAGGACCCTCCGACAAATCCAGGCAGCTGACGAAGTTCAGCCCGATACACCCCTAGATCAAGTGCTTCGCTGATATCGCTGGGCCAAAATCCTTCCTGTCTCAGAACACTGACTAATCTTTGCTCAGACAGAATCCGGCCGCTAAGAAGCTGCTTCAGTCTGCACAGCGCAGCGTCAGCAGCCTCCTGTCCCCTTGAAGCTGGGACAGGGCATACAGCTTTACTGTCAGACCTGCAGGCGGCAATCTGCCACCACAAGAAGCGAAGCTTTCCCCGAAAGCGGTTGATCCACAGCTTTTGTGCCTCAAAGGCATGAGAACTTGGCAGGGGCGGAGTTAGGATTACGCTGCCAGGCACATTGTGCGGATGGCGCAGTAAGCCCACCTGGAATGTGCCCCGGGATTTACAGACAAACACTTGTAACTTATGCATAAAGTCCTCCTTGGACCCTGGGCACTTCTTAATTCTCTGTCTATTTGGAAAATTCCTGCCAATAAGAAAGCGGCATCTGCACCGCAGACACCGCCTTCAACTTTCCAGCTACTCCTCCATATCTTCCCCAACAGCCAATAGAGCCACTTTAGTCCGGTCATGCTCCCCTAGCTTACGATAAATATTGCTGACATGATTCTTAACTGTGTGCTGGCTTATAAACAAGGCCGCTGCAATCTCCCCGTTAGACAGACCCTGGGCTATCAGCTTTAAGACCTCGCGCTCCCTGGGGGTAAGGAGAGAAAGGTTCTTCTCATGCATAGGACACCCTCCTACCCATTTCTCTCATTCCTTGAATATAGTATTCGCCAGCTCACACAATGTCCACAAAAGGAACGCACATAAGAAAAAACAGTAGCCGGGGGTTGGGGTTGGGGGTGGCCACTGTTTTTTCGGTAATTATTTCATGTTTAGTGTAACATCTTAGGGCCCTTGGGAACACTGGACAATGGTCCTAATTTTTATAGGACCATTGGGCAACCCCAGCGCAGAAACGCTTGTCAAGGCACCCCTGCTGTGATATAACTAAGAAAATAACTGGGAGGTCAGGAAAATGATCAGCCTAAAGGACATTCAGGAAGACCCCACATTCCTCACCCTCATAGACAACTCAAGTGCCTACTTGAAGGCCCGAGGCTACACCGATCACGGCCTGCGCCACGTTACTTACGTCTCACAGACTACTGCCCTCATCCTCAAAGAACTTGGCTTTGATGAACGTACTGTCGAACTCGGAGCCATTGCAGGCTACCTCCATGACGTAGGCAATCTGATCAACCGTAAACATCACTCTATTTCAGGGGCAAACATTGTCTATTCCGAGCTCAGGCGTCTAGGCATGGACTTAGGTGAGATCTGCACCATTGTCACTGCCATCGGCAACCATGAAGAAGAAATAGGCAAAGCGGTGAGCCCCGTTGCCTCAGCCCTGATCCTGGCAGACAAAAGCGATGCACACCGCACCCGGGCCAATCGTGTGGAAAGTGATCGGCGGCCTGGCATCCATGATCGAGTTAACCTGGCTATCACCGACAGCAAACTCTATGTAGACAAAACGCAGCAGATCATCAGTTTGGAAATCGTCTTCGATCAGGAAGTGTGCCAAATTATGGACTTTTTCGAGATCTACCTGACCAGGATGGATATGTGCAAAGAGGCCTCCGCTGTGCTGGGCTGTCGCTTCCGGCTCCTCATTAACGAGTTGGAGTTCCTCGGCCAGCTTAGCATCGGCTAAGAGAACAGGCCGCGGCTGACGGCAAAGACAGCTGCCTGCGTACGATCTTCCACTTCAAGCTTCCTCAGCAAGTTGGTGATATGGTTTTTTACCGTCTTTTCACTGATGAACAGAGCGCTGGCTATCTCCTTATTGCTCATCCCTTCAACTATGTACTGGAGGATCTCCAGTTCCCGATTGGTCAAATCCAGATCGTGAATGGCTGCAGCGCTCTGCAGCCGGCCGTACTCAACCTCCAGATGATGATACCGTTCCATTACGCGCTCCATCAGGTGGCTGGAATAGGCTACCTCTCCTGCAGAGACCCGCTTGATGGCATGTACAACTTCCCTGGGTTCTGCGTCCTTGAGAAGATAGCCCTTAGCTCCAATGCGAATCATCTCATTTACATAAGATTCGTTATCATGGATGGTAAGCACCAAGACCTCTGTGTCGGGGTGATACTTGCGAATTGTCTTTGCCACTTCGATTCCATTCATCCCGGGCATGTTTATATCAAGCAGGACTACATCGGGTTTCAGCTCTTCCACCATGCGAAGGGCTTCCACGCCATTACTGGCCTGTCCCACTACTGTAATCCCTCCCTCGAGCTCTAAGAGCCTGCTGAGACCCTGCCGCAGGAGAGGATGATCGTCTACGATCAGCACTCGTATATCGCTCAATTCCTCATCACTCCCTCAACCTCAGTCAACGGGATTCTCACTAGCACCCTGGTTCCTTTGCCTGGTTCACTATGTATCTGCACTGTGCCGTTTAGCAGTTCGGTTCTGCCCTGCATGCTCAGCATGCCGTAGTGCTTGCCTGACCGCAGCTTGTTCTGAATTTCTGACATGTCGAACCCTGCTCCGTCATCCCTTACTTCTGCGCTGATATAGCGGCTGGAGAATTCAAGTGTCACTTTGACCAGTCTTGGATTTGCATGTTTACGGCAATTGTTGAGCGCTTCCTGGACGATCCTGAAGATGGCCATTTCGATTTGATCATTCAGGCGCTCTTCTTTGCCGAGGACCACGAAATCAGTTTCGATTGCAGTCTGTTTTTCCAGGTTTCTCAAGCTGTTTCGGATGGTCAGCACCAACCCCAGGTCATCAAGGGTCATAGGATTGAGATCATAGATAATATTGCGCAGCTCTGCTATACTCCCCTGAGTGACAGCCTTCAGCTGACCAAAGTTCGCGGTAGCTTCGGAGAGGTGCCCTGCGGCGTAGAGACGCTCGCAGATCTCCATCTGAACCATGGCATTGGCTAAGTCCTGCACCGGTCCGTCATGCAACGCATTGGCTATCCGGCGGCGTTCAATTTCCTGGCCCTTAATTAACTCCTGGCTGGCATATTCCCTTGCCTGGAAGTTCTCAATCTGCTTGTTTACATCGGAAATGCTGCTGGACAGGTACTTCAGCGCCATGCCGACCTGCGATACTAATGCCTCGGCCCTGGCTGCTATTTCCTGAAGCTTGGTCAGGGTTTTCTCCAGGTTGTCCCGCCTCACCCGCAACAGGCGCTCCCGCTCTTTAGCTGCGGTGAGGGCCTCGCGAACCTGAGCTGCATCCTCGTAAATTCGTCTTTTCTCTTCCTCCGTGTAATCCTGAAAGTTCTTGTTGGACTCGAAAAGTTCCATTCTCATTCTGGCAAAACGATCCGTAAGCTCTTCCACTTCTTTAATGGCCTCACGCATCTCTGCCTGCACCGATTTATAAACTACCTCAGTGCGGCGACACTCCTCGCGAGCTGCTTCAGCCACCTCGTACATTTGGGTCCGCCCTTCTTCCAGGGCACCCCTTGTTCTATTGAGAATATCCTCCAAAGTCTTGGTTGATAACAAGTTGTTCCCCATAGCTCCGCCTCCCCTAGACCCCGCAAGTCGAGCTAGCACCTATCTTTACTATAACATGTTTTTCCTGACATAGCCAGAAACGGTAGATATTTTTATCATTGACAAGATTTGAGTCCTTCCGTATACTAAACAGTAATTACATCAGCTTACTAAAGACTCTTATCAAGAGCGGCGGAGGGACTGGCCCGATGAAGCCCGGCAACCAGTGTGAGCGTAGCTGCACAAGGTGCCAATTCCAGCTGAACATTGCGTTCAGGAAGATGAGAGGAGAGCAGCTTTGCATCTAAGCAAGTCTAGATGGTCAAACCTCTTCTTTCATGAAGAGGTTTTTTTGTACAAAGGAGGAGCTCTGTGATTACCTTCAAGAATGTGACAAAGACTTTCTCAGGCAGCAGCACTGTCCATGCCCTTAGAGGTATCAACTTGTCTATTCCTGCCGGAGAGATCTTTGGCATTATCGGCCAAAGCGGCGCCGGCAAGTCCACCCTGATTCGCTGCATCAATATGCTGGAAAGGCCAGATTCAGGGGAAATCTGGGTCAATGGCGTCCTGATGAACGAATTAAGTGACAGGGACTTGCGGGAAGCCCGGAAAAAAATCGGCATGATCTTTCAGCATTTTAACCTGTTGAACTCCCGCACCGTCTTTCAAAACATCGCCTTCCCCTTGGAGTTGGCAGGCTGCCCTAAGGCAGAAATCCGGAACAAGGTGAAAAGTCTAGCGGATTTGGTTGGCCTGAACGATAAGCTTAAGAGTTTCCCGGAACAGCTGAGCGGAGGCCAAAAGCAAAGGGTCGGCATCGCCCGGGCATTAGCGACAGAACCGGCAATCCTGCTCTGCGACGAGGCTACCTCTGCCTTGGATCCAGAGACCACCACCTCTGTTCTCAGCCTTCTCAGGAAGATCAACGAAGAGCTTGGGCTGACTATAGTCCTGATCACCCATGAAATGGCAGTGATCCAGGAAATCTGCGACTCTGTGGCGGTGCTGGAAAACGGCGTACTAGAAGAAACCGGCCCGGTTATGGAAGTGTTCACCCGCCCCCGGTCTGAAGCAGCCAAGCGGATGCTGCAAGGGTTCCTGTCCGCTAAGTTCTCGGCCTCTGAGTGGCAGCAGCCGGGCAGCACTCTGCTCAAGCTGACTTTTCTGGATGACAAGGCCCATCAGCCCATTATCTCCCAGATGATCCGCAGGCACGGAATCGATGTCAACATCCTTTTTGGCCGCATCGACAAAATGAAGGCCTCTCCCTTCGGCATGCTGATGGTGGAACTGACGGGAAGCAACGGACAAATTGCCCAGGCCATTGAGTTTCTGCAGGAAAACCAGGTAGGAGTGGAGGTGTTAGACTAATGTTCAGCCAAGCAATGCTTTCGATGCTCTGGAGTGCCACCCGGGAGACTCTGCAAATGGTAGGAACCGCTACCGTCCTGGCCACTCTGGCGGGCCTTCCCCTGGGCATCCTGCTGACTGCAACAGGACCGCGCCACATTTTGGAGCAGCCGCTGCTCCACCGCGTGCTGGGCGGAGTTGTCAACATCGGCCGCTCCATACCCTTTATCATCCTGATGGTGGCCATCATCCCCTTTACCAGGGCAGTTGTCGGCACCTCTATCGGCACCTCGGCAGCCATTGTACCTTTGACCGTGGCCGCCGTCCCCTTTGTGGCCAGGCTGGTGGACGGAGCATTAAGGGAAGTAGATCCTGGAGTTATTGAGGCGGCAATCAGTATGGGGGCTTCGCCCCCGCAGATAATTTATAAAGTACTGATTCCTGAAGCACTGCCGGCCCTTGTTCTGGCAGTTACCCTGACCGCGGTCAACCTGGTGGGCTACTCTGCCATGGCAGGCTCCATCGGAGGAGGGGGCCTAGGCGATTTGGCCATCCGCTACGGTTACCAGCGCTTCCGCGGCGATATCATGCTGCTGACCGTAATCATTCTTGTAGTGTTGGTACAAGGCATTCAAATGCTCGGCGACAGGATCGCCAATAAACTCTATCATCGCCAATAGGAGGAAGAAACTATGAAAAGAACATTAATTGCAGGTATCTTAATCGTGCTGCTCGCAGGCAGCGGGACTGCCTTCGGCGCAAGCCTTAAGGTAGGGGCAACCCCGGTTCCCCACGCTGAAATCCTGAAGGTTATCGTCCCCATTTTTGAGGAGCAGGGAATCTCCCTGGAGATCGTTGAGTTTACAGACTACGTGCGCCCTAACTTAGCGCTGCATGAAGGAGAGCTGGACGCCAACTTTTTCCAGCATGTACCCTATTTGGAATCTTTCAACCAGGACGCGGGAACAGACCTGATCGCCCTGGTTGGGGTGCATGTGGAACCCCTGGGCCTGTTCTCGGAGAAGTATACTTCCCTTGACCAGCTGCCCCAAAGGGCTGCCATTGCCATTCCAAACGATGCCACCAACGGCGGCCGGGCACTCCTCCTGTTGCAGGAGGCCGGCTTGATCGAGCTGGATCCTAAAGCCGGCATAGTTCCCACCATCTTTGACATTACCGCGAATAAACTGCAAATCAGGTTCTTTGAACTCGAAGCTGCCCAACTAAGCCGCAGTTTGGCAGATGTAGACGGCGCAGTGATTAATGGCAACTACGCCTTGCAGGCTGGGCTCAACCCTGCCCAGGATGCCATCTTCCTGGAGGGAGCAGAATCTCCTTATGTGAACGTAGTAGCTGTCAGGGCCGAAGACGCTGACAGGGAGAGCTTAGCCAAGCTGGCTGACGCACTTTTGAGTGATGCGGTCCGCACCTTCATCAGCGAAAGCTACGGAGGAGCAGTTGTGCCTGTCTTCTAACTTGAGGAAGCTGCGAAAGGGGTCCTTTGCCGGACCCCTTTCCTTAACCCAATATTCTTACCCCATATGCTGGAATCTTTGCTTCACCCAATGCAAACTTCTCTTGCGTCAACAAATCCTGCACCTGTTTCGGCACCGCGACAGGCCAGGCTATCTCCTTCAAATCAACACTTTGCTCCTTGCCTTGGTTGTTAATCAGCACCAAAATCTGCTCAGTCTGGTCGAATCGGACAAAGCCGAAGATGTTGCTGGCACTGTCTGCCCACACTGTCCGGCAGCGGCCGCTGCGCAACACATTGTTCTGCCTGCGCAAAGCGATCAGTTGCTTGTACCAGGCCAGGATCTCCAAATTCTGTTTCTTTGGATCCCAGATCATGCCCCTTCGGCAATCCGGGTCCGTCAGGCCTTCCATACCCACTTCATCGCCGTAGTAAATCATAGGAGCGCCTTCGTAGGTCAGCTGGAAAGCGACAGCCAGGGCGAATTTCTGCTCATTTCCCCCGCAGCTGGTGAAAAAACGTTCGGTGTCATGGCTGTCCAGAAGATTAAACATGCTCAGGTTGACAGCATGGGTATGGTTCATCTGCACCTTGGCCAGGCGGTTGGCAAAAGATCTGGCCCGAATCGAACCTCTGGCAAAGAAGTCCAGGCAGGCATACTGCAGCGAGTAGTTCATCACAGAATCAAACTGATCACCCTGGACCCACTCGCTGGCTTCATGCCAGAGCTCACCTACAATCAGGGCATCCGGATTCTCTGCCTTGACTGCCCTGCGAAACTCCCGCCAAAACTGATGGTCGATTTCGTTGGCCACATCGAGGCGCCAGCCGTCGATACCGAACTCCCTGACCCAATATCGGCCCACCTCCAGGAAGTACTCCTTCACATCCTCCTCATGGGTCATCAGTTTCGGCATGGTGGCAATCTGATTGGCAAAGGTCTCGTAGTTGGGCGGATCCGTCTGCACCGGGAAGCCCGCAATATTAAACCAATGGGCATAAGCTGACTCTCCCCCATGCTTAAGAACATCCTGAAAAGCAAAGAAGCCAATGCCGCTGTGGTTGAACACCGCATCGAAGATCACCTTAATACCATGCTTATGGGCAAGCCTGATCAGAGTGCGCACCGTTTCCTCATCGCCAAAATGGGGATCAATTGTGTAATAATCTACGGTATCGTACTTATGGTTACTGGGCGCTTTGAAAACAGGGGTGAAGTAAATTACATCCACTCCCAGATCCACCAGGTGATCGAAGCGATCGATGACTCCCTGGAGATCGCCGCCCTTTTGGCTGTCCGCCTTTGGCCGCACGTCCCAAGGCTCTGCATTGGGCGGATCATTGGAGGGATCGCCATTGGCAAAGCGCTCAGGGAAGATCTGATAGACCACCGCACCCTGGGCCCACTGGGGAGGTTCCCACAGATCGCCTATGGCAATGTAGGGATAATGAAACTGAGTGTTGGGAGGGACGTCGGCGAAAAAGCCCTTTTCAGTATAGAAAACCTGATTCTTGCCATCGTCGAGCAGAAATACATAGCCAAACCGCTTGGTAGCCAGCTGCAATTCGCCCTGGTAATAAGTAAACAATTCATCTTCTGCAGCAATTTCCAAGTCAGCTGTACAAGGTTCTGAACCGCCGTATCTGTCCTGATACAGTACCGTCACCCTCTGCAGATCACCTTTGGCGGCACGCAGAGTCACTCGCAATGTATCATCTGACACAGGATAGGCATAACTGCCGTGGGCCACATGGTATACCGCTTCCCTTAACATCATCTCCACTCCTTTTCCTGCAAACGTTAGCACACTTTCCCTATTCGAAATCGCCGGACTATTTCCTGCCGACCAAAGGCAGAACCACACCGGCTTTGAAATGCCAGTCCTCCTTGTTGTTCCAGCCTGCGGCAGCCACCAGCTGGGGAAGGGGTTTGAAAACTACTCCCCCGCCATAAAGGAAATCTACAGTGCTTACTCTTTCTCGCCAGGAATTGCTTACAGCCAGGCTTCCCTCCAGATACCCGGTACACCAGGGCGCCAGTTCATAACCTATTTCCCCCGCCGCCTCCCACAGCAAGAGTCCGTTTTTTATCTGCAGCGCACCTGCAGCCACTGAACGTATCTGCCCCTGGGCAAAACCCTGCCGAAAACGGACACCTGCCTCAGGCCTTCCTTCCTTCAGCCTCAAATACGCCTCCCAAGGCCGGTCCCGATACTCCACTTCCAGTTCCCCAGGCTCCAATTTCAGCCTCAGATTCATTGCATCCTGCCCGTAACGAAGCTCCAACCTCCCGCTGCTCATTTCCAGCTGTATGCCTGGCTGCAGCTTCTCCACCCACAGCGTACCGGACTTAACGGCTGCACCCCAGGCCCAGGCGGGATTGGAAATTCTGAAAGCAATATCTTCAGGTGTGATGTGCAGACCGAGTTTCTCGCCGCTGTAGGCAGCCGTCAAGAAGGGTTGTAGGCCTGATTTGCGGGGAATCGCGACTGTCCAGAGCCAGTTGCCCTGCCTGTAACTGCCGTAACGCAGATCTGCCTCCTCCCGCCAATGCCAGGGGCCCTCACTTTGGCCTTTTTGTCCAGCGGCAAAGGATGCGGAAATTGGTCCCGCGCTGCTGTTTTCGATGGTCAAAGTGCCATGTGTACCCTCCAGGAAAAACCGCTGCCTCTCGGGGGAGCAGTCAGTAAACCACGGTCCCGATTTTGTCACTAGGCGCCAATGCAAACCCCGGTCCCAGACAAGAACGGGCAGGAACCAATCAGCTGCAGCGTCTTCCAGGGGCTGGGGGTTCCGCAGCACGCTTTCTCCTAAGGGAAGGCCGGTCCAAATCGGCTCTGCGGGGTTTTCCAAGGGTATCACCGCATTGAGTCTGCCCTTTTCCACAGCTACACTGCCTTCCCCGCCGACCCTTTGCACGCGGCCGTTGGGAAGAAGGAGTGGAGAGGTTGTCTTTACCCGAATGCTTTGTGTACCCCCGTGATCGAACCAGCTGCGCTCAATGTCAACAGTGCGAAAAATCTCCCTGCCTCGCCAGATGGCCCTGATCTCCCCCTGTCCCCCTGAAACGGGCAAAAGGGCTTGGACAGAGCCTGCCAGTTCATGCTCACCTGGGGGCAAAGGAGGAAGTCTCACTATTAGACCGCCTTTTGTCCCTTCGACAGCTTCCAGGGGCTGCCCGTTTATGGTCCAAAATTCACTGAGGAGCATGTTTGAGTTGGTATTCAGAACCATTTCCTCTCCCAAACTTGGACCATTGAACCGAAGTGTCACAGTGCTCCGGTCACCTGCTGCCAAGGAGAAGGGAACTGTGCCCCACCGAAAGTCCGGGTCACTCCTTTCTGCCATCGCTCCTGCAGCTTCAACTCCTGCTCCAAAGATCCGCAGTTCCCGTCCATCCTGGAACACCCTGTCTCCCTGTCTCGTCAGGAACCACTCGCCAGATGCAAGGCAGTATGTTTCTGAATCCCTCTGCACCTGCACGCCATGGTTGTTCAGGGGCAGAAGCCAGGTGTCTTGGTGAAGGGGTAAAGCCAAGACGCCCTGGGCCCCCTGAAGCACAAGCTGGAGATGAAGTTCATGGCTGCCCTCACCGAGCAGCTCTAGATCAAAATAGACGACTAGCATGTGAGTCTCTTGGATCGGCCCGCGGCCCGAAAGGAGGATTCCCTCACCGAGTGCGCTGCCATCTTGATCCAGAAACGCAAGGCCGTCGGCTGCCTGGCCAGTGAGCTGCCACTGCCCGGAAGCTTCAATCCAAAGCTCCAACGGCAGCTGCAGAACCGCAGGCCCGGCAATTTCCTCGGCCATATACTCAATATTCGGCCCTGCTGAAAGGCAGGGCCGAACAAGAACCAGCAACAGCAACAACACAAAGATTAAGCGCCTCATCGGGCCTGTCCCGGCTGGACAGAGAGTATTTCCACCCTGTAAACCCAGGGAGGCAAGGGAACTTCTACACCGCGGCTGCGGCCAGCCAATACTACGCCGCTTGAAATTCTGCGCTGTTCCGCCAGTTGGTCCAGCTCGTCATAAAGCAGCAGTTCACCTTCCCACAGCCCATGCCTAAGTCCTCGGTTTTCTACCGTAAGGGCCAAGGCATCTGCTTGTTTTTCCCAGGACAGTACGCTCATTTCCAACTGACTGTCTACAGTTGAGAGTAGAAGCAGTACAGCAAAGCGGGTTTGCACTCCCCCTCGCCTGGGTGTGACAAAGAGCACCGCGTAGAGGTGATCAAAATCATCCTCCACAAGCTCCAGCCTTACAGTACGCTCACCCCCGGGCTCCAGGCAGAACTCCCCGGTGTCAACGGCCAGGGCAGACCCAGCCCTCTCCACCTCCGCCGCATCCTCCAAGAAAAGAACTCTGCCGGTCTCATCCTGGTCAAAGAGGGCCAATGACAGTTCTATGGTGACTTCATGCTGATTTCCATTCTGGCAGAGAATCTCGAAGATCTGACCCCTTTTCACTTCCACTGCTTCAATAATCACAGGGGAAACTGAGACGGCAGCTTCTACACAGCCGCAGGCCAGAAAAAACACCGAAACCGCAAAAACAACTCCAGTGGGGCGTCCAATCATAATGCAGGCACCACCGTCAGTTTAACCTGAAACGAATAGTCATCCGGCTCATCGGCAAAGCTTGGCGTAAAGCGGAAAGGAATTGGTACAGAGAGACCATCAGGACCGGTTGCAGGGCGTCCGAGCTGAATGACAGTGCCATCCCGAGACAGCTCACGCCAACTTCCAAGATCACTTATCTCTAACATACCGTGTAGCCCATCTTCTCCACCGTAGCCGATTGCCTCTACCAAGAGCTGCCAGCGTACATTGGACCAGACTGTTATGTTCAAGTCCTGGACATCCGTCTGTCCCGGGGCCACCGGCGCGAAGGTCAGCGTATCGGGGCTGGAGATTTTC
>FZPS01000048.1_pt218 | contig 21969 bp, 21 predicted proteins | sample 1817821 | NCBI WGS metagenome assembly FZPS01 (sample SAMEA104158645, study PRJEB21678) | metagenome | place: Germany | collected 2015-04-21 | reverse complement strand
CCTCAATTCATCACACAACCGCCTCTGCATACCGCCCATAGATCCCGACTTCGCATTAGAGGCTCTCAAGACGCTGCTTCGCGTAGATATCGACTGGATGCCGAAAGAGGACGGAACATCAATGTACATCCGCCCCTTTGTAATTGCAACCGAACCACATCTCGGTGTACGAACATCCAATAACTATATCTTCTGTATAATCCTCTCCCCTGTTGCAGCTTATTACCCCGAAGGTATGGCGCCGGTAAAAATATATGTTGAGGACGAGGATGTCCGCGCTGTTCGCGGGGGCACAGGTGAAGCAAAGGTTGGTGGCAACTACGCCGGAACTATCCGTGCGCAGAACAAGGCTCAGGAGATGGGCTTTACACAGGTTCTCTGGCTTGACGGCGTGCACCGTAAATATATCGAAGAAGTGGGCACAATGAATGTTTTCTTCGTAATTGACGGCGTTGTTGTAACTCCTTCACTTTCGGGAAGCATACTGCCCGGAATCACTAGGCGTTCCTGTCTTGAAATACTACGCGCGCGCAATATCCCATGTGAGGAGAGGATGATTTCCGTCGATGAGCTGCGGACTGCCCTTGAGAGTGGAAAAGTCAGCGAGGCCTTTGGCTCTGGCACAGCCGCAGTAATCTCGCCCATCGGCTCTCTTACCTTTGGTGATAAGACATATGAGATCAATGGCGGACAAACCGGTCCTATTTCGCAGGAGCTCTATGATGAAATCACAGGCATTCAATGGGGTAAGCGCGACGACTCTTTCGGATGGTCTGTTGAAGTATAGCTAAAATGTAAAATTTCGGGTAGATACCACTTTTTAGGTGGCGTCTACCCGATTCTGGTTTTAAATCTAATTAAGTACGAAAATCACTTGTTTTGCAGCTTGTAGACAACCTTATATCCGCCGTCTTGCAAGCTGTTTTCGATTCCTTCGGTATCTAGAGCATTTGTGCCTATGACTACATCGCTCTTACCGTTATTCCCCCTATAAATGGCCACATGCGTTATATTCGCATCGTGTTCGCCGTAGATCCCTGCAAGATTGGAAAGAATACCGGGGGCGTCAACAGCTTCAACCGTAAGCCGTGTACCTGGCTCCTTGAAGCCGAGCAACTCAATAAAGGCATCAAGTAGATTGCTCTCAGTAATGATTCCGACAAGCCTGTCGCCCTCAACAACAACTGGCAGACAACCCACATCGTTTTCGCGCATCAAGGTTGCGGCTTCCTCCAGCAGAGAATCTGGTGATATAGAAATTGGATTCTTGGTCATAATACTACTTATTTTGGTCTTAGCGAGCAGATAGCTTATCTCTCCCATGCTGAGCGAGGTCGCTTTTGAAGGCGAGTAACGGAGAATATCTCTGTTTGTTACAAGTCCTACAAGCTTATTATTCTTAACCACAGGCAGTCTCTTAACACCGTGTTTCGCAATGAGTTCCTGTGCATCTAAGATGGTCTGGGAAGGGGAAACAGTATACGGGTTTGAAGTCATTTTCCTTCTGACAAACATATTATATACCTCCCAAATATGCTTTCTTGATTTCATCACTCTGCATCAACTCGTGCCCTGTTCCTGATATGACCACTGAGCCCGTCTCCAAAACATAGGCACGGTCAGCCATCTGGAGCGCAAGTCTGGCATTTTGCTCAACCAAGAATATTGTGGTGCCTGACGCGTTTATTGATTTGATTATATCAAATATTTCCTGAACAAACAACGGTGCAAGCCCCATTGATGGTTCATCAAGAAAAAGCATCTTGGGATTGCTCATTAGAGCTCTGCCCATCGCGAGCATCTGCTGCTCACCGCCCGAAAGGGTTCCTGCAAGCTGCCTTTTTCTATCTGCCAGTATTGGAAAGTGTCTGTATACCAACTCAAGATCCCGATTGATACCCGCCTTATCGCGGCGTAGATAAGCCCCTAATTGGAGGTTTTCAAGAACCGTCATAGAGTAAAATACCCGTCTCCCCTCGGGGACATGCGAGATCCCAAGCCGTACACGGTCCTGAGCGCTAAGATTTGTGATATCGGTTCCTTCAAAAGTAACTGTGCCTCCGGTAGGCTTTTTCAAACCCGAAATTGTGCGCAGTATAGTGGTTTTTCCTGCACCGTTTGCGCCAATCAGTGTTACGATCTCACCCTGTTTGACTTCGAGCGAAACATTCTTTATCGAATGGATCACACCGTAATGGACATCAAGATTCTTAATCTCAAGCATTTTCAACTTCCTCCCCGAGGTAAGCCTCTATAACGCGCTTATTTGACTTAATTTCTTCGGGGATACCCTCCGCAATAACAACCCCGTAGTCCAACACGTATATTCGCTCACAAATACTCATGACGAGGGACATGTCGTGCTCGATAAGAAGGATCGATAGATCGTAATCCCTCCGAATTTTCGCAATCAGCTCTGTAAGTTCTGCCGTCTCAACCGGGTTCATGCCTGCAGCAGGCTCGTCGAGCAGCAATAGGATCGGATCTGTTGCGAGAGCACGGGCAATCTCAAGCTGCCTCTGTTCACCGTATGGCAGATTCTTTGCTAGCTCATCCCGCTTTTCATACAGGTTGAAGATGTTTAGCAGGTCTCCGGCTTTTTCAATGATCTCAGCTTCGGTCCTCCTGTAAGCCCTGTTGTGGAAGAAAGCTGAAGGCAGACCGTACTTTACGTGCTGGTTCATGGCTATTTTAACATTGTCAAGCACCGTCAAGTCCTTAAAAAGGCGGATATTCTGAAACGTTCTCGCAATACCGTTTTTACAGATTACATGGGGTCTCAACCCCTGAATCTTCTTGCCTTCCAGTTCAACCGTTCCACTGGTGGGCAGGGTAATACCGGTGAGGAGGTTGAACAGAGTTGTTTTTCCAGCGCCATTAGGCCCAATAAGACCGATAAGTTCGCCCCTGTTTATCTCGATATTACACTTTAGTACTGCGGTAAGACCGCCGAATACTTTAGTCAATCCCTCTGTCTTTAGAACCGGCACTATGCCTCCCCTCCTTTCCCTTTACCAACAGACCGGACCTTACTTTGCACTCTCTCCCTGACTCCCTTAAACATGATACCGGAAATTTCCTTTGAGCCCATTAGTCCCTGTGGCCGGAATATCATTATCACTACAAGAAGCACTGCATATATTATCATTCTTAGCGCAACTAAACTCTGCAGCATTGAAGATATCAGCTCCAGCAGTACCGCTGCAACGACCGACCCGGATATGCTGCCCAATCCACCGAATACCACAATTACAAGAACATCGATTGACTTGGCAAATCCAAAAAGCTCCGGTTTGAGGAAGAAGAAGTACGAAGCATATAGTGCTCCCGCTATTCCAGCAAAGAATGCACCTATAGTGAATGCGGTAACCTTGCTGCGAGTTGTGTGAATGCCCATTGATTCGGCAGCAATCTCATCTTCACGGATTGAGATACTGGCCCTTCCGTGGGCGGAGTTAATGAAGTTCGTAATAATGATAATAGTGCCCACAGTGAAGAAGAACAACCACGCCCAATTAACAAACTGCGGTATGCCAATCAGACCAGCAGCGCCATTTGTAATCTCCATGTTAAGGAAGAGTATGCGTATGATCTCAGCCATACCAAGTGTGGCAATTGCAAGGTAGTCGCCCCGTAATCTAAGTGTCGGCAGCCCAACAAGCACACCAATAATAGCAGCGCAAAGTGCACCCATTATTACTCCAATGATAAATCCGAGAACTGTGGGATATCTGAGTGTAATAATAGCGCACGTGTATGCCCCTATAGACATAAATCCGGCGTGTCCGAGAGAAAACTGACCCGTAAATCCTGTGATCAGATTAAGGCTTACCGCCAGGATGATATTGATGCAGACTCTTGCAATGATACCCATAATGTATCCGTCTATGAAGCCTACAGTATCGAGTATCTGTACCACTGCAAAGACAGCAAGCAAAATCAAGGCGATTCTTACGTTTCTGTTTTTTATCAGCTTCCTCATGGCTACACCTTCTCCCCGGTGTTTTTGCCGAGCAATCCGGCCGGTTTGATGATCAGTATTAGAATGAGTATCGCAAACACGACTGCATCCTTATACATCGAGTCGAGGTAACCTGATACGAAAACCTCAACGATACCAATAAAATACCCGCCTATCATGGCCCCCGGGATAATTCCAATACCCCCGAAGACTGCTGCAACAAATGCCTTTAGGCCGGGCAGCGCCCCCATGAGAGGGTTGATGGAATTATAGTAGATACCTACCAACACACCTGCGGCGCCGGCAAGGGCCGATCCTATTGCAAAGGTAAATGAAATCGTAGAATCGACGTTGATCCCCATAAGTTCAGCTGCATCCCTATCCAGAGAGACAGCTCTCATTGCTTTGCCTACGCGAGTCTTTTTGACGGAAAGCTGTAAGAGTATCATCAATCCAACTGTTATTGCGAATATCAAAATCTGCTGTGATGTGATGGTAAGGCCCCTAATCTTATAAGATTCGGCAAGCCAGCCTGTAATCTGGGGGTATGCGCGAACGTTAGGCGAGAATATGTACATCATGCCGTACTCCAGGAACATCGAAACGCCGATAGCGGTAATCAAAACAGCTATCCTTGTGGCGTTCCTCAGCGGCCTGTATGCAATCTTTTCGATGAGTATGCCCAGCAAGGTGCATACAACCATGGCAATAAGGATTGACCAAGCCACGCCAATCTTAAGTACCGACAGACATAGAAATCCGATATATGCACCAATCATATAGATGTCGCAATGGGCAAAGTTTATCAACTTGACGATACCATATACCATTGTGTAGCCCAATGCAACTAGTGCATATATACTGCCCAAAGACAGCCCGTTAACAACCTGTTGAAGAAAATTCAAGGTTTCTCCCCCAATTCCTGCAGAGATATTTTTCCTTATGCAAACAGGGGCGATAGTCATCGCCCCTGTATGATAATCCTAATAATATACGAAGGTTCTGTATGCTATTTTACTCTAATCAGCTGGATTTCTCAGCAGTTGCCTGCTCTCCATTCTCCAGTCCGATTACGATAATCGATTTTACAGCGTTGTGGTTTTCATCTACACTGATAGTACCTGTAACACCTTCAAAATTGACAGTCTCCTCAAGTGCTTTTTTCAGCGACTCGCGGTCAAGCTTTTCACTGCGTTTGAGACCATCAGCTAAGAACATCCCGAGATCATACCCAAGAGCGTTGAATGCATCGGGTTCCTTTCCGTACTTTGCCTTGAAGCTCTCGATGAAATCGACAACCTTCGGGTCTTTATCGAGGGATGAATAGTGGTTGGTAAAGTACACATCGTTCAGAGCCGATGCACCGGCCAGGTCTGTAAGGAGTGGGGAGTCGAAGCCGTCCGCACCAAGTATCGGGGCGTCGATACCGAGCGCTCTTGCCTGCTTGATAATAAGTCCGGCCTCCTCATAGTAGCCCGGTATGTAGATTACATCAAAGTCCAGAGCACTGATCTTAGTGATTATCGCATTAAAGTCGGTGTCCTTTGCAACATATGCTTCCTCGCCGACAATAGTGCCGCCATTTGCTGTAAATGTTGCTGTGAAATTCTCGGCCAGACCCTTAGCATAGTCACTTGAAGTGTCCTTAATTATTACAGCTGTCTTTGCACCAAGTTTATTGAATGCAAACTCGGCCATCGCCGAACCTTGGAAGGAGTCTGCGAAGCATATACGGAAAGCATACTTCTTTACATTTCCGTTTTCGTCAACTGTCACGTCATCCGCAGTAGCAGAACCGCTGATAACAGGGATTCTTTCCTTTTCTGCTACAGCTACCTCGGATTTGAATGCGCCTGATGTGGCCGGCCCTAGGATTGCAAGCACTTTGTCCTGTGAAATAAGTCTGTTCGCAAGTATAACGGCTTCAGATGGTTCGGATTTGTTGTCATACTCGACTGGTACAATCTTCTTACCATCAATTCCACCCGCAGCGTTTATTTCGTCTATTGCGAGCATAATACCGTCAACTGAGCTCTGTCCGTATGAGGCGACCCCTCCGCTGAGCTCATAGTTAATTCCAATTTTAATCTCATCTACGTTGTCCTTAGAACATCCTGCTGCCAATGAGATAAGCAAGACAAGCGTAAGTAGAAACACGAGCTTTTTCATGACCTCTCACCTCGTATCAGTTAATGCTAATGATTTTACATTGTATGCATCAATTTGTCAAGATAGCAATTTAGCGCATTAGATACAAAATGTGAAGTGCGAAAGGCAGGATTTTTGCTGTAGCTGTAAGTTCTACTCGTTAAGTGCCCCAAAAGCCTCTTTCAGCCTACCTACATCATCAATCCCAACTAGCAATCTTGACTGTCCGTCAAACTCTACCAAGTAACTCTGACTGTCATACAGATAGAGCGATAGGACCATTGTATGGAAGTACTCTGTGTTACGGTGAAACACGATTTTAACCTCGGGTTCACTAAAGGGAGATGGCTTATCTGTCTGATCAATAGTAGTCATTGCGTTTATGCTGCGAAGGAACTTATCGACCTTTTCGGATTCCCCCGGATAGCCGTCAACAAGATATGATACATCTCCTTCTTCGGAGCGCTCAAAATAGATTGTACGTGTCTTTCCGTCAACTAAAATCTCCATAGAGTCAACGGTATTCCACTCCATCAGGCATACGTCGTCCGCGCGAAGCGACTCGAAATCCACAGCAGCAAGTGAATCTGCAGTTTCGGTGCTAATCGTATAAACAATTCCCGAATTGCCAGTCTTGGCATAGCATCTTTCACCTTCAAAATCACCGAGCATCAACGTAAAGTCGCCGCTTGGGAGCTTCGCAGTTACAGTTACTCGTGGTTCGTCAAGTCCGTAGGTCTTAAGTGCTTCATCGGTTGCGTTGTACTCAACGCAATCCTGCCACACTATGCCTTTTATCTGGTTTTGGAGTTTGTTCACTTTCAACATTCCAAGTGGTGCATAGCCTTTGTTTCCATCAACATCAAACTCATAGAACCATTTATATGCATTTGTATATGTTATGCCGCTGTGTGATGATTTATATACTATTTTATTATCGCTATGGGGAGTGGAAATAATAAGAGTTTCCGCGGACGAAACATCCGGAACTGTCTCCCTCTCCACAATATCCATAAGTGTATTTCCAAAGGCATCGGGCAGGTTTCCATCAACCATGTAGACCGTCTGTCTGTCGTCGATAATGAGGTAATAATCCCCCGTAATCTCGTTTTTATCGCCTATCGAACAGGTAACCAGTGGCCCGTTATCGCTCGAAATACGGATCTTGTACGTAGGGTCATCCAGTCCGTACTCAGAAAGCGCGGCTATATCCTCGATGGAACGTGACGCTTTGACCTCACTTATGGCAGTGAGCATTGTGTTCACTTTTGCCATGCTGAGAGGGAATGCACTATCACCGGAATACTGCCATGTACCGCCTACCTTTTTAAGAAGGATCTCCTCTTCATCATACTCCCAAGAAAGCTCTGTTACCGTTGCCGTATTAACTGAGAAAACAGTAACGTCACTGCCACCGACACCTTCTGCCGAATCCTCTGCGGTGAGCCGTGTTATGGCAACATATCCTATGATCACAACCACAAGTACCGCAGCAAGTATCAACATTCTTGTCGCGCGCTTCATTATCTGCGTCTCCTCCTTACCCATACGCTGACTCCGGCAAGTATGAAAATTGCAGGCATAACTCCGACAAGGACTACGCTCCAGCGGTTCGCGGCGGACGCCGGAACTGTCAGCAGCTCATTCTTGATCACTTTAGGATGAATGGATATTTTGTCCTCCCTCTCGCTCATCCAGTTAAGCGAGTTTAGAAGCAAGTCGAAGTTTCCGCCTGAAACCATCTGATCGATCGACGAATCAAGAAGGCTTGAAGATGTAAACCATACGATTTTCGTCTCAGCATCCTCTAGCTTGTCGGTTATTGCAACACCCAGCTTGAAAGGACCATCAACATCACCCTCCTCTTTCTCCATTGTCTCCATGTTCATACCGGCCACCTTGGAGAAGGATTTATCGGAAGTAGTGAGGAGCGCGTCAACCCTTACATTATCGCGCTTTTCATCAAGCTCCACAATACCCTCAGCGATTGGCATGAGGGCGTAGAAACCTCCGTCGCGTAGAGGATTGGTGATTACATGCGCATTTATACGCGGTAGTAGGTAGTGGGTATACATGCTTAAACAGTAATTCGGATCACCTTCAAGCACAATACCTTCTACAGTACTAACACCATAGTCCTCCATAAGAGCATCAAGATTAGGAGTAGATCCTTCAATGATATCTGTTATGAGGAGCAGATTCCCACCTGACCTCAAATACTTTTCGACCTTTTCAATATCACTCATCGGTAGATCAGATGTGGGGCTGTTAATCACCAATATGTCAGCATCCTCTGGCACACTATCAACGGTGAGCAGGTTCAGTGTTTCGATTTCAACATTCTCTTTGGTTATCGTTTCCCGAAGAGCATCACTGAACTCATTTTCGCCATGTCCGGTGAGCAAATACGCTTTTGGCAAGTTATCGCTTGTTACATAGTCTATTGCGCTAGTAACGCAGCTTTCGCCATAGAAGTCTATCGTGCGCTGATAGGTGCTATAGTCGATCTGCTGCACATACATTTCGTAATAGGTTACATAGCGGCTTCTATCTCCGCTTACAACTATGATGCTGTTTTCATACACAGGGTCACTAGTATACTGCTGAACAAACCCGGGGTACACAACCGGATCCTTAAGTATGACATCAACCTTATCGTTAAGAGCCTCATATCTTTTCAGCATATTGAGAATCGTACTGTCCTCGTTTCCACTCTGAGCAAGGAGATACACCTCAACACTCTCATCGAGCTCCCTTACGATTTTCTCAGTCTGTTCAGATATTGAGTATAGCTGATTTTTTGTCATATCAATCTTGGTATAAGTTGCGGGCAGCTTATCTGTAATCATAATAATGCCGACAGCAATAGCGATGACGATAACGGAAGATATTGCGCTGTACATCCCTATCCTGAATGACCTGCTCTTAAAGAACGACCTAATCTGATTCATCAGTTCCACCTCCGCTTTTCAAGGGACTGTATGGTGAGGAACACAAATATGAGACTCACCATCACGAAATAGACAACAGAGGTAATGTCAAAGATCCCACCAATAAAGCTGTAGAATCGATTGAACAGCGAAAATCCCTTTAGTATCTTCGGAAACAGGCCCTCAAAAGATGTCCGGGACATCATAAATAACACAACTAGCCCAATTTCACAGATGATTGCGAATATGGTTGCAAAAACCCCGCTCTTCACCAGAAATCTGATGATCACAGCTAGTGCAATAATGGCTATTGCTATTGCAACATAGGACGTAACAGCGGATAGCGACATCATGTTTGCCAAGTCAGATATGAAAAAGTTACTGAGCAGGATCACAAAGCTAAGAACTGCTGCAACAACCTGACTTTCGGTTACTGATGAGACGAACAGCCCAATTGCAATGATCGCCGCTCCCAGTAGAAAGAATCCAACGATTGAGCCGTATGCGCTCAGAAAGTTGATCTCACCGTAAAGTGAGAGGATCAAAGGATATAAGCCTGTTATTGCAACGGGTAGGGCGAGTACAACCAGAGCAGAAAAATACTTGCCAAACACTATCCTTGTCATGCCCATTGGAAGCGAATAGAGAAGCCTGTCGGTCTTCTGTCTTTTCTCCTCGGCAATAATTCTCATTGTCAGTATCGGAATTGCTATTATATATACAAAGCTCATCTGGCCCAATGACAGTTCAAAGGCGGACAGAAAATTCTTTAGGTTGTAGACCATTGTGAATATTCCAACGAAAAGGAGTACCACTGCGGTGAATACATATCCAAGTGGGCTGCTGAAGTAAGACCTAAGCTCCCTACCAATTATTGCTCTCACAGTTCCTCACCCTCACCTTCTCCTTCGATTTCTTGTTTATCCGAGGTATCTTCAGGCTCCTCGACATCTTCCCAGAGCTGCCGCTCAAACTCCGCATCAGCCTGTCTCTTTGCGTATATGCCTGCCCCGTCCTTAGCAGAGGTCAGCTCAACGAAAACGTCCTCAAGACTTGCATGCATCTTCTCCATCCTCAATATCGGGCGGCGCATATCACAAAATGCGTAAAATATCTCTTCGGTAATATCATCTTTACCTTCCGCAGTAATTATGACCTCAGCCCTGTCGGTATCCTCAACCCTGCTATACTCGATATCGACAATGCTAAGTATATCGGAGAGGGCATTCCTAACCTCTTCCTCTTTAGCCTTGACCGTGAGCTCAATAGTCGTAGTTCCCGAAAACAGTCTCTCAAGGTTTTCCGGAGTGTCGCATGCAACCAGCTTTCCACGGGAAATAATCATGATGTTGTCGCAAAGTGCCCGGACCTCAGAAAGAATATGACTGCTGAGTATTACTGTGTGGTTTTCTCCCAGGCTCCTTATCAGCTCCCTAATTTCAATGATCTGCTTCGGATCGAGACCAACTGTAGGCTCGTCGAGGATTATTATCTCAGGGTCACCTATAAGGGCCTGTGCGATACCGACACGCTGTCTGTACCCCTTAGAAAGGTTCTTTATTAGCCTGTCAGAGACCGAATGGATCCCCGTAACCGTCATGACATCATCTATCTTGGAAATTATATCTCCCCTGGGGACGCGTTTAGCCCTAGCCACAAAATACAGATACTCATATGGGGTCATATCCGGATAGAGAGGCGGCTCCTCAGGCAGATAACCTATGAGCTTCTTCGCCTTGTCAGCATCCTCAAAGATATCGTATCCGCTTATTGTGACAGTGCCCGAAGTTGCAGCCAGACATCCGGTAATTATGTTCATTGCAGTAGTCTTCCCGGCTCCGTTCGGTCCCAGAAAGCCATAGATTTGGCCGCTTTGAATGGTAAATGTCAGATTGGAAACTGCGGTGTTATTCCCGTATACCTTTGTAAGGTTTTTTACTTCTATCAATTTCCCTCATCCCCCGTAAGATAGTTGGTGAACCAAATCTCAAAATACCTTATCACTATACGAAAAAATATAGCAATAAATTATGAACAAATTATGAACACGCCCTTCATTAGACATTGTTTTTGCGAGAGATTTTCCTGGCTACGGCACTATAAACATGCACTGACACAGACACAAGCCATGTAGCAAATAAATGCTCTTGACAAAAATTATCGATTTTACTATAGTAAAGTTGAGCTAATCGACAGTATTACAACAGTAATACTGTCATCTATAATAATTTAGAAAAAGAAGGAGCTGGTTACTACATGGATAGTGACGGTTGGTTGCGAATTCTAACATTGGTTTTACTTACACTAGGAGCGGCCTACTGTGCCTCATCCGAAACTTCGTTTGCGGCAATGAACAGGGTACGCATCCAGAATCTCGCAGACAACGGGGATAAACGTGCAAAGCTTGCACTAAGAATCTCGGATAACTTTGAGAAGACGATCACAACTCTTCTCATAGGTAACAATATTACTCACATAGCATTTGCCTCACTCGTAACGTTAATTTCAACCGAACTGTGGGGCGTGAAATCAGTTAAATACATGACAATATTAAGCACTGTGTATGTCTTCCTCTTTAGTGAGATGATACCCAAGAGCTTTGCCAAAGCAAACAGTGAGAAGTTTGCGCTGGCAATCTCCAGATCATTGTACTTTGTTATGAGGTTGCTTACTCCCGTGTCTTTTTTGTTTATGTACATAGCGAAGTTTGTAACCAGGCTCTTCCCCGAAAATGATGAGCCTGAAATATCTAAAGAAGAGTTTCTTGATATCATGGAGACAGTCGAAGAAGAAGGTATACTCGGAGAGAAGCAGGAGCTTGTCCGTTCTGCACTGAGCTTTGATGAGAAAACTGTTGGGGATGTCTTTACACCGATCGATAAAGTCGTTTCAATCAACGTACTCTCGACAAAAGAGCAGATTCTCGAAACGGCCAAGTCCGTTAAGTTCTCGCGGCTACCCGTGTATGACGGTGAGCCGGATAACATAATTGGAATAATCCACGTACGGGACTTCCTGAAGAAAATTCTCAGAGAGAAAGACAGCGAACTAGACATTAACAGTCTGTTACTTGAGGCACATCATACTGTTTGTGGCGCGTACATAAGCGATCTGCTTCACGATATGAGTACAAAAAAAATCCACATGTCAATGGTTGTTGATGTGACAGAGAAAATAATCGGTTTGATTACAATAGAGGACATACTCGAAGAGCTTGTAGGCGAGATATGGGACGAGGATGATTTCAGCGACATATATCACCGCAAACTGGTAAGATCCGATCTCAGCGTCCCTCCCCCCTCTGGTTTAGTAATGTAATGGAGTGTATTGAATTATAATGGATATATGGCCTTTTGTTGCAATTATTATTCTTCTCCTTCTGTCCGCATTCTTTTCAGGCTCGGAGATCGCCTTCACCTCTGTTAGCAAATCGAAACTAAAGAGCGCTTCCGAAAAGGGAAGCTCGCGCGCCGGTGTTGCCTTATACATCTATGACCATTACGAAGACGCACTTTCAACGATCCTAATTGGCAATAATCTGGTTAACATCGCCGCTTCTGCTGTAAGCGCAATTATTTTGATAGATATTTTCGGGAAGGCCGGAGCTGGAATCTCAACGCTTGTAATGACTGTTCTAATTCTCATTTTCGGTGAAATTACACCAAAGATTGTTGCAAAGCAGAATAACTATAAAATGGCACTGTTTGCCTCTTATCCCATCCGCATACTGATGTTTATTCTTAAACCGATAATTGTGGCGGTGGTGTGGGTAGTTGAGAAGATATCAGGGCTCTGGGCAAAGAATGAAGAGAAGCAGCCTTCGGTTACAGAGGATGAGCTTGTAGCTATAATCGAGAACGTAACCGAAAACGGCATCATTGACGAGGAAAGTAGCGAACTTCTTCAGTCAGCTATCGAGTTTTCGGATATAACAGTTGAGGAGATCCTAACACCGCGTATCGACATGGTATCTGTAGACATCAATGATTCCATCGATGAGATCATTCAGACAGTTATGGATTCAAACTTTTCACGAATTCCAGTATATGATGACTCAATCGACAACATTATTGGAATTCTACTCACCGAGCATTTCCTAAAGCGACTTACAGATACTGAGGATGTTGACATCCGCTCAATACTCATCGACGTCTGCTATTTTCACCAGACAATGACACTGCCCGATGCATTTACTGAGCTGCAAAAGGGTAACCATCAAATCGCAATCGTCACCGACGAGTACGGCGGTACTATGGGCTTAATAACAATGGAGGATATCCTTGAGGAGCTTGTCGGAGATATATGGGATGAGGCCGATGAGGTAGTGAGCGATCTTACCCCCATATGTGAAAATACATATGAGGTAAGTGGCGATATGTCGGTCAACGATTTTCTGGACTTCTTGGATCTCGACGACCGCGACTTCGAAAGCGAGTACACAACCGTTGGGGGCTGGGCTATCGAAATGCTTGACGGTTTCCCTGACATAAACGATTCCTTCGAGTATGAGAACCTCGACGTAACCGTGACCGAACTTGATGGACGCAGAGTTGAGAAGCTCGTAGTCAAATTGGATCCGGACTATCAACCCGAAGAAGAATAGCATAGCATATTAAAATACGTAGAATACTAAAAATCTAAAGGGCGGTTTCGACATTTGTTGAAACCGCCCTTAATATTGAAATATTGTAGTTTACACAAAACAGTGAGGGGTTAAGCCTCCTCTTCTGCCTCCGTTGCAGCTTCCTCGCCGAGATCGCCTTCCTCATCCTCATCGGATGCTTCTGCGGCTCTCTGCTCGATGATGTTTACAACTGGACTGTCCGCCTCAATGAGTAGCTCAATGGCATCATTCTTCGCAATATCGAGATCGGCAAGGCTGACGCTGTCGCCAATTTCCATACCCTCAAGATCTACTGTAACACTCTCTACCATATCGGCAGGTAATGCCTTGTACGGTATCTCAAACAATAGCTGCTGTATGAATCCGCTGACCCTGTCTCTATTGAGCAGATTAATGCGCGCAACACTCGTTATCTCCTCATCAGCAACCAGCGCCTGGAAGCTCAAGTGCTGGATTCTGTTTGTTGAAGGTTCACGGGCAATCTCTTTTAGCAGCGTGACATGTTTTGTGCCGCCAAGATCGAGGGTCACTTTGCTTCCCTCTGCTTTTGCCCTTACAAGCTGCAATACTGCTCCTTCCGGAGCCTGAAACATTATTGTCTCTTCCAGCTTTCCACCGTAGACACATCCCGGGATCAAACCGTCAGCTCTTAACCTCCTTGGCTTTATATTCTCTGTTCGCTTTTCAGCTCTTAATACATCCATATGACTTCCTCCAATTTGGCCTAAGTTTCTTTAGAACTCAGATTCTTTAGAACTCAGGAATAAATTAATCTAATCAATCTACTGTGATCTTGTTGATCCTGCAATAATACTCGATAAGCTCGTTGAAGAGCTTCTTGCGTTCTTGGTCCTCAATGTTTTCGCTAATGTCGGTGAGGATTTTGAGCATTGTCATATTATCGAAATACTTTATCTCTACTGTACCCCATTTTGGCGTCTTACTCTTTGAGTTATCCATAAAGTAATCCCAATAGTGGAACTTTTTCTGCTCATCATCCAAAAGGATGCGGTATTTTTCATGGACCGGAATCATCCCGTCGCTAAACTCGGAGCCGATATAGTCGTCCCTTACCATGAAGACTCCCCATATGACCCTCTCCTCTTCAGACTGTCCTTCCTCTAGATATGTTAGAAGGCATGCTGAATTAGGGTATATTCGTGAGGTAGACCTGGGCTTTCCTCGGTTCTGTCCGGAACGGTACGTGCCAACGAAGACCTCTCCATCCTCGAGGACTCTCTCTCTGTCGTTTTCGATAAACCCGAAGGCTGTCTGCGCTTTAGTGTTGATGGGCAGATTTGCCAACCTCTCTCTTCTCTCCGCCTCAAGGACTTCTTGTTCCTTCTTGAGTTTCATCTCCTTGTCAATATCGTCAAGCATTTCGCTGATATATTGTTCGCTTTTTTTCTCGGTCATGACAAGAAAATCTCTGAATGCATCGGGGAATACAAATTTCTTCACTCCGCTCTCGAATTTGACGGAGATGACCTCATCAGTCAGCTCACAGATTGTCCCCTTACCGAACACTTCATGCTGAACATTCTTATTAATTAAATCCATGTGCCCCCTCCTCCCGAAAAAAAAAGAACCTTAACATCGGTGCCTCATAGCAACAATATCAAAAGCCCTTCTGATAACAGATGGTACTTTATTGCCTTTTACCTAATTGCTTTAATAGAGGTATTATAACACATTAACGAAAGAAATGCAAACACTCTCTCGAAAATGTTGCTTTAGCGCTTTAGCTATATAGCTACCCGCATCATAAGGGCAATAGTGTGCTGGAAATTCCGAAGTATATAAGAAGTGATATTGCATCGACTATGGTGGTTATGAACGGACTAGCCATTACTGCTGGGTCAAATCCAATCCTTTTTGCAAGGAGCGGAAGGGAACAGCCTACAAGCTTTGCTACTAGGACGGTCAGTACCAGCGTGCTGCAGATTATGAATGCAACAGTAAAGCCAACTCTATCCAGCAATAGGAGCTTGATAAAATTAACTGCGGCAACTGTAACACCGGACAGAGTAGCCACCCGCAACTCTTTCCATAGTACACGGGGCAGATCGCCAAACTCCAAATCCTGGAGGGATAGTCCTCGAATAATAGTAACAGCCGACTGGCTACCCGAGTTTCCTCCGGTATCCATCAGCATTGGTATATATGCTGTGAGTACAACATAGGCAGTCAACGCATTCTGATAATAGTTTATTATAAGACCGGTAAACGTAGCAGATACCATTAGTATGAGCAACCATGGAATACGGCTCTTATATGTCTGAAAAACTGATTCCTTTAAATAGGGCTTTTCCGAGGGAGTTATAGCGGTCATCTTCGCTATGTCCTCACTGGTCTCCTGTTCCATAACATCGATGGCGTCATCGACAGTGACGATACCGACGAGTCTTGTTTCATTATCTACAACTGGCAGCACCGTTAAGTCGTACTTTGAAAAGAGATGGGCGGCTGTCTCCTGATCCTCAGTAGTATTTACAGAGATAGCGTTGCGCTCCATAACTTCTTCAATTTTCTGGCTCTCGTCCGAAAGTATTATGGTCCTTATTGTAACTGTCCCAATCAGATGCCTCAATTCATCTGTTACGTAGCATATGTCGATAGTCTCGCTGTTAATACCCCTCTCCCTAATTCTCTTTATAGCATCCCCTATAGTCATGTTTGGGCGCAGAGTTATGAACTCTGTTGTCATTATGCTTCCAGCAGAGTCTTCGGGGTACTGCAGTATTTCATTGATAAGGAAACGTGTCTGAGAGCTTGAGTGCTTGAGGATGCGTGCAACTACATTCGCGGGCATTTCCTCGATTATGCCCACCATATCGTCAATATAGAGCTCATCGACAATTTCAGCAAGCTCCGCATCGGAAAAGCCCTGGATCAGCGCCTCCTGTAGCTCTGAATCCATTTCAACAAAAGTCTCAGCTGCTAAATCCTTTGGAAGAATCCTGAATAGCAGCAGGACATTCATGTGTGAGAGTTCTTCAAAATGCTCTGCAATATCAAAGGGCCTCATAGATGCATAAACATCTTTCAGCGCCTTGTACTTCTTTCCCTCAAGAAGTGCGAGCACATAACTATCGAATGATTTGCTCTTTGCCACATCCCTCACCTCCAAAATTCAAGTAATAATTTCCCGAATTAGTATTACTGCACTTTAAATACTATACACCAAAAACGTACTTCTGTGCAACTACAAGTTGAAACAGCACTTTTTGCTGCCTGGTGGTTGTCAACATGGGTTGCAAAAGGCAAAACAAACAGGGAAGGAAATAAGCGTCCTTCCCTGTAAATAGCCATCATGGTTTGTCTTCGCTTTAACTAGCCCATCCAAAGACCGTGCAAGTTGCAGTATTCGTATGCGGCTATAACTTCGTCGCCTTCACAAAGTGCAAAACAGGCCTGCGGTGCTTCTCCGGGTTTGAGCTGTTTTCTCTGGTTTCCGAATTTGGTCTTCAGCGATATCCATTCTATGTAGTGCTCGGGAATCATAGGATGATCTACAGATCCAACATTGACAGTAACGATATTTCCCTCAACCGTGTAAACGGGGACGTGCTTCTCAACGGATGCATCCGTTGTTCCGGGAATAAGTTCTGTCATGTCCTGGTCGCAGCATACGATCGGAATCCCCATATCCTTGACCATTGCGACCATGTTGCCACAAACCTCACAGATAAAGAATCTCTGTTCCATACAACGCCTCCTAAATATTTTGTCTAATATTGTCTGACTTTGCGCATACACATGTTCATTATATAGACTTTTTGACATTAACACAATATCTATAACAGAGGATGCTGTACATTTCCCTTGGTAAGTATTGCCTCCAGCTAACTTTTGCGCCATATATCAGAAGTGGAAGCCATCCTCACCCTGCCTGTCAGGAGATCGGACATCATACCAAACTTGATGTGCTTTGCTTTACTAAGTTTCAATTTGAGCATATCGATTTCCTTGTCCATATCAGAGAGGATATCGGCTATTGCAGTTTGCTCTTCTTTTTCCGGAAGTCTAATTACTATTGGAGCAAGGTCAGATGGCAGGATATGCGGTTGCGCTCCGCCTGTCTGTAGTTCATAAATCGCCTTTTGGCTGTTCACAAGCCAATAGTAGACAAATCGCACATCGAAGTTTTCGGATTCCTCGATAGTTGAGCAGTCGGACGCAAATATCTTACAGTCCCAGAAGTTCACAAACCCAGCATTTGAACCGGATGCACTCACCGTTATAGTATTTGCTTCACGATTGTGTTTATTGTGGTAGTAAGCTGCCTTTTTTCCACCCGCAACAACGGGAATAATCCCGGGCTTGATCTGATCCTGCTTGATGACAGAACCTTTTCGGATATTAAACTCACCCAAGGTTTTCTCAACCCACCTTCCACGAAACTCGGGAAGGTGTCTTTTTCCCGTAACTAAGTCCTGTATAACGCCCTTCCTAATTGCTTTTTTCTTCTCAATCACCTTTTCTAGTGCAAAGATCAGTCCATCGACATCTGACAGAACTTCGACAATATTGTGCTGCTCACGAAGAGGCGGGCGCAAAATGATAGTATCACAGATTCCCCTTTTCGAAATTGATGAAACTTTTGTGCCAACGACATGGGGCAACAGCTGATTCTGATATACTGTGGAGTTCATAAAATAGCCAAGATATTTCTCTGCAAACAACCCAGGTCGCGGTCTCAACACTATGGTATGAAGACCTGAGAGGACTTTTCTGTTCGCCACATTAGTAACTTCTACTGCTTTACCGACTGTAGCATCTTCTGCTGTATCAGCTATGACCACATCCCCCGATTGTACCGTACGACCAACAGTATTGATAGGTATATTGGAATCAATAAAGGGGATGTCATCATTTTCGCAATCAAGTATCGAACCGTATTTTGTCAACACATCGCCGTAATGAATGTTCTGAACTATACCCGAAACAGAGTTCATGCAGTCCCATGACAATGTGTTGTTTGGCAGAAAAGCAAAATCATTCTCGATAGAAATGATCTCCCAGTTGGCGGGTATAATGCCTAACCTTGTACGCCTATAGCCCTCTCTTACCATCTGTAGCCCAACCTTTCAAGGTGAGCCTCAACCTTCGCCTCGCATTTACTGATGGCTTCATTGAGTGAAGATAGAATAGTTGAATAACGAGAATGGAGCTCTGTAATCCTACTTGCGAGACTGATTGAAATGTCTGTATAGAGCTCTCTTACAGCATCTTCAATTGTACTACACCACTTTTTATTGATAACGAGATCCTTTATCTCTCCAAGTGTGAGCTCCGAGTACTTTTTAAGCACAGACTCATTAAGAGCCTTATTCGCCACTCTGAGTGCAGATCTACACTTCATCTCTCTGTTCATCAGATTCAGGAAGTCTTTTAATTGCTCGAGCTCATCTGAGAAATACTCGTCACCCTTAATCTCCTGGATTCGAGTTTTTATGCGCTCTCTTTTGACCTTTCCCTTATCAACTACTTCGAGAAGTAGTCCATCCTCACTACCCTCTTCATCAATTATCTGCTCCATAAGAGCTGTGACCTCACCAAGTTCGGCAGTAAGTTTCTCAATGGTATCCCGCTCACTGGAAAAGAAAGCTTCAATTATCACTTTCTTTGGTATCAGGCGACCCTCGAAATCCTTTATTGTGGGTGTTAAGGTCCCATCCCTTCTCTTCCTATACTCAACGTCGACATCATTTCCAGCCTTCCAGCCCTCTGATACGAGTAAGTAAAGGTCGTCCTCCATAGTAGAGTCCCAATAGTCCATAAGTGTTTGGTAAACATCGTACTTGTCGAGAAGCGATAAGTCAGAAAAAGTTGAGAGTAGCATCTCAGATATATTTTGTATTAACTCTTTTGGCTTATCTCCAATCTCAATGCTATCCATCAGTGGACGGACATCGGATACCCATATTGTAAGGTGTTCCTCAACTTTCCTGCCGTAATTAATGAACTCTTTGCTTTTTGATATGGCCCTGCGAATTTCTCCTTGTGGTACTGTCATGTTTGAGTAACCATTGCGAGCTAAAGGCGTAAATAGTGTTTCATTCAAAGAAGGAAGTACAGACCAGTATTTCCCCAACGCTTCTATATCGGCATTAGGAATTCCTCCCGAGATATGAGCTGATACGTCTTCTATATCCTCAGATATTGAAGAATCTATATATCTCGGTATATGGAGTGTATAGCCGTTCTCCTCTATCTCCTCGAATGGTACCATCCTCGCGTATTTGGGGTCACTCTCATCCTGCTCTAGGAAGGTTGTAATAATCCTGTGAATATCACGCTCGCGCAGACGATTTTTGCTCCCATCCTTCTTATAGCCGCGGCTGGCATCAATCATGAAGATTCCCTTACGCTCTTCTGTGTTTTCTTTATCCAAAACAATTATACAGGCTGCAATTGCCGTACCAAAAAACAAGTTCAGAGGAAGTCCAATTATACCTTTGATATATCGCTTTCTAACTATTGCGGCACGGAGTGTCTCCTCTACATTTCCCCGAAACAGGACACCGTGTGGCAGAATGATTGCACCCTTACCAGTCTCCTCTTTCATAGAGTGTATGAAGTGCAGTAACCACGCAAAGTCGCCATTCTTTTTTGGGGGATAAACGTCATAATGCTTAAAACGCTCATCTCTTGACGGTCTAATACCCTGCATCCACGATTTGTACGAAAACGGCGGGTTTGCGATACAGAAATCGTACTGAGCCAGCCCTGTACCCCCACTTGGGCATTGAGGGTCCGAGAGTGTGTTTTTGCCCGCCCAGATTGTGCCGGGTTTGTTGTGTAGAACAAGGTTCATTTTAGCCAAGCCGCCAGTCGTTTTCTCTTTCTCCTGACCATAGATCTTCACATTGACAGGTGCTTCTTCCGCTGCACGGATTAGCAGAGACCCTGAGCCACATGCCATATCGTATAGGGTTTGATACTCTTTTGCGCCCTCAATTCCAATCATCTTTGCCATTACGCGCGAAACTTCTGTCGGTGTATAAAACTGCCCCTTGCTTTTTCCGCTCTCTCTGGCAAAATTTCTCATCAAATACTCATATGCGTCACCAATAATGTCGTCGTCCGACGCGCGGTTTGAGCTAAAACTGAGCCTCTCATCATCGAAAATATTGATAATGTTGGTCAGCTTGTCAACTTTCTCCTGACCGCTCCCCAGCTTTGATTCATCATCGAAATCAGTAGCGTTGATTACGCCCTCAAGACCATTTTCCCGTGCAAGCCTTGCGAGGATACTGTTGATTTCCTTCCCTATACTCGCCTTGCCGCGAAGCGCCTTGAGAGCTTCAAAGCCTGCATCTTCGGGTACTATAACATCCGCGTGGCCAGGAAGCGCTCCCCTGTATTTGTCGGATACATATTTTACAAACAGGAGTGTGAGTATATAGTTCTTATACTCGGAGGGCTCCATCCCGCCCCGCAATTCATCACAGCTTCTCCATAAGGTGCTGTATAGTTCACTTTTCTTTATCGCCATTCGTCTCTCCTATGCACCCTCAAAGTATTGTGATAGACATTCAGACAATATCATAATTATGAAAAAAAGACAAGCTCCGAGAGGGTTTCACATCACTTAAGACACCCATAGGAGCGGGAAATCCCAGTCAATCATCGTCTTCATCATAATCGTTTGGCGCAGAAATGGCGACAAAAGGCCTCTCCTCCTCAAACCAGTTTTCGCTCCAGCATATCTTAAAGAAATTCAGGTCACCAGGTTGAATGAAGAGATTAAAGTTTGATCTGCCCATTCCCTTCGACCTCGGTTTTATTGTTCTCCCCCGTCCGGTCAAAAGGGTGATTGAGTCAGCGTTTCCACGTAAAGAAATCCCGTACCTGCCTGGCTTTATTCCGTCGGTGTATTTATATATCGCGAATGTGTCGTTATCATATGCAAAAAGAGATGCTTGTCCGGGACCGGTCAATGTATATGGAACCACACTTGTAAATTGAGACCGGATCTGATTAAGAATATTTTCAGGCAAATCATAGATGTAGCCATACTCATCGGGTACTACAAGAGTTACGAGTTCACCCTTTCCGTAGTTGTCACGCAGAATTATGGGGTAATTCTCCTCCCCAACAACCGCCTTTGCAATTCTATAGTGATACGAAGGAGAAAAAATGAGCAAAAGATTATGTTTGTTCCTGACATTTGCGATACTTCTGTCTTTGTCTTGCGCGACTGTATCCTATGCCGACGGAGCAGAAGGATACCCAGAATACTATCCCGGTATACTTCAAAACGAATATTACGACACAATCTACCTGGATGACGTTCCCTC
>FZPS01000191.1_pt76 | contig 21980 bp, 18 predicted proteins | sample 1817821 | NCBI WGS metagenome assembly FZPS01 (sample SAMEA104158645, study PRJEB21678) | metagenome | place: Germany | collected 2015-04-21 | reverse complement strand
AAATCAGATTGGACGGATATCCAAGGAAGAACCCTGACACATTAGAAGCTTGGCTGGTAGTGGCCAGATATACCCCGACACGCAAAAACAGAAAAGATGGTTACTTTTATTTCCTTTGCGATTTTCCAAATATGGACTTAAACTTGGATACCATCGCTCAAAAAGTTCTGGAAATGTATAGATTACGTTGGAAAATCGAAGAAGTAAACAAGCATGTAAAACAAGAGTATGGCTGGGAAAAGATGCAGTTGATGTCCTATGTCGGATTGAAGAATATGAACCAACTACTGTTATTAGCAATGTGCTATGTGTATTCCTTAAAAAACTATGCTCATCAGCTACTTTACAGCTTTCCTAATATGATGAAACACTCAAACCGGAAGTGGAAACAGATATATGACTTCGTCTATTATAGAATATCCAAAGTCTTAACCTATTGTTTTGCCCATATAAGGAGATATAACATACTCAAATTCGACGGCAAATGGACGGAGGGACAACAGATGATAATACCATGTTTAAAAAATGGGGGTATGTGAAAAAACAATTTGCACTTGACAGGAATCGGGTTATAATAAGATTAGCACTCAGAATCAAAGACTGCTAAAATGATTTAATATTATGATTAATATGGAGGAATACAAAATGGCAAAACAAATGCAGTATGCACACGACGCTCGCACTTCGCTGAAGACGGGTGTGGACAAACTGGCTGATGCCGTTAAAATTACCCTTGGACCCAAGGGCAGAAACGTTGTATTAGACAAACAATTTGGTTCACCGCTGATCACCAATGACGGCGTGACCATTGCTAAAGAAATCGAGCTGGAAGAGCCTTTCGAAAATATGGGCGCACAGCTCTGTAAAGAAGTTGCAGAAAAGACTCATGACAACGCCGGCGACGGCACCACCACGGCGACCATCCTCGCTCAGGCCATCATAGAAGAAGGGCTGAAGCATGTCACCGCGGGCGTGAATCCCATCTATCTCAAGCGTGGACTTGAGAAGGCCACCAAGGTTGTCATCGATCGCATCCAAGAATATTCAAAAGCCATCAAGAGCAATTCTGAGATCGCTCAGATCGCATCCATCAGCGCAAATAACGATCCTGAGATCGGTAAAATGATCGCTGAAGCCATGGAAAGCGTTGGACAAGAAGGCATTATAAATATCGAAGAAGCAAAATCAATCGAGACCGTTTTGGAGAAAGTAGAAGGCATGCAGTTTGATCGCGGCTATCTCTCTCCCTATTTCGTAACCGATACCGAAAAGATGGTCACCGAGCTCGACGAACCTTTTATCTTGCTCTATGACAAGAAGATCAGCGTCATGAAAGACCTGCTTACCATTCTTCAGGAAATCGCTCAGACCGGTAAGCCTCTGCTTATTATCGCTGAAGATATCGAAGGCGAAGCGCTTGCAACCCTCGTTGTGAACAAGCTGCGCGGCGTTCTCAATATCGCTGCCGTGAAAGCTCCCGGATTTGGCGACAGACGCAAAGCAATGATGGAAGACATCGCTATCCTCACCGGTGCAACCCTGATCAGTGAAGAGATGGGGCGCAAGCTTGAAAGCGCAACCATGGCTGATCTCGGAACCGCCAAAAAGGTTATCATCGACAAAGAAAACACCACCATTCGTGAAGGTGCAGGTTCAAGCGATGATGTAGCCGGCAGAGTGAAGCAGATCAAAGCTCAGATCGAAGAGACCACCTCGGATTATGACAAAGAAAAGCTGCAAGAACGTCTTGCCAAGCTTTCCAGCGGTGTTGCCGTTCTTCGCATCGGTGCCGCAACCGAGACCGAGATGAAAGAGAAGAAAGCTCGCGTTGATGACGCTCTGCATGCAACTCGTGCAGCCGTAGAAGAGGGAATCGTTCCCGGCGGCGGTGTGACGCTCATCCAGGCTGCAAAGTCTCTGAAAGGACTCAAAGGACTCACAGGCGAAGAGAAGATGGCAGTGGAAATCCTCGCCAAAGCCTTGGAAAAACCGCTCTATCAGATCGCTGCAAACTCCGGTGAAGAGGGCGCAGTAGTAGTGGAAAAGATCAAAGGATACAAAGACATTCACATGGGCTTCAACGCCGCTAATGGTAAGTATGAAGACCTCATCAAAGCCGGTATCATCGATCCCGCTAAAGTGGTTCGCAGTGCCGTGCAGAATGCATCCTCGATCTCCGGACTCTTCCTCACCACAGAATGCATAATCACAGACATTCCCGAACCCGAAGCTCCTATGCCAATGCCAAATCCCGGCATGGGTGGAATGGGTGGAATGTATTAATAGATACATTTGGCACAAAAAAAAAGACAAAAAAAATGCCCTCAGGAAACTGGGGGCTTTCTTTGCCTTGATGAAATGTGATGGGTTTTGAGAGATGAGCTTGATTCAGTGTCTTGATCTGGGCATGGAATTTGCCGGAGATTATGTTCTGCGCGGCGTCAATTGCACGATTGAGCATAATAGTAAGATCGGGCTGATCGGCGCAAATGGCAGCGGTAAAAGCACGCTTATCCGTTTGATGCTGGGTGAGATGACGCCCAGTCTCGGCAGGGTGGTGCGCGCTCGAAACCTGCGTATTGCATATTTGGAGCAAAATCCTGCGCTCAAGCTGCATAAAAAGCTCATTGATTATGTTTCGGAGGCGCGTCCTGATATCATTCAGCTCAATCGCAGCATGCAAGAGCTCTCTGCTTCTCTTGATGATAAACACGATGAAAAGACGGCTGAAGAGCTTGATAAAGTAATTGCAGAGATGGATGCAATCGGTGCATTCGAGCATGCAAATAGGATCAAGTTTGTGCTTAGCTCGCTGGGCTTTGACGAAGGTGAGTGGGAGAAGAGACTTGCCGATTTCAGCGGAGGTGAGCGCACGCGCATCAGTCTTGCTCACATCCTGCTTTCAGAGTATGATCTCCTCATCCTTGACGAGCCTACCAACCATCTCGATATCGCGATGATATCATGGCTGGAAAGCTTTCTTAATTCGAGTGATAAACCCTATCTCATTGTTTCGCATGATAGGGAGTTTCTCGATGGCATCGCGCGCAGTATATATGCTCTTGAAGACTCTTTGCTTACCATCACGAGGGGTAATTTTACTTCGTATTATGAGGCTGCAAAGATAGCGAGGCTCACACGTGAAAGAGAGGCAAAACGGCAGGAGAAATTCATCGCTGAGACTGAAGACTTTATTCGTCGGAACATTGCCGGGCAGAAGACGAAACAGGCTCAGGCGCGGCAAAAGATCTTGGATAGAATGGAGCCCGTCGAGCGCGTGAAAAGGTTGGAGACTGCGAACTTGCGCTTAGGGGAGAGTAGGCGCAGCGGGAATGATCTCTTTGCGCTCAAAGATGCCTCTTTCGGCATAGAAGGTGTGCGCGAATTGGCACGAGATGTTGACCTATCTGCCTTCCGCGGTGATAGGATAGCGCTGATCGGCATGAACGGCTGCGGCAAGACTACGCTGCTCAGAATCCTGATGGAAAAGCACGAGATCAGCAGCGGTAGCTTCAAGAGTGGAGCCTCCATGGATATCGGTTATTTTGATCAGCATCAGAACTATTTGGATGAGTCGCTCACTGTCTTAGAGACGATCTGGCGGCTTGTTCCCGGCGAGCCCAAAGGCTATGTCCTAAGCTGGCTTGCACGCTTTTCATTCCGCGGAGACGATGTTGATAAGAAGGTTTCCGTGCTCTCCGGCGGCGAGAGAAGCAGACTTTATCTCGCCGAGATGATACATCAAAGACCCAATATGCTCATCCTTGACGAACCGACAAACCATCTCGATATACCTATGCGGGATGCGCTCTTAGAAGCTTTGCAAGAATATGATGGCAGCATCATCTTTGTCTCGCATGATCGACATTTCATCCGAACGCTCGCAAACAAATACTGGATGTTCCGGAAGCTGATTGATGAAAGCAATACGATCTATACCACCGTGAAAGAATGTGATTTGGAGCTTGACGAGATCATGCAGCTTGCCTTCATGGAGCCTGAGGTGAAAAAGGATGTGCCCAAGCCGCGCAAAAGACAGCGGCGGGTCAATCCTCTCTCGCTCAAGATGATACAGGATGAGATCGACGAGTTCCTCAGGCAGAAAGCCACGCTGAAAGCACGGCTGAGTGAGATACACGACTCATTCTCAAACTCAGCGATCTATAGCAATCAGGAGGCTCTGATGCAGCTCAAAGCCGAAGAAACTAAGATCGAAAAAGAAATGATTGAACTAAAACAAAAGATAAATAATAAAGAAGATGAATATTTGGAGCTTGCCTGCGATGAATAAGAAAAGAATTGGATTCACGACCTCGCTGCCCGTAGAAGTGCTCTACGCGGCGGGACATTTCCCTATTGATTTGAACAATATATTCCTCACGCAGGATTCATCAAAACACATACACGATGCGGAACTCAAGGGTTTCCCGCGCAGTCTGTGCTCATGGATCAAAGGCAATTTCTCCGCCAGTTTAGCATCCAATCTCGATGAAGTTATCGGCATTGTAGAAGGCGACTGCTCAAATGCCTCCTCGCTCTTGGAAATGATCAAAGAAGAAGGGCTTTCCACCTATCCATTTGGCTTTCCTGCCTCTCGCGATTATGACGATCTCAATAGAGAGATTTCCAAACTGGAGGAGTATTACGGCGTCACACGTGCCATGAGCCAAGAGGCAAAAGTGCGACTCGACGAGATCAGAGTCAAGCTCATCGAACTCGATAGACTCAGCTATGAAGAGCACAAAGTCACCGGTGCCGAGAACCATATCTGGCTGGTCAATTCCTCAGACTTCCAGGGCGATCCCGATAAATATGAGAAAGAATTGGATGAGTTCCTGCGCGAAGCAAGACAACGCGAACCCTTCCCCGTTCAGATCAGGCTGGGCTTCGTGGGAGTACCGCCCATCTTCCGCAATCTGTATGAAAGCATCTCAGAGCTGGGCGGAGAGGTGATCTTCAACGAGGTGCAACGCCAATTTGCCATGCCTCACCTCGAGAAAGACCTCGTAATGCAATATCTTGTCTATACTTACCCTTACAGCGTGAACGAGCGCATGGCAGACATCAAAGAACAAATCAAGAAGCGCAAACTCGACGCAATCATAGGCTACACACAGTCTTTTTGCCATCTACAGATAGATCATCTCCTCTTTAAGAAACATCTCAAACTGCCTTTCCTGAATCTTGAGGGGGAGATGCCGGAAGAGCTTGACTCCAGAACCATACTCAGATTGGAAAGCTTCTTCGAGGTGCATGGATGAGGGTCGCCCTCGGCCTCAGCGGAGGAGTAGACAGCACCATCGCCGCCATCTTGCTCAAAGAGCAGGGCTATGACGTGATTGGCATCACGATGGCGAAATGGAACCCGGAGAGCGGCATACTCACACGCGATAAGAGAGGCTGCTTTGGTCCTTCCGAGCCCGATGCTCTCATTTCGGCTGAACGCGCAGCTAAGAAGCTAGGAATTGAGCATCATATTATCCGCCTTGATGATGAATTCAAGGTGGATGTTCTTGACTATTTTACCTCAACTTATGCACTGGGCAAGATCCCCAATCCATGCGTGATGTGCAACCAGCAGATCAAGTTTGGTGCGCTGATCACAAAGGCGCGCGAGCTCGGACTGAACTTCGACTATTTCGCAACCGGACACTATGCTCAAGCCTCATATTCAGAGGAATTAAACAGATGGCAACTCTTTCAAGCAGCCGACAAAAGAAAGGATCAATCCTACTTTCTCAGCTTTCTTACGCAGGAGCAAATAGCAAGCTCACTCTTTCCCCTCGGAGGCATGCAAAAGGATGATATCAGAGAGTTTGCCCGCACTCGCGGCTTTGAGTACCTCATCAAGAAAAAGGAGAGCCAGGACTTCTTAGAATCAAACAACATGCTACCTCTTTTTAGGAATGCCAACTTTGCACCCGGTGATTTTGTGGACAGCCGTGGCAATATCTTGGGCAAGCACAAAGGCCTTATCCATTACACGATAGGGCAGAGGAAGGGACTCGGCTTAGCCGGCTTCGATAGCCCGCGCTATGTAATCTCGCTCAACCACAGAGAAAACAAGGTGGTGATAGGCAAAGAGGAAGATCTTTACAAGGACGAACTTCTGGCTGTGAACATGAACTGGGTATCCATCCCGGAACCCACCGCTGAGCTGCGCTGTGAAGCAAAAGTTCGCCTTGCACAAGAGCCCGTCTCTTGCACTATAATCAAAGAAGATATACTCTGGAAAGTGCGCTTTGATGAGCCCGTTTCAGCGATCACTCCGGGGCAGATCTTAGCCCTCTATGATGGCGAAATGCTTTTGGGAGCAGGCTTCATCCTGTAAACAGGATCCTTAAGCCATGAAAAAGCTTGACTTGAAAAGCCGCGCTCTAAAACTTGTAAGTTCAGACCCTTTTAGTAGTTTTTAAATAAATATATGGAGAATGTAATGTTTGAAGCATTAGCAAAGAAAATTGAAAAACTTACATTGGAACTCGTGGACATCCAAAGCGTTGTTGGTTCCAGTGACGAAAATATTGTTTCCGAGAAGGTGTATGAGAAATTCACCGAGATGGAATACTTCAAAAAGCATCCCGAAAACCTTATGTATGTAATGGCAAAGGATGATGAACCCCTAAATAGAAAGTCTGTTGTTGCCGTTCTCAAAGGCGAGAAAGCCAAGAGCGACAAGACCCTTGTTCTCATCGGACACACTGATACCGTCGGCGTTTCCGACTACGGCGTGAACGCAGAATTTGCCACAAAGCCTGATCAGCTTATCGAAAAACTCCGCAACGTCACCCTTCCCGAAGATGTGCGTAAAGACCTCGAAAGTGGTGAATACTATTTCGGTCGCGGCATGTTCGACATGAAGAGCGGAACTTCCACACTCATGAGCATTGTTGAAATGCTTTCCGAAGATGTGGAAAACTTTGAAGGCAACCTCATCATGGCAGCAGTTTGTGATGAAGAAGGCGGCTCCAAAGGCATGCTCTCCGTGGTTGAAGAGCTCATCAAGATTCAGGAAAGAGAAGGCTTTGAATATCTCGCTGTGATCGACACAGACTATAGCGCACCTCGCTTTGAAGGCGATAACACCCGCTATATCTACGTTGGAACAGTGGGCAAACTCATGCCGAGCTTCTACGTTATCGGCGCTGAAGCCCATGCCGGCGATCCTTTCAAGGGCATAGACTCTAACCACATTTCCTCTGCCATCACGGAAGAGATGAACTTCAACTTTGAATATTGCGACGAAGCAGAAGGCGAAGTAACCGTTCCGCCTATCTCCCTGCGTCAGCAAGATCTCAAGCCGGAATACTCTGTGCAAACAAACCGCGCCAGCTACCTCTATTTTAACTTCAGCACCCACAGCAGCACCCCTGATCAGATGATGGACAAGGTAGTGAAGGGCGCAGAAAAAGCATTCCAGAAAGTGATCGACCGCTTGCAGGAAGAGCACAAGAAATACAGCGAAAGCAACAACTTCCCCTATGAGAAACTTCCTTGGGAAGCACGCGTGCTCACCTATGCCGAGCTCTATGAAAAGGTCAAAGCCGAAATGGGCGACGAACTCGACAAGATCATGGACGATCTCAGCGACAAGCTCCTCGAAGACATCAACATCGACGACCGCATCTATTCACTGAAGATGGTGGAAAGATTGCACGAACTTTGGTCTGACGGCAACCCCGTCGTTGTGGCATATTACTCACCGCCTTACTACCCTCACATCTATGTGAAAGGCGAGACCGACCTCGAGAAGAAACTCATGGACACCGTTGAAGCTGTCATGAAAGGCAATACGAGCAAGTATGACGTCCAAGTCAAAAAGTTCTATCCTTACATTTCTGACCTCAGCTATGCCGCCGCCCCGCGTGAAGAGGGTGCAGTGGAATCCCTGATGGACAACATGCCCGGCTATGGCAAGAAATATGACCTGCCCCTGGCAGAGATGCAGAAGCTCAACCTCCCCGTGGTAAACATCGGCCCCTTTGGCAAGGATGCACACAAATTCACCGAGAGACTTGAGATAGACTATTCCTTTAACGTGGCTCCCAAGCTTGTTTATGACACAATCATGGGACTCTTAAAGTAAAGATAATCAAATCTGATAAATCGCCCCTCCGTGATTGTTGATTGCGGAGGGGCTTTTTTATTGTGTCTCGCTGATGCGCCTTCTTACTCAAAAGCCCATAAGAGCAGCGCATGAGGCGGACACAGCTTCGCCCGGTGGCTTCCACACTAACACTTAGCCTTAATAATTTCACAAATAACACAACTATACGCTTATAAAAGAACTATAGAGAATTGGCTGTTCTCACCATCTATTCTTGACTGAGAACAACCCTCTACTTTTATATAGGAGCCCAAAACCGGAAATTATGACCAAAAACGCGATTTATTTTTCAGATTGAAAATAGTCAGTTTTTTAAACAGCACATAAAAGCTTGAATATACATACCTTCCAAGGATGAGAAAAAGTTGAAGATTTTTTTGAGTCAGAAAATGTTATGTAAACTTGATGGGAAATTTTCATGAAAATAATGCGAAAAATAGCTGGAATCGCAAAACAATAAAAAAGCCCGGAACAATAGCCCGGGCAGATTATTATCAAAGCAGTGAATTAAAAGAGTATATTATTCCCATTCAATAGTAGCCGGCGGCTTCGAACTGATATCAAAAACCACGCGCGAGATGCCTGAAACTTCATTGCTGATACGCTGTGACACATGCAAGAGAAAGTCCAGCGGCAGCTCGCTCACCTTTGCGATCATGCCATCAGAACTATTGACCGCGCGCAGGGCACAAACCTGTTTATAAGTGCGCTTACTATCTTCCACGCCAACGCTTTGCAGAGGCAAGAGCACAGCGAAAGCCTGCCAAGTTTCCTTATATAAATCCCATTTATAAAGCTCATCTATGAATATCTCATCAGCTTCCTGCAGGATTTTAACCTGATTCTTATCCACAGCACCGAGTATACGCACAGCCAGCCCGGGACCGGGAAAGGGGTGCCTATCCACCAAACGCGGCGACATGCCCAGCTCTCTTCCAATCTCACGCACCTGATATTTATACAGCCTGCGGAAGGGTTCCAAAAGCTTCAAATTCATCTTTTCCGGCAAGCCGCCCACATTATGATGACTTTTCACACTGAGCGTTTTACCATCCGCAGTGATGCTTTCCGCAACATCCGGATAGAGCGTTCCCTGAGCCAGAAACGCCGCATCATCATGCTTTTTCGCCTCAGAATCAAAGACCTCAATGAAGGACGTGCCGATGATCTTACGCTTTGCCTCAGGATCACTTACGCCCGCCAATCTGCCCAAAAAGAGCTCCGCCGCATCCACAAAATTGATATTGAGCTCAGGATAGCCTGCAAACATCTCTTTCACGCGCTCAGCCTCTTTGTAGCGCATCACTCCGTTATCCACGAATATGGGGATAAGTCGCGAGCCTATCGCTTCATAGATGAGCGCAGCCGCCACAGAGCTATCCACTCCGCCGCTGAGCCCCAGGATTACACTACTTTCTCCAACCGTCTCTTTGATCCACGCCAAACACTGATCGATGAAAGCACGCACATCCCAATTTTCGATGGGCTTGTTTTCAAGAAAATCTATCATCATTACCTCACAAAAGGATTATTGAGCTTTTCCATGCCGATAGAGGTGCGCGGCCCGTGTCCGGGATAGACAATCGTATCTTCATCGAGGGTGAAAAACTTTGTTTTGATGGAGTGCATAATCTCTTCATAGCTTCCGCCGGGGAAGTCCGTGCGCCCTATACTCATCTCAAAAAGCGTATCACCGGAGATGAGAAACTTATCGATCAAGATACCTATGCTGCCCTTGGTATGCCCAGGAGTGTGTAAAACTTTCCCCTCATGCGCACCAAAAGTGATTGTGTCTCCATCCTTTAGCTTTCGATCTGCACTCGGCAATTCCAGCGGCATCCCAATGTATTCACTAAGATTTTTCTTGTTATCCGTGAGCATATCCGCATCCGCCTCATGAATGAGGATGGGCGCATCAAGATGTTTTTTGAAATATGCCAGCCCGCCGATGTGATCGCCGTGACCGTGCGTGATCACAATTGCATGTACTTTCAGATTATGCTCTTTGATGAACTGTAAAGGCTCCGTACCGATCGCTGCAGGATCAAACAAAAGTGCATCACCGCTTTCATCATCATAAACCAGCCAAGTATTTGTCTGATAACTGGGTAGTAAGATAAAGGGTTTTATTTTAAGCATTTAATTACCTCATTATTGTATATTTAACATGTATTTTTCAACTGTTTCTCTGTCGGTTTTCTTAGCCTCATATTCATAAGATGAACCATCAGGCTGATATAACAAAACTTTTCCTTCATCAGGCGCTTTGGGATGGTAATACCAAAAAATATCCAGCGCGAGCCGAAGCACATCCTCAGCGATATCCTGAGAATTAAGCACAGCAAAGGGACCTATATGCTCAGCGGCTTTGAGAGTGATCAAGCCCTCTGACAATTCCGAGAGCGAAGCATTTTCTGCCATATTTCTTCCCACGATGAGCTTCGCACTATCATCAAGGCGAAAGTGCCGCCCAAACCGCAATAATTCAAGATTCTTCTCATCGAACTGATTGTGAGATTGCAGGTCTTTGATCCTTTGACTAAAGCCTTTATCGGTCAGCAAACATCCACCCGCCGGAGAGGGGAAGTTCTTGATTCCAAATTCTTTAGCAAGCTCAAGCTGCCTATTTCGTCCTCGCCCGCTGATATCGAGCATATCATCTTTATTAACCCATCCTTCTGTGATAGGCAGGGTATCTTCCAGAAGTTTCTGACTCAGCGGCCTAACAAGTAAGTCTTTATATCCACTAAGCTTAGCAACCATATTCAGGGCGTCCTTACGCTGGCTCATAGGCCTTTGACCCATCACCTCACCGGAGATGATGAAATCCGCGCCCAGTTCTTCAAGCATCTCGCCGGCAATGCGAAACATCAAGCCATGACAATCAATGCAAGGATTGAGGTTTTTCCCAAAGCCATAGACGGGACTTTCCATCATCTCTATATGCTCTGATGAAATATCGCGCACGATGAGATTTATGCCGTTATCGATAGCGGCTTCCAGCGCGCGCTGAGCGGGCAAATATGGCGTGGCAAAATACACGGGATAGATGGTATAGCCCAGCTTTTCCATATATTTTACTACCAATAGACTATCCAAGCCCCCGGAAAAGAGGGCGATGGCGCTATGCTTCTTTGTTTTGTTTTGTTTCATGATGGCAAGACAAATTCATAGCAAGGATATGTCAAGATTTTACTCATTAGTGGTACCTGAAGTGGATTACTTCGTTTGGACAGAATACTGTAAATAAAGATTTGTAATGTAGCTCAAAGAGGACTGCTAATCCAAACTACGGAGGCGCTTCACCTCTTTTTCGCTTGCTTTAATCCGAACATAATCAGTTACAGCCTTGATTAGCCAACCTGTGGCTAACATCTCGGCGGCAACTAAATAGGAAGTATATTTATCCCACTTTTCTGTGTTTTCCATCAGCCACTGTACTTCAGAGCTTAAATTTGCTTTTTGATAGTCTTCATAATAGCTATCTGATACGCTCTTAGTATAAAGTGCAGTTCCACCTAAGGTGGCAACGATGCCGAGAGAGGTAATTAGTTCTGCTGTGGCAAGCTTCGATCTGTGAGAATTGAAAACAGGGTTAAATATATGAGACTGAGTAGGATTCTCATTGATAACGATGTCTCGCTCTAACACGTAAAAGCCCTTCTTTTTTGCTTCTACACTATATACGTCGGGGAAAAGCTCTATTGATCTGTTGCTCATGCCTTCATATACAGTCTCACCGCTATTTTTGTTTAATATGGCAAGCTTGATATTATTATGATCGGAAAGTAGATCGACTGTTGCTTTTAAGGCACTGAACTTAATATCTTCAACATGATGGGCTCCGGCGAGCAGTTTTAAATCTTTTTGATATGGCGGATATTTATCGGAATCTTTGCCCACAAAGATTACTTTGAGCTCGGCACTATCTCCATCAAGAAAAACCTCTTTACCACTTTCCAAGTCAGTGTTTCTTTTGCCGTCTAAATATGCCTCAAAGGGCTGAAGATTTGCGCTGAGCTTAAGCCAACGTCTTTGATCCTGATGCACAAAGGTTTCGGAAAAAAGCTCTCCCACAACCAGCTTCACCTGCTTTTCAATCGTGTTGTAAATGCCACTACTGGGAATTATCTTCATTGAATACTCGCCACTATCCAAAGAGGTTTCTTTTCCTAATAAGCTAAGTGGAGTCCTGCCTAAATATCTGTTATTCAAATACACCACACTTCCCGCAGGCTCGCTTTTGATGTCCAACTCGGCAAATCTCGCCCTTAGTCGGATGCTTTCCTCCCCCTCTTGTCCGGCAAGGATTTTCATCGTGAACTCAAAGTCTTCATAACCTTCTAAGCTTAGCTTGAGGGGGTAATTCATAGCAAAATATTCATCGAACATATAGGGAGTGCGCTCTTTGAAGCTAGGTATGCCATCGATCTGAATCAAAGCTCCGCTTGGAATGCTTTCCAATAAAAAACTTCCTTTATCCCGTTCAATAAACAGGTCTCTTTCGTCTATGGCAAAGTATCTGCGCTCTTTTGGCTTTAACTTCATGGCCGTGCTTAATTGCTCTTCGATAAAACCACTTGCTTTTACCGTAATGATCTGACGGATGGGTGTAATGAAAATAAGATATTTATCTTCACGGGAGAGATGCCTTTGCTCCCTGATCCCTGCCATATTGGATTCAAACCTGAGACCATCAATCTGACTATGAATCACCAGTTGCGCACAATCTGGGTGATCCATAGTTAGAGCAATACCGCTGGGAGCCGGTAGTTCTCTTACTTCAAATTCTTTGAGTTGGGCGGGCAATAGAGTTGACGCTGTAAGAAATAACAGAAGCAGTATCAGTTTGAAGTATTTCATTTGAACACCATATTATTCTTGAGACTAGCCATAAACCCAAAATGCCAAAAAACCAATCAATTTATAGACCTGCAAACTCGAAAGCCGTTGATGTTGCTACGATTAGCGTAAATAAAGTTTGAGCGGAAACTAACACGGCAAGCGAAGGCATCACTGCCATAATAACCACCACGCCTTATGCGACCTGACCCACTTACCGGGCCGGTAGGGTTGTTTGAAGGACTATTGCCATAATAAAAACTGTCATACCAATCCCAACACATTTCAAACACATTACCGCTCATATCATAGGTGCCAAGACTATTGGCAGCCTTACCGCCTACGGTTTGTGTGTTAGAGGTATTGCCGTTATACCAAGCTACATCATCAATGTTATCCGAACCGCTATAGAGATAATCCGGATTGTTTGTAGCGCCACTGGCTGCATACTCCCATTCTGCCTCAGTAGGCAAACGGTAGCCATTTGCGTACCAATTACAAATTACTGCGTCCCAAGTGGAATTACTTTCATTTGGCACCGTTCCCCAAGCGTGAGGATTCGTAGAACCATTGATACTATAAACAGGGATCAAGCCTTCTGCCATACTACGTAGATTACAATACTTAATAACATCGTACCAGCTAACATTAAAAACAGGACTATTGACATAACCATCAGCCGGATTGGAGCCCATAATAGCTTGGTATTCACCTTGCGTTACTTCATATTTGCCAATATAAAAGGGGCTAAGGGTGACGCTGTGTGTAGGGAGTTCATCACTAGAACCTTCCCCTCTGGTATCGCCCATAATAAAGGTACCACCGGGAACATAAACCATGCGTTCTGGTATGATATGATAGAAACTACTGGCAATCTCACTATCAGTCCAGCCACTTCTAAATGCTTTGGCTCTCAGAGTGGTATTTGTGCTTATTTGAATAGCATCACTATATAGGGTCGAAGAACTGTTAGGTGGGGTACCATCTGTAGTGTAACGAATAGTAGCTTCGTTTGTGGCGCTACTGATGGTGATGTTTTGAGGTTCAGAATAGGTGTCGCCGGTAGGGCTGAAAGTAGGTGTAGTGACTTTCATTTCGTAGCTTGCGGTAGAAATTCCACTATCTAAGTAGCCAGATTTAAATGCTCCAGCCTTCAGCGTAGTAGTTCTACCTATCGAGATAGGACTATCGTATAGAGTGGAGGAACTGGTTGGAGTGCTGCCATCGGTGGTATAGCGGATCGTAGCTCCGCTTGTAGCGCAATTAATGGCAATGCTCTGAGATTCATAATAAGTACCTTCGGTAAGGTTGAAAGTTGGTGCAAAGACTTTCATGTTGTAGGTTGCAGTAGCAACTGCACTATCTTCGTAGAAATTCCTAAATGCCTTCACATTCAACGTAGTAATTTCATTTATTGAGATAGGTTCTATGTAGCGTATGGAGGAATCAGTGGGCGTGCTACCATCGGTGGTATAGCGGATCGTAGCTCCGCTTGTGGCGCAACTGAGGGTGACACTTTGAGATTCATAGTAAGTACCTCCGGAGGGGCTGAAAGTAGGAGTAGCAACGATGGGGAGATTTATAAAATAAAAGGCATTATAGATTTCACTGGCATCCCAATCTCTTTTGAAGGCTCTGGCTTTTATGGTAGTATTTGAGCCCACTTGAATTGGTTCGTTGTATAGGGTGGAGGAACTGGTCGGGGTGCTACCATCGGTAGTATAGCGGACCTCAGTACCCAAGGTAAGACAATTTATCGAAACACTTTGTGGGGCGGCATAGGCTCCGCTGGCAGGGTCAAAGCTGAGAGGAGCAACTTTGAAACTGTAGCTGGCTTCGATTCCCTCGCTCTCAAACCATCCCTTTCTGAATGCTTTGGTTTTCAAGGTGGTAGGTGAAGTTATTAAAATCGGTTTGCTGTAAAGGTTTGAATTTAGCGTAGGGGTACTGCCATCTATGGTATAGCGAATTTGGGCTCCGGATGTGACACAGTCCATACTAAGGCTAAATTCGTTGTGATAAATATCGGAGGTATTGCTTAAGACAGGACTTTCCACTTTGAGAGAGACTTCAACGGTGGCAGGGCTTTGCAGTGATTTATAAAAAGTTTTAGCCCGCCAAGTTAAGGGCTGATCATTTGATCCATCCATAGTGTATTCCCAGGATGTGCTATCGGGCGGTACCGTGGCAAATGCTTCCCAATCAGAATCGCCGGCTTTTCTTTCGATTCTGTAGCCTTCTTCAAAGTGATTGTTGTCTTCCCAACTTAGTTTGATTTTATTTTCCTCTAAGGCTTCAATGGTAAAATCTGAGGGAGCATAAAGGGAATAGACGAATGCAGATTCTGCAGCTTCGGCAGACCTATATTCATCGTTTGCTGCATAGATGCGATAGGCATAGGTGTTGTATAGTTCGACAAACTCGTCTTGCCATTGGGTGGTATTTGCTTCTACGGTTTTGTGTAAGTTATACGTGGTTTCACTACCTAATTTGCGGTAGATCTGATAGCATTCTTCCACCTCGGAATTGTCTTCCCAATTTAGCTCCAGGATATTTTCATCAGCCACACGGATGGTGAGATTAGTGGGAGCTTTGAGGTTTTCCGTCACCACACCGGGGGCGGCAGGGTTGTTGAATTCCCTCCGTGTGCAACTTATCAATAACAAGATGCTGATAATAAGAAACGGCAGACTTTTTTTCATATCTTTGCTCCCTATATTTTCTTCGATTACAGTTTAGAAAGCTCATAACATTTAGTCAAGGCTTTTTTACGTTACTTGCTCAGGAAAATAGATCTTGTCTTCACACTAAGCTTCAGGCACAATCCTGTTTCAGCCTTCTACATAACAAGAAAACAAGATTGTAGTTGACACGAACAATAATAGATTATAATTGTATAAAATCAAAATTGGAGTTGTTTATGCCCGCGAAGCAAGAGCATCCCTTTCGTCCTTTTTTGCCCAAAGGTGCAATAGCAATGATCATAGGTCATGCGCCGGCTTATGAGCTTTGCACACAAGATACTAATGATCTCAAAGAGGGGGATATTTCTTTTTATTACGGTTCATATAACGACTATTTTTGGTATGCCTTAAAGGCGGTGTTCGAGCCCGATGAGCCGCGTTGGCCGCGCACGAGAAGACACTGCGAAGCTTTTTTAAGAGAACACAAGCTCGCTATGGCGGATGTGCTAAAAAGCTTCGTTCGCAAAGATAAAAGCTCCTCACAAAGCAAGCTCAGCTCCGTGGAGTATAATCCTTGGATATATTCATTTCTCAGCATCAAAACCCACAGGATCAAAGACTTATATTTCATGGGACATTACACATTCGATCTATTCATGAAAGGAATTAAAAAGCACAAGATAAATTATCATATCGAGGCAGGGGAGAGGACTACAAAGAACTTCAATCTCACCTTGCAGAAAGGCAGACGCCCGCACAGATACCGTTGCCACATACTGCAAACAGCGTCTCAGAGAATAAACAGAAATTTAGATGATATAATTACGGAATATAAAGAAAACTTTGCAAGCATTATAGAAGCAAACTCTTAATGCCGGCGAAAGATAGCAACATTAATGACCCACAAAAACACGATATAAATATTAAAGAAGGATAAATATGCGCGTTCTTTTGGTATCACCAAAATCAGTAATCGGAGGACTGGAAAGTTTAAGAAAGGGAAATCAGATTTTGCAAGGGCTACTCTACATCGCCGCCGCCGTGCGTGAAGCCGGGCACGATGTGACCTTAGTGATTGCAAATAAAGACGATATAGATGAATATGTAGAAAGATACGATCCCGAAATTTTGGGTGTATCCTGCGTGACATCCACATACCCCATCATGCGAGACCTGCTGATTTACGTAAAGGAACAATATCCCAAGCTCAAGACCATCATAGGCGGGCACCACGCCACTTTCATGTATCAAGAAGTGATAGCCGAGACTGAGGTCTCCTATGTATGCCGCGGCGAGGGAGAAGAGGTATTCGTTGAATTACTCACCGAGATAGAAAAGGACAACTCCGAGCCCGAGATAGAAGGCATAGTCTTCAAAAAAGACGATAAGTTCCACAATGACGGCAAGATAGCAATCATGGACAATATCGAAGACTTGCCGCTAATCACACGCGATCTCTGCGCACCGGAGTTTTCATTCAGCCCAAAGATAGTCTCATCCCGCGGCTGTCCTTTCCATTGCTCCTTTTGCTCAATCTCAGCCTTTTACGGCGGTTCATATAGAAAGCGCAGCGTAAAGAAGGTTATCGAGGAGATCAAAGAATTCATGAGCTGGGGCGAGGATTCATTTTGGTTTCACGACGACAATCTCACCTTAGACACAGCCTGGATGAATGAATTCTGCGATGCGATAGAAGAAGAAGGCTTGAAATTCAATTACAACTGCATGAGCCGCGTAGATACCATCTGCAATAATCCTAATCTCTTTGCCCGCATGGCAGATACAGGCTGCTCTTTGGTCTCCATCGGCATAGAAAGCGGCATCCCCGAAGTCTTAGAAAAGATGAATAAAAAGATCAATCTTGATCAGATTCACGAAGCGATCAAGATCATGAATCGGCTCTCCATTTCCCACAATTGGTATATGATATTAGGCTCCGGCGACGAATTTGACACCATAGAACATCTCAAAACAAACATCCGCTTTTTCTCAAAGCTCCCCTTGGGCTATGTGCTGATCAGCATTCTCACGCCTTTCCCGGGAACAGAGGTTTATAATAATCTAAGATCTGAAAACAGGATAAGACACTATAATTGGGAAGATTACGACGCTATGCACTGCGTATATGAGCCCACCGGATTCAGCTATGAAGTGCTTGAAAAAGCATTGCCCAAGGCATATCTAAAGGTATATCTCAGCAAAGGTTGGCGTCTGATTCCGCTCTTTATTCAGAGCTTCAAACGCAAAGCCATGAACCCATCCGCCATCGGCTCTGCGCTCAAAACCATGTTCAAATATGTGTTCCTGAGGAAAAACTTCCAAGAAACACTGAAGAAATGACAAGGCGCAAGAGAAAAAGCTTAGACTAAAATCCTTTAGAATAAAAGAGATCGATAGCCAGCAGCTTCAAGCCCGCAAAGTTATCCAGATCACCGAAGACGTCTTCCAGACCAACGGTGATGGCATTGATATGATCCGCCGAAATCTTTGCCAGAACCACCTTTGCCGCAAAACTCTTATCCGCCGTGAAGTTAAAGAAGCCCATAAATAGCGGCACTTTCGAGACTAAAGAATCCATGTTTGACGCATCGATCACCACCGCCTCTTGCACGCCATATTCGATGAAAGTCTCGGTGATATCGTCCATGATCTTATCATCGAGAACAAAGAGCATGAGCAGCTTATCCGTTCCCTTATAACTGGTGAGACCATGGTTTTTATCAGCATGCATGAGCATCTCTTCATAGAGATTGATGCGCGATTTTGCTTTGAGCAGATTGTTTGCCACGCCGGGCTCTCTTAAGATGCGTGAGAAAGCTGCAAGCAGTTGCAGATGAGAATCTTGCTGTCCGGAAGGCCCGATGATGGAGACGAAAATCTTGCTCTTTTTATGATCGATAGAGTCAAAATCCACCCCCGCCGGACAGATGGCAAGGCTCACATAGAACTTCTCAAGCATCTCAATCTGACAATGCGGCATGGCGATCCCATTTGCAAAGCCGGTGCTGCCGAGCTTCTCACGCGAACTCAAGCCTTCATAGATCATCTCTTGCGTGATTTTCGGGTCTTCAATGCTTCTTTTAAACAAAGCGGCAATATTCTTCAAAGCCGCATCTTTATCTTTGGCTTGCAAATCAATTACACAGGATTCGAGTTTAATTATTTCAGCGAGATTCATTATTCACTCCTCTTCATGCTTTTTAAGATGGCAAATTTTGCCAAGGGTGGACCTAATATTTCATTAACAAAGACGGACATCAGGACGATGTTGATCATTTTGACGACCTCCAAGTGCATCTCGGCACTGATTCCTTCGATTAGGGGAGAGCCTTGCACAAAGAGCACGAGCCCGATCGCCACCCCCGCTTGAGGAAAGAGTCCGACGCCCAAATAGTTGCGTATATTTTTATCGGTTTTCAGCGCAGCAGAACCTAAGAACACACCAAAATATTTGCCTAACATTCTCATCACAATATAGACAATTCCCACAAAGAATACGCTAATATCTGAGAAGACCTTGAGCTGCAATTCGATGCCCGCAACGGTGAAGAATATGGCATAGAGAATATTCGTAAAAGGCTCAAAAGAGAGGATGATGCGTGCATGCTTTGGGCTCAGATTGATCAGCACCATGCCCAAGACCATGTTTGCAATCAGTGGCGAAAGATCGAGGCTAAGAGACAGCGCTGTACTGAGAAAAATGAAGCCCAAGGCAAGGATCTTGACCTCATTCATGTTCTTATTTTTACGCGTGGTAAAGTGCATAAGCGCACCGGCGATTGAACCGATGATCATCGCCATGACGATCTCATAAAATGCTTTCCATAAAACAGTTGAAAGCACGAACTCTGCCTGTCCCATCATAGAGGTGGAAATCGCAAAGACGATTGAAAAGAGGATCACAGTGCCTGCATCGTCAAGCGCAACAATACCATAGAGATAGTCCACAAACTTGCCTTTGACCTTGAGCTTTTCGATGATCACAACCGTTGCGGCAGGAGCAGTAGCAGCCGAGATTGCCCCCAAAACAAAGGCAGTATAATTTGGAAGTCCGGCAAATAAAAGCCCGAAGGAAACCAATAGAAAAGCCAACAACATCTGACACAAAGTCAAGATCAGGATATCTTTACCATAGAGCTTAAGCTTTTGGATGGAAAACTCAGCACCGATGATGACGGCGATGAAAGAAAGTGTAACTTGAGAAAGAATATCTAGCAGGCGGATGTTTTCCGGTGGAATGAGTTGCAATCCGCTAACGCCAAGAACAACTCCTGCAATCAGATAGCCGGTAATTGCCGGTAGGTGAATCTTTTCCGCAAGCTGACCAAAGATATAGCCGATCAAAAGAATTATTGATACGCTAAAGATGATGTGATCAGCAAAAGTGACTCTAATAAAATCTAAAACTGCCATTGCTCAACTTCTATATTGAAATCTAAGGTAGTGATTTTCATGAACATATCGTTCAGGCAAAACATGGTCTCTCCCTTGATGTATTTATTATAAGACACTATTGTAGCAGTCTAAAAATTGTCAAGCTCCATTAAAAGAAGGAAATCGGAGGCTGTTAAATAATCAAATATTGCTGTTTTGAAGTAGAAAACACAGCCTGTATATTCCACATGAAATGAGCATAGCTTCCGTTAGAGTTGATCCAGCAGAGGATTGAAATTGAGCCATTCCTCCGATAAGAGAGCCACTTGTTTTTTTATTATATATGTGATATCTCTGCACCAGCGCGCCGGTGCAGAGATCGACTGATTAGATGTTATTATTCGAGTTTTACGTTCTCTCATTGACACGTTACCATCTATAGAAATATGGTATGCATTATTAATGATTCTATCAAGGATGGCCTCAGATAATGCTTCTGAATTGATTTTCTGTCGCCATCCTTCTTTCATGTATTGCGAGCAAAAGATTGTAGAAGACACATCTGAACGTGCTTCTACTATTTCCATCACATCTCTTGCCTCATTTTTATCCAATTTCGTAAGCAGCCATTCATCAAGGATCAGCAGCTTCGGTTTTATATATTGCTCTAAGACTTTACGAAATCAATTATCAAGTCGCGCCATCTTTAATTCATCGAGCAATTCAGGCACTCTAACATATTTTACAGATAAACGATGACGACATGCAGCTATTCCTGATGCAAGCGCAAAATTTCAACATAATTAATCATTGTTGAACTCCTTTATGTTATTTTAGGCATAAGCCTGACACAACATTTAAGGCTTGCGAATTATGACAAGTGGTTCTCTAAACGGAAGGGTGGCTCAAAACTCATGGACAAGTGGCTCTGTGGTTGCACAATAGTGGGTCAAAATGAAAAGAATATTCAAAATTTTTAAAATAGTACTTGACAAGGGTTCTACCAATATCATATTGGTATCAGTAAAGATAAAGGAGTTCAAAATGAAAAAAACAAGTTTAAACTTTAAGCTTAATTACCACGAGTATGTATCTCACGAGTATTTAATTTGTAAGTCCTTATAAAAGGAGGAATATCATGAGAAAAATTAATCATCTATCTATCTTAATCTTGGCGTTCATTGCCTTATTTTTAATGTCTTGCTCAGGGTTTAACTCACAAATGAAAATAGCAAGTTCATCTATTTATGATATTAACAAAGCAAATGAATATATTATCCAAGAAAAACTTGTTAACGCAAAACGTTCTGAACTATTCATTTTTACTACCTATGTGTCAAAAGGTGTTCAAATAGAACCTGAATTTTTAATTAATAAAGCGTTGAATGATGTACCCGGTGGTGTTGGAATTGTCGATGCATCATACAAATATAGAACCACTTTGATACCTTTTTTGTTTATGATAAACAAGGCATCAATAAGTGGCTCACAAATATTAATAGACCCTAATCTTATAAAAGAATAATTAGCTTTTTAGTGTTTAATTTAATATCATTGGATCGGCTAATTTAATTTGTAATTTCCGACCCCCAAGCGCGGGTTGACGGCGACGAATATCTCTTACCAATTCGAGAATCATGGCTTCTTCTTTCTTCTTTTCAGCGTTCGTTCGCCGTTGGTAGAGGGCTTGCCTGCTGATTCTGTTGACGTTGCAGACTTCTTCGATGGAGCATTCGAATCCTCTTGCTTTAGCTTTTGCTTGGCTTCTTCTAACACATCCCCCAAGGCCTTTTTTCTTACAGGAGTTCCTAAGTCTTCTTCTATGGTTTCAACTATACTTTCCCAGTGTCAAGTCCTGATATAGGTTGACACTTTTTTTGTGGGTTATTTGATCCATTTTGAATCAAAGTCAGTTGGTTTTCTTTAAAGTGTTTTTCATCATTTGGACGATTAACATTGACATTATTGCCTGC
>FZPS01000171.1_pt18 | contig 21994 bp, 21 predicted proteins | sample 1817821 | NCBI WGS metagenome assembly FZPS01 (sample SAMEA104158645, study PRJEB21678) | metagenome | place: Germany | collected 2015-04-21 | reverse complement strand
TGTATGATACAGCTGATATCAGAAAATATAATAGAAGAAGAGGAATAAAGTCCAATATACCAGTAAACAAAAGAAATAGAAAGAAAAAGAAGAAAGGAAGACCAATAAAGGTAGATTGGGAAGAGTTCAAAAAGAAAAGTGCAATAGAAAGGTTCTTTAGCTGGATAGAGTCATACAAGAAAGTTTTTCCAAGATATGAAGTCAAAGAAATATCATACTTGGAGTTGTAATGTTAGCAGCAATAATGAGAATAAATCAAGTTGTGGGATGAGCTCTATATTAGAAGAATTCAATAAGAAAATGAGGAAAAATTTGTGGTACAGAGATAGAAAATGAACAAGTTTAAAATTTTAACGAAAACAACTATAATTTTCAGGCAACGTACAGATCAAATCTTCTAACTGAGATACTTCTATCATTAAACGAGAGCAGCAGAAAGCTTCCCAACGGTGTGGAATTATAGGAAATGTCTCACAGGCCACGAGAAAAAATAAACTTTTCTCTTACATTCAACTATTTTTTAGAATTTTTATCTGTCCAGGGTATCTCCTGTCACATAGTAGCCCTGACCTTTAAAAAGCCCATATCGCTCTTTAAAAAGCCTGTACTGCAAACAGCTGCTTTTGTTTCATCCAGGTGCTGGCTCTCTGTAATTCTATTCGGGCTTATTCCCTTTCCGTTACATTGAAAATGATTCTGAATTCCGTTCCATGTGCTCTTTCAAGCTCGATTTTTCCATCAAGCTGGTCAACAAGAATATTTACTAACTTCAGCCCCAGAGATTCAAAATTTTCCAGCTTTATGTTATCGGGAATTCCTTTTCCATTGTCTGAAATTGTCAGGCTGAAGAGTGACTCCTGTGTCTCATAATTCTTTTCTTCCCTGCAAAGCTTGATTCGAATTTCCCCTTCTTCTTTAGAAAAAGCATGTTTGAGGGAATTGGAAACAAGTTCATTAACAATTATTCCTAACGGGACGGCAACATCCATATCAAAGAATGCATTTTCCTCCAGATCCATATAGAGGCGAATGCCCTTACTCCTGAGGCTGTAAGTCTGGAAAAGATTCTCAGCTAACTTTTGAAGATAGGCAGAAAAATTCAGAATATCTGTCCCTTTTCCTTTGTAGAGCTCTTCGTGGATGAGTGCCATTGAAATGACACGGTTCTGACTTTCTCTGAAAGACTCCAGTACCTTCTCATCCTGGAATCTTTCAGCCTGGAGATCCAGCAGGGAAGAAATTACCTGCAAGTTATTCTTAATTCTATGATGAATTTCTTTTATCCTGGCTTTTTCCATTTTTGCCAGGGTTTCTCTTGCTTTTTTGCTCTCTGTGATATCATGGGCGTAAAGATTAACATAACCAGCGGATGGAAATGGAGTAATACTTATCACGTATGTGCGATCGGCGTAGGTGCACTCAAGTTTACGCCGGATGCCATCACCAAGGGCAGCAATGGCATGCTCTGTAATTTCTGTGGGAGCTTCCTTACTGATCGCACTACCCCAATCTGTCAACAACGCCTCGGCAGAGGGGGAGGCATAATTGATTATATGGCCCTGGCTCAGGCGCATAACTGGGTCCGGATTTTCCTGAGGCAGGCGCGCTACTGACTCCAGTTCTGCCTCAATTTCTTTACGTTCAGTAATATCCTGAACTATTCCCTTCACCCGGACAGGGTGATTATGCTTATCAAAGATAACTTCAGCTTGTGAATGAACTGTACGTTCTTCTCCATTAGCTAAAACAATACGATAATCAATGCCAGTTTTAGGTCCTTCTTTTAACCCATTCTTAATGCTTCTAGCTACATAGTCCCGATCGTCGGGATGTATGTAATTTAACAACTCATTATAAGATGGGGCTGGTTTCTGAGGACTGCGCCCAAAAATACGGTATAGCTCATCAGACCAGTGTACCTCATCAGTTGCAAGATCCCAATCCCAATTTCCAATATGAGCCATTTTCTGAGCTTCAGCAAGTCCGGTTTCTTTTTCTTTCAATGACTCATAAGCCTTCTCAAGCTCTTGTGTTCGTTTCTTAACTAGGTATTCCAGATTATCATATGCTTTTTTCAGGGCTTCTTCCGATTTTTTGTGCTCGGTGATGTCACGCGCTGCAGCAAATACTCCAATGACTTTGCCGTTCTCGTCTTTGTAAATTGAAGCGTTATATAGCACCGGTATTACATATCCATTTTTATGCTGAATTTCCAGAGGATAATCCCAGACTTTACCATCTGTGAAGACCTGCTGATACCCTTTTCTGGCTTTCTCAGGCTCGGTAAAGTAATCGGAAAAATCAGTCCCAATTAACTCATCTCTGGAGTAGCCGGTAACCTGCTCTGTAGCAGTATTCACATCTGTAATCTTACCATCATGTCCAATAGTCACCAGAGGGTCCAGACTGGCTTCAATAAGACTGCGGTTGTAAATATTTGATAACCTGAGAGCTTCTTCTGCCTTTTTGCGCTCGGTAATATCGCGGATGATTCCTGCTCTGAAGCATGCCATGCCGGTTTTATCTTTAATGATCGAAAAGTGATCAGCTAACCAGCGATATTTTCCATCCTTGCATTTAAAGCGATATTCATGTGCCCCAAAACCTTCCTCCAGTGACCGAGTAGTTTCCACAATTACCTGTGGGTGGTCATCAGGGTGGATGCGGTCAAGAAAACCATTGCTGCCTGTCATATTTATATCCTTAACAGAGAAGCCTGTAATCCGCTCTATCACCGGGCTCATATAATCGAAGCCTCTGTTCTGAAGGTTTACACGGTATGCAGAATCGAGCGAGTTCTCAAGAACTGAGCGAAACCGTTCATCGCTTTCCAGCAGCGCTCTCTCAGCCTGTTCACGTTCCTGTTCTTCCTTTTTCCTCTGGAGAGCCTGTGTAATTGCTGGCGCTATAGCTTCAAGATCTTCCTGCTGCTCGAGGCTGTAGCCTCCTTCGCGGTTTGCGACCGCAATCAAGCCCATCGTTTTCCCGTCCTGAATAAGGGGCACGCCAAGAAACGATGTGATAGGCGGATGTCCGTTCGGAAGACCCATGCAGTCGGGGTGTGACAGGGGATCGTTGGTAAAGAAGCTTTTCCCGCTCTTAATCACACTGCTATACAGACCACGGACAATAAAATCGCTCGGGGGACGACCATGCCCTGTTTTATCATACATAAGGCACTGTTCCCACCCAAGCTTGCTTTTTGCAATATCGTGCAGCAGCCCATCGTCACCCATCTTATTTATGAACCCAAACTGGCTGCCAGTAATCCCCAGGGCTACAGATAGGCATGCGTTTCCCAGTTCTTCTTCTGTCTTTGCCTGCATTACATTGCTGAAAATCCAGTTGATTCCTTCAAGAATACTGTGTTGTATCTGCATATCCTGTGCTCTCTTTGTTTGAGTTCGTTGATATCACGGGCGACATAAACACTTCCAATGAGTTTTCCTTCCGAATCATGTAGTGGCGCTATACTTACCGCGAAATGCCCGCCAAGGCAATCTTCGCAAACCTTTGTGGTGTGTTTAGCCCCGTCTTTAAGCAACTGCCGGTGCGGGCAAAAAGACGGGGGATGGTCTGTTCCATGGATGACACAATGGCAAGTTAACCCTACACACTCTTCCGGTGTCACTCCCAGCCTTGCCGCCATGGCTCTGTTTGCACGAACAATCCGGCACTCATTATCTATTATGGCTATAAGGTCTGGAACAGTATCAAAGGTAGATTTCCAGCTTTTTGCAGCCTGAATAGCTTCTTTTTCTGCTCTCTTCCTTCCAGTATTTTCTATCTGCTCCCATTTTCCTTTCCTTTTGATCAAAGCAAATTGATGGTTGGAGATTACATCAACAATCTCGGTTGTGCTGCACGTATCGAGATAATATGGGCATAAGGCTATCACGCGGTGTTTGTCAATAAAAGCATCCACTTTTTTCTCATAGTCAACAAAATCATCCCAGCCTTCTTTTTCCAGCCAACGATTATCCCTGAAGCCCTTAATCCATCATAGCCTCTTGCCATAACCTGATCGATTTTTTCAACCAAATTATTCATCACTTTATCCGGATCGAAAACCTCTCCATTTATATACCCCTGAATGTAAGGGATAATTTCTATTTGCTCTTTCTCCAGATAGACATCGATATCAGGAACAGCCTTTTTCATGGCTTCCTTTGCCTCTTCTACCTCCATAGGGTATGATGTTATCCACACACAAAGCTCATTACTTTCCAACCCTGCTTTGAAGTAAGGGACCAGTATGTCCATCAAATCTTCTTTTGTCTGGTAAAACTGGCAGAAATGCGTTCCCCAGGGCACATCTCCAATTATATTGATGCCAGATTTTCTCAGGCTTTCTCTCATCCCAAAACTTTCTCCTAATTGACGATATATAAGGCAAAAATTTCGTTGTCTTTATAGTGTCTGGTCTTGCCTTTCCGTGCTCATAATTATACTTTCATTTAAAAACCGTGTACCGAGCGCTATTAGAAAAAAATCAAAACCCCCATTAAGTGAGAGATAATAGCTCACAAGGCTATGTCAACCATATGACAGATAAATATTAATTCTTTATCATTTAAATTCTTTATCATTTATTTTGTTATCTGTACTGTTTTATTGAACCTACAATGACTGTCCGATTTGAATATCTTAGTTGAGAACTCATCCTTCTATTCCAGCAAAGTTCTTGGATTAATAAAGCCGCTCCTTAACATATGATCAGCAAGCACAAGGGCAACCATAGCTTCCGCAACCGGTACCATGCGAGGGGGAATTGTGGGATCATGCCGACCTTTGATTGTGATTTCCGTATTTTCAAGGGTTTTTAGGTCAATGGTTTGCTGAAGTTTTCCTATCGACGGGGTTGGTTTTACGGCTGCCCTGCATACAATATCCAGGCCTGTTGAGATTCCTCCGAGGATTCCGCCGGCATTATTGCTTGGAGAAGTTACTTTTCCTCCCTCCATCCTGAAAGGATCATTCATTTGACTCCCATGCAGGCGGGCAGCCTCAAATCCGGCTCCGATTTCAAAGCCTTTGACGGCAGGAATACTCATAAGGGCTTTTGCAAGGTCAGCGTCCAGCCGGTCGAAAACAGGCTCTCCAAGACCGACGGGCACACCTTTTATAATAAGCTCGACGATGCCTCCAATGCTATCTCCTTCCTGTCGCATTGCCGCAACTTTCTCAAGCATTTTTCCTGCAGCTTCTAGATCGGCACAGCGCACAGGGGTCTTTTCTACGTTTTCTAAGATTTCTTCAAAGGGAAGAGGGTTTGCCCGAATTGTCCCGAGTTCAATCACGTGCCCGACAATTCGGATTCCAAATCTGGAAAGCAGGAGTTTTGCAAGTGCTCCGCCGGCAACCCTGCCTATTGTTTCCCGGGCTGAAGACCTGCCTCCTCCACGGTGATCCCTCATTCCGTAGCGAGCCATATAGGTAAAATCGGCGTGTCCGGGTCTGGGAGTATCTTTAATTGCATCGTAAGCCGAAGATCTGGCATCCGAGTTCCAGACAAGCATGGAAACAGGAGTGCCTGTGCTCATTCCTTCGAAAATCCCAGAGAGGATTTCCACTCTGTCAGCCTCATGGCGGGGGGTGGAAACTTCACTTTGCCCTGGACGTCTCCTGTCCAGTTCTTTCTGTATGTCAGCCTCGGAGAAAGGAAGTCCTGCAGGCAATCCGTCTACCACAACACCTACAGCCCTGCCGTGGGACTCGCCCCAGGTTGTAATCCGAAACATCTGCCCGAAAACGTTTCCAGCCATGCATCTTAACTGGTTTTTTTGGTATTTGATTCTTGGGGTTGCCCAATGGATGGTTCGAGATGCACGACGACATCAGAAACATCTTTGTATTCTCCCTTCAGCTTTTTACTGACCTTGTGAGCGATAAGATGTGCATCCTCAAGCTTCATATCCGACTGAACAAGCAGATGCATATCGACCCTGATATCCCCCATGCTCCCGCGAGTCCGGATCTTATGGCAGCCCTTTACCCCTTCAATGCTCAGAACAAGGTCACAAATTTCTTTTTCTTCAATTCTGGACATATCCATAAGAGCCATTGAGCCCTCCTTAATAATCCTGTATCCTGCCCTGAAAATCAGAAAAGCTATTACTACAGCAATTAAGGGATCCATAAAAGGAAAACCAAGTTTTACAGCAGCAAGGCTTACTAAAACCGACAGGGAAACATAAATATCACTTTTTGTGTGCATTGAGTCGGCTATAAGTACCTGGCTTCTGAGCAGCTCGCCCTGCTTATGCTCATATCGTGTTACCAGATAATTAATACCCATTGTCCCGAGAATTACAAGAAAGCTTATAGCTGTGACCTGTGGGTTACTCTGGATTAGGAAACGGTTGAGAGCGTCCCTGAAAATCTCAATGCCTACGAAGATCAGTAGTAAAGCGATGAAAATAGAAGCTACAGTCTCATATTTCCTGTGCCCGTAGGGATGCCCCATGTCAGGCGGGCGGGCTCCGATGAAACTTCCTGCCAGTCCTATAATATTGGAAACTCCATCAAAAAGGGAGTGGTAGCCATCTGCAATCATGCTTAAGGTGCCGGTCAGGTTTCCATAAATAATTTTGGCAAACGCAACTGTAAGGTTCAGAAATAGTACATAGATAAGAACTCTCTGTACTTTCTTAAACTTTTGTAACATATTCCTGACTCCCTTACATCGAACTGTAAAAAACCGAAAATGATCGGCGCATAAATGAAAAATAAACACCGTTAAGAACTGTCAAGAGGCTATCAATGATATACTGGTTTACCTTTATATAAAATTCTGCGGCTTAAAAAATAAAAAACAGGAAAAAGGGGAAAAATAATATAAAAAAGCGGAAGAAAAGAGATTTCTTATTCCGAACCTGTCCACGTCATATAAGCTTCCACTATTTCCTGCCCTTCTAGAAACACAAGTCCATGTTCTTTACCGTATTCTTTCGAGTCTTCTTTGGAGAGTGCCTTTCCGCTATAATCGTCCAGCATCTCACAGACTACCATTGCAGGGGTAATTCCTGCCATACGGGCGAGTGCAACTGAGAGTTCGGTCTGTCCTCTTCGTTCGTCCAAAAGTCCTTCTGCAGCCCTGAGCAACGCAACATGTCCTGGAGTTCTGAATTCGTCACCAAAATGGATTGTATCTCCAGACAGCTTTCTTTCTGTAATTTCTCCTATTTTCCGGATTGTCAGGGCTCTTTCATTGTCAGGGATGCCGGTTCTGGTATTCCTGTGATTCACCCAGAGGGAAAAGGAAGAATGAGAATCATATTTAAGGTCGCCTTCCTTTTCCACTATCTCCCCAAGCATGTCACTTGTTTTACTTGCTTCCCGGACGAGTTCAGCCATAAAAGGCAGCCTGAGCTGTTTTGAAGCTACAGGGTCAACAGCCACACAGATGAGACCGCCTGCGTCTTTTCGCATCCATTTTACATCTTTGAAAGTGACCGCTTTTGCAGGAATTACAAGGTCTGTCTCCCCTTCCCTTGAATCCGAATCGTAAATCTGGATCATTTTTCCTGCTCTCAGGGCTTCCAGCGCCCTGTTGATGTTCTCATTTCTATACGTAAGACAATTGTAAACTGTACTTCCGCTCATTTTTGGTTCTCCGTCACCTGGCTTTTAACCTGTATTACAACTCTATCTCCGTCGTTTAATTCCAGGGCATCCCTTAGCTTAACAGGCGCAATAATCTCGATCAAATCCGGTGGGTAATGTGTTCTTTCAGGAGCGACTACAGCAGCTTCGATACCTCCAACAACGACCGGATAACACTTCCCGCCTCCGAAGGTGCGTTCCCCGTCATTGAAGCCTTCTACCTTGACAGCTGGCATTTCATGCAGAAGATTCTGAAAAATCGAACTATTTTCAGTAAGTTGTACGTTTAGAGTCCCGGGAAAAGGTGAAAAATGCAGTTTTTCTTCAAACTGCTTTCTGTATCCGGGTATATTTACATAATATTTGCCCTCACCTAGACCTTTGAGTACCTTTCCTTCCAGCTCCAGAATCTCCGGTTCCGGAGAAAAGATCTTGCTGTACTGGATGTACTCGCTCTTAAGAATTCCAATCCCTTTTTCTGTCATTTTTATCAACTGGCCACCTGGGACTATCTTCCTTTCTATCAGCCCCTCTTCTTCCAGCTGCTTTAGCTTTCTTGCTACGGTTTTGGAGCTTGCCCCGGTATGTTTTTGAAACTCGCTCGATGAGACCTTGATAATTTTGTTTACTGCTCCTATAAGTGCAAGTCTTTTCAGGTATTCAATGTCAGGCACTGTCGCCACCCATCTTAATTTTGAGATGCATCTCAATAATGAGATGTTAGACTATGCATTCCGTTATAATAAAACTTTTGATAGCATCGTTTTATCCCATGCCTCTTCAATAAAAACATCACCGGAGAAGTTAAGTATTTAGTATCCTGAATCCATCTATTGATTACACCATGACAAAAGAAATTGAAGTTGAGTGCCCCTCATGTTCTCCGGAAGAAGAGGTAAGGCACGAGGTTCTGAAAGAGGGACAGAGTCCGCTTGTCCGCTGTCTGGAGTGCGGACAGGTGCATGCAGCTAAAATCAAAATCCCTAAATCCGTTACTTTGAAAGTGATAGTTAGCAAGATGGATGTCTCAAACACTTATAAAACTGAACTGGATTCCAAGACGATTCTTCAGGTAGACGACGAGCTGGTTGTGGATGACGAGGAGACAGGAGTGGTAGTACCTATCCTGATTACCGCTCTTGATGCAGGAGGAAAGAGGGTACGGGTTGCCAGAGCGGAAGATACTGAAACAATCTGGGGCAGAGCCATTGATGAGGTAACCGTAAAGTTTTCTGCTCAGTCAGGGACTGAAATAACTGAAGTAATTGAAAAACGCGTGCCTGGAGATTATGAATTTGTAGTAGGAGCCGAAGAAAAAGCGGGAAATAAACGCCTTCTCATAACGAAGATTAAAATAAGGGATGGGGGCTTCCGGTCAAGGAAAGGCGATGTTGTGCTTGCAAAATATGTAAAAAGAATTTTTGCGAGAAAGAAAGGGGAAGGTTCGGGTCAGCGTGATTTCCGAAGAGGGCCGTGGTAAAGGAAAGAATAAAAGGGAAAATGAAGAAGTATTCGAAGCAATGCGCAGACGCCTCGTAGACAATCTTGGGGCTTACGTGCAGATGGAAGAAAGAATTCGCGAGGCTATGCTCCGCGTTCCAAGGCATAAGTTTGTTCCGGAATATGAGCAAAAAGCAGCTTATACGGACAGACCTCTTGGCATCGGTCACGGGCAGACGATATCTGCTCCTCATATGGTTGTGATTATGTGTAAACTTCTGGAACTTTCGGAAGGGCACAAAATCCTGGAAATAGGATCAGGTTCAGGATATAACGCTGCAGTGATGGCAGAGCTAGTAGGGCTAAGCGGGCATGTGTACACGGTTGAGCGCATTGAAGATCTTGCAAATTTTGCAAGAGAGAACCTGAGAAATACTGGGTATAAGAATATTACAGTAGTACTTGGTGACGGATCAAAGGGGTATTCTTAGTGTGCCCCTTACGACAGGATAGCTGTAACATGCGCAACTCCCAGTATCCCTAAGCCTTTGCTGGAACAGTTGAAACCCGGAGGCATAATGGTTATTCCTGTTGGGAGCGATTCCCAGGAGCTTTATAAAGTCAAAAAGGACAGCAAGGGGAATATTTATAAAAAGAGAAAAGGGGGAGTTGCTTTCGTACCTCTGATAGGCAAGTACGGCTTTAGAAAGAGTCTGGAATGCTAGAGGTTCTGGTAAGGAAAAAAACCAAACCAGAGTTCAAGCATCCTTTCAATAAATTTTAAAAAATTAAATAAGGTATTAATAAGTGTAAAATCATCTAATGAGCATGGGCATCGACATCTATGAGGACTTTGAGGAAATTAGAGTCAAGGATGTCTATATAGTCGACGTTTTTACGGACCCAACTCCTGTGGTGCTTCTTGAAGATACACAGGGGAAAATGCTCCCTATATATATAGGGCATCTAGAGGCTCTCTCAATTGGAAATGTGATTAAAAATATTTCTCCGCCCAGACCTATGGCGCATGACCTTATGATTAACATTTTCGAGCGGCTTGAGGTAAAAATCGAGGGTGTATTGATTGATGAAAAGATAGATAAAATCTATTACGCCCGGCTTTTGCTAAAGAAGGATAATAATGTTATGCAATTTGACGCAAGACCAAGCGATTGTATCGCCCTTGCTCTGCGTGTTGGAGCACCGATAAGGGTTAGGAAAAAGGTTCTTGAGAGTTCCGAAGTCGAGATGTCAAGATTTGAAGGCGCCCGCGTGATAAATATTTTCGGTTAGGTTAATTGAGGTGCTCAGAGTTCTTTTTGAGCCTGAGAACTTAAGTTTACCTCAGCCTGGTTTTATGTTCTCGATTCTTGAGAAGCTATTTTCGTTGTTAGTAACCTGCAAGGTGTTTCTTTATATAATTTTTATAATATTGATCTAAATGCCTTTTAGAGAATGCTATCTGTGGCTCTTATTGGCTTAATTTCAACAAGCTTTTAATAACAGTTAAATTTATTATCCCATAGATGCTCACCAAAAGAATAATACCATGCCTTGATGTGACCCTTGACAGAGCAGGCGGCTGCGTTGTTAAGGGCGTTGAGTTCGTAGACCTGAAAGAGGCTGGAGACCCTGTGGAACTCGCCAAGCGCTACAATGAAGAGGGCGCAGATGAGCTTGTTTTTCTGGATATCACAGCTTCTGCTCACGGCAGGGAAACCATGATCGATGTGATTGAGAGGACTGCAGACGAGGTTTTCATTCCTCTTACAATTGGAGGGGGAATAAGCTCCATAGACGCAATTCGTCAAATTCTCAGAGCTGGGGCAGATAAAGTCTCAGTTAACACCTCTGCGGTCAAGAACCCTGATTTCATCAAAGAGGCTTCGGATATATTTGGAGCCCAGTGCATTGTTACTGCGATTGATTGCAAGAGAAATCTCGATATAAAAAATAATCCGGACAAAACTATCCTGGAACTTGAGGACGGAACTCCTGCCTGGTATGAAGTGGTAATCTACGGAGGTAGGGAAGCTACAGGAATCGATGCTGTGGAGTGGGCAAGAAAGGCAGAAGAACTGGGTTCCGGGGAAATCTTGCTTACAAGTATGGACAGGGACGGAACATGTGCCGGTTATGACCTGCCAATTACAAGAAAACTCTCAGAAGAGCTCGATATCCCTATTATAGCTTCAGGAGGAGTCGGAAACCCTCAGCACATTTATGAAGGATTCTCAATCGGAAAAGCCGATGCCGCCCTTGCAGCAAGCATTTTCCACTTCAGGGAATACTCAATTAAGGAAGTTAAAGAATATCTTAAGGAACGGGGAATCCCTGTCAGACTCTAAAATTCAGGAAAAGGTTGTAAAGGCAAAAAGTAAGTCAGGCAACTAACATCACGCCGACTAAAAATTTTCCGGAATAAAATAAGGGAATGGGGAAGAACAATGGAAGTCTCAGAATTCCAGAGGATAATGTACGAGCTCTATGCACATAACGACAGGAGAAGGGGAGGTAAGGCTACAATGCTCTGGCTTGTTGAGGAAGTAGGAGAACTTGCCGAAGCCATCCGCAGAGAAGAGCCAGAAAATATAGAGGAAGAACTTGCAGACTGCTTCGCCTGGATAGGGGCGCTTGCCAATCTCTACGGCGTGAACCTCGAAGAAGCTTTCCTTAAAAAGTACCCTGGCATATGCCCTACCTGCAAACAAAAACCTTGCATCTGTACGGATTGAAAGTGGTAAGTATTTTATTCGAGAAATCTGAATACCAGGCTTTTTTTTGGAACTTATATCATGCCGGAATCATCATCTGTGAGATCTTTTACATATTTACTTTCATATATTTTGAGATACTTTTTTATTTATTAAAGTCAATATCTTATATGGAATTCTTATCTGGATTCTTCATTTATCGGGGGAACACAAATGTCAGAAGTCGAAACCATGGAACTTCTTGAGGGTGTGCAGATTAAGGTACTTAACAACACTGGCGAGGATCTTGTGCTGCAGGCTCAGAAAATTGAGAAAGGAATGTTCAAGAAAGGTCAGCGGGCTCCTGCTAGAATCGGGTCTTATGAGGAAGAAAGCTTTGAACTTGTTGCATGTGAAGGAAGCTGTGAAGGTGGAGCAGATATCGAAGGATGGGTAAAGTACGGGCTGGGATGTACGGAAGGGTATTGCAAGATACACTTCAGATACGTGGGGAAAACAAACAAACTAGGTTACTCCTGTGAATGCCACATACGTGATGGGAAGATGCTCTGCGAAGCCTCAACGGACGAGAAAACTGGAAGAATAGTGAGCTGGATAATAGGACCAAAGGAGTAAACCCAAAAGAAATGCTCACTGGACTTTGTCCGATAATGTTTTTAATCCATAGCTTCTTTGTTATTTTGGCTATGCTACGACCCTGGTTGTAATTTAATATCTTATAGCAGAGCGGACAAAAAGCTCTGCTAATTTAATCAATAATGCCCGTAATCTATAATTATACCAGGTAATCTGTGACTGATCGTCAATAAAAACGGATTTTATAATATTTTTCAAATAGTTTTTGAAGTCTGTAGAAAAACGGATCGGATTAGCCGTTTCGTTTTTGATTTTTCCTTCAATAACTGCTTTTGTCATAAGTACAAGATTCTTTGCGCCGCCTTTAGAATGCCGTAGTTTTCTCTTATAAATTCAGTTCCAGGTTTCCCGGAAAGGAAGGGAATGCCAAAGCTTAATTAAGGGCAGGTTCTGTAATCCCATCTGATGAAGCCTAAAAAACCGGAACTGCTTGCCCCGGCAGGCGGCATGGAAGCTTTTGTTGCAGCCGTAGAAAACGGAGCGGATGCCGTATACGTTGGAGCCAGGGCTTTCAGTGCTCGGGGGTATGCCTCGAATTTCTCAGAGAAAGAACTTGAGGAGGCCATTGACTATGCTCATCTCAGAGGCGTGAAGGTATATGTAACCGTAAACACGCTGCTTAAGGAAGAAGAAGTGGAAGATGCCCTTAAACTGCTTTCCTGCCTGAGAGAAATAGGAACAGACGCGGTCATAGTCCAGGATCTCGGACTAATCTCGCTTGCAGGAAAATATCTCCCAGATCTTCCACTGCATGCGAGCACACAAATGACCCTTCACAACAGCGAAGGGATCGAGTTTGTAAAAAAACTGGGTATAGAAAGGGCTGTGCTCTCACGAGAGTCTTCACTTGAAGAGATAAGACGGATAAAAGAGAAAACCGGGACTGAAATTGAAGTTTTCATACATGGGGCTCTTTGCATTTCCTATTCCGGCCAGTGCCTTCTTAGCAGCCTTATAGGGGGAAGGAGCGGAAATCGAGGATTCTGTGCCCAACCCTGCCGTAAAAAGTACAGGCTTTACTGTGAAGGGAAACCGATCAAAACAACAGGCAGCTATCTCCTGAGTCCGAAAGATCTTAACACTACCTCAGGCCTGGGAGCTCTTATAGAAGCCGGAATCGAGTCCTTCAAAATTGAAGGGCGCATGAAAAGACCTGAGTATGTAGCAGGCGTTGTCAGAATTTACCGCCGCCTGATTGACAGGTACATTGAAAATCCTGCAAAGTATTTTGTTTTCGAAGAAGAGCAGGAAACACTCATCCAGCTTTTTAACAGGGGTTTTACTCAAGGTTACTTTTTTGAAAATCCACGCTGGGAGCTCATGAGCCGGGAAAATCCGAACAACCGTGGAGTTCCTGCAGGTACGATTACAGGATATTACAGGCGTACAAACCGTATCCGTGTAAAACTCTCGCAGCCCCTTCGTCTGGGAGACGGAATAATGGTTGAAAACGCAGGAATAAGGCCCGAGGATAAAGGGAAAATCATATCTTCAATGTACTCCGGAAAGAGCCCGGTATACAGCGCAGGAGCAGGAGATATAGTAGAGATTCCCTTCGATTCAAGGGTTCCAGCAGGAAGCACAATATACAGGACATATGACAAAAAGCTTATGGACTCCCTCAAAAAAGAATGTGAATCCGGAAACCTGAGACCTAAAATCCCTGTATTCATCAAGGCTGACATTGCACCTGGAATGCCTGTGAGGCTTGAGGTAAAAGACAGGGATTCAAACACAATAACAATTGAATCTGAGTATATGGTTGAGAAGGCTGAAAAGCAGCCTACTTCAAAGGACCGGATAGAAAAGCAGCTCTCAAAACTCGGAAACACGCTTTTTGAGGCTTCTGAACTTCATGTCTCTGTGGAAGGGGACGTTTTTATTCCTGTCGGACAGTTAAACGAACTGAGGACAAAGGCAATAGAGCAACTTGAAAACCTGCGGATTTCCAGGTGGAAACGAAAACCTATCGATACTCTGCAATTCTTTGAATCTGAAGAAAAAGCAGACCTGGATGCAGGAAAACCTGTGAAAGAAAAAATTCCAACGCTTCCTATGCTCTCGGTTTCCGTGTATTCTCTTGAGGGACTTAAAGGGGCGCTTGCGGGTGGAGCCGATCAGGTCTATTTCGGAGAAGGGCTCTTCAGAAGGCCAGAAACTGCAGGGCAAAAAGAAAGCTCTGCACAGGAGCTTGATGCTGTTTTTGAAAATGCGGTTTCAGAGACGCAAAATGCAGGCAAGAAAATTTATCTCATTACCCCAAAAGTCGTGAAAGACTCCGAAATGAGATCTGTCGAAAGAACCTTCTTTCGCGTAAGAGAACTGGGGGCTGATGGCATTGTTGTCTCAAATCTTGGAACTCTGAACCTTGCAAAAGCTAGGAAAATCCCTTTTATTGCAGATAGTCCACTTAATATCTTTAACAGTCACACTTTTGCCCTTATGCTGCAGGAAGGGGCTCAAATGACTGTAATTTCACCAGAACTCACCGTTGAGGAGTTAAAAAATATTGTTTCTTATGGACCTGCAGAGTGCATCGTTCACGGCCGCCTTGAACTCATGGAATCGGAGCACTGCCTTACAGGCGGGCTTCTTGGGGACGATAAAGGTTTGTGCAATGCTCCATGCAGGTCAGGAAAGTTTGCACTGATAGACGAGAAAAACTACGAGTTTCCTCTGCTTATGGACTATGAATGCAGAATGCACCTCCTTAACTCAAGATCACTCTGCATGCTCGAATATATTCCTGAAATCCTTGAAAGCGGAGTTTCAAGTATAAGGATCGAAACTCTGGGGATGGAGAATCCTGACGAAATAAGAAGAGTAACTCGCGCTTACAGGAACGCAATTGATGCATATATTGATACCGGGAAGCATGGAAAGGAAAACTGCGAAAAGCTTGGAAAGGGCTTTACCACAGGACACTATTTTAGAGGTGTACAGTAAAAGCTGAGATTGCCGGAAAAACGAGTTAAAAGGTGAAAAGAACATGGAATATCTGGATAAAGCAATAATTTCCGAAAAACAAAGCCCGAAAATTTTTCTTTCTGGCTCGATCCGCGGAGGAAGGCAACTGCTTGAGACATACAGGTTTATATTTGATACCCTTGAGGAAGCAGGGGCTGAAGTACTCACCTGGCACGTTGCCGACCCTGAGCTGGAAAAAGTGGAGATGAGGATGACAGAAGAAGAGATTTATGCCAGGGATATGGATTTGCTTGTAAGAAGTGATGCCCTGATTGCAGAGGTTACGGTACCTTCCACCGGGGTGGGTTACGAAATCTGCAGGGCGCTTGTCCGTAAAATTCCTGTGCTCTGTCTCTACAATCCGAACGCAGCAGTTTCGGCAATGGTGCTCGGAAATCCAGATCCTTTGCTTGAGGCAAGGGCTTATCCGGATAAAACCTCACTCAAAAATATTATTACTGAATTTATAAGGAATTTCTGAGAAGAAAAAATCTATATTAACCTCTGTTCTAAACGAAAAGCCAATAGATATGTTGCTTAAACCTGAAATGTGAGCTTTTATTCTCTGCAAAGGTATTATAACACTCAGTGATAATTATAAATAAGTTGAGATCCTATTTATGACTCATGGTAGTTGAAATTATAGAAATTTTAGTACTGGTTCTGGCAATTGTAGTGGCCTTCCTCCTGTATAAAGTCCTGAAGACCGCAACTGGCCTTGCAATAAATGCAGTACTCGGGGTCTTAGTCCTGTTCGCAGCAAAAGTTTTTCTTGGACTTAACATTGCAATTACGTGGGTGGCAGTTATTATCTGTGCAATAGGCGGCATTTTCGGAGCGCTTGCCATAATTGTGTTAAACTATTTGAAAATAGCATTCGTATAATAGGCAAACGGGGAAAGATAGCAGAGATGACTGAAAGCTATTGAGGAGGATACAAACCTAGAAGAAGTTTTTTAAAGGTTCAGGAAAGGAGAAACTCAGGATTTCCTGTATGAAAATAATCTCAGGATTTCCGGAAGATTCCTCTTACCAGATGCCTTCTATAAGTTTCTCCTCTGAATGTTTTTTCTTTTATTACCTCTTCTAGCTCGATGACCTCAAATCTCCCGAAAAGTGCCCTTACTTCCCCTTTGGTAAAATAATGGTAAATTATACCACTTTGTCGGGCAAAAGTCCTTTCCTCATAAGGGGTTGAAATTTCTCCCCCGCAGCGCATATCCTCACAGCCGAAGGCTTCAAATAAAACAAACCCGCCTTTCCTGAGTATGTAATGAAACTCCCTGACTGCGGATTCTCTTTCTTCTTTGAAGAGGTGCTGGAGCACTCCATAACAGAGAATTCCGTCAAAAGCATGGGCTTTGAGAGGAAGTTCTGACACATCTGCCCCGAGATGTTCAGCAAACCTGCCGCTCCGTACTATCTGAGCTCTGGAAGCTTTAAGGGCAGTTAAAGAAACATCAATTCCAATTGCGTCGTAATGCCTTGCAAGTTCACCAAGGTATCTGCCATTCCCTGATCCGGCATCAAGCACCCTGGACCCGGGCAGAAGATGAGCCTGTATATCCCGGACAGGTGCAGGCCCGCCCCATTTCAGGTGGGCATATTCCCTGTCCCAGGCAAGGAAGTGATTTTTTGCAGGCGTTGCCTGAGAACTTGAGAGGCTGTAAGCATCCGATTTATACATATTTATTCTTGTTTTTCAGGGCTGTAGGTTGAGGCTTCTTTGAATCTTTCTACCAGGAATTCCTTCTCAAAGGAAGACAGGAACCACCCAGCTTTGGGGCCCGAGTTTTGCCCAAGTATTGAGATATAAATTGCTTTGAAAAGCTCCCTGGGGTCCACCTGCGGAGCAGGATTATTTAACTTTTCTGCAATCAGCCTGTTCAGTTCTGAACCCTCATCTTTTGCGGAATAGATCAGCATATGATATTCTTCACCGCTAATTTCCCCTCTGGTTTCTATAAGATCTGCAATGGCTGAAAGGAAAGCTTTCTGGGGCTCGGATAGGGTTGCAGCCTGCACAGGCACCTTCTCTTTCACATTAAACTTGGCAAAAGGTGGAGCATAGAGTTTAAGCCATTTAGAGACATTTTTTGTAAGTTCCTTTATACACTTTTTATCTTCAATTGAAAAGCCTGAGCGTTTTACAATTTTCAATATCTGGTCAAAGTCCCCTCTTGCTACCTGATAGATTGTCACCATCTGCTTGAAAGGAACTTCAGACTGGCAGATGCCTGTTGCCCTGGAAAGCTCATAAACTCGACTTTGGAAAACCCCAAGCGAAGGATTGTTTTCCCTGAACAGCGTTCTGAGCCTTTCGTATTCGTCAACAAGGGTTAGAAGCGGTTGTCCAGGATCGAACTGGATATGTTTCTCAGGTTTTGTGCGTATAATCAAATAGCGAAGAACCTCAGGAGGCACAACTTCAAGCATATCCGAAATCGAGATGACAACTCCAGTAGAAGAGGACATTGCACCCTGCTTTCCAAGCATTATCCACTCATAGACAATAGGATAAGGAGGTTCGTGCCCGAAAATCTCTTTTACTATCCTCTTTCCAGTATCGTAAGAACCACCCTTTGAAGCGTGATCTTTCCCAAAAGGTTCGACTGTTACTCCTAAAACCGCCCAGCGAGCAGGCCAGTCTACGCGCCAGGTGAGTTTTCCTCCCCCTGCCATTGGCACAGTACCGGAGTGCCCACATGCACAGACATAACCCACAATCTCAGCCTCAAGATCAAAATCCGTAACCTTTGTTGTTGTAATCCTTCCACACTGGTTGCATCTCGGGTTGAAAGGGTTCCAATCCGGTGCTACAGTCTTCCCCGAGACTTCCTCAAGGATTCTTGCAATAGCATCCCTTTTAACCAGGGCAGTTTTTATTGCTTCGGTGTATCTGCCTGCCCTGTACATTTCATCTGCCCTGTAAACCTGCGGATTGATTCCCAGGCGCCTGAGGGCTTCCAGGAAAGGTTTCAGAAAATGCTCGGCATAATTTGCGCAATTTCCGCAGGGGCAGGGAATTTCAGATATCGGTTTTCCCACGTATTCAGCATAACTTTCGGGAAGGAACGGATAAACTTTGCGCAGGGGATCGTAATTATCTGCAATATAAATGAAATTAGCATCTGCTCCTTTATCAATAAGCGATCTATAAGCTGCATCGGCAGTCACGACTTCTCTCATGTTGCCTATGTGAATGTGCCCTGATGGAGTGATGCCTGTAGCAACAAGGTGCTTGTCGCCTTTTTTTAACACGTCTTCGGCTATGACGTCTGCCCAGTGAATTGTATCAACCATATTTCTCACCAGAATTACAAGCACAAGCTTTTTTGAAAAAGCTTGATCGCAAGTCTTTTCAGAAAAAGTTTGATCACAAGCCTTTTCAAAAAAGGCTTGAGCGAAACCTTTTGAGAAAAGGTTTTATCGCAAACTTTTTAGAAAAAAGTTTGATCAAAAACCGGCGTGGTCGGCGTGGTCAAGCGGCACAACGCTTGGAGATAAACCGGCGCAGCGGTTTACGCAAACCTTTTCAGCATAGTCTTGATCAGAAGCTTGAATTCACTTCATAATTATCATATCAATTAATAAACCTTGAGCTCGGAGGCAAAGAACTGAAGTTTACATTTTATTAATACGTTTGGTAAAAACGAAATAGCAGTAAAGGAAAACCAGATAAAAAAATAAAAAAAGAAGGAAAATAATGGAGGTTCAAAGGCAAATTATTCAGGAGTCTGCAGATTACGGAGATTTAATATGGCACTACACTAAACAAATCAAACAAACTTGATTTACCAAAATATAATAGCACATAAAAATATATAAATATATCGAAATGGGTCGGATATGGGAAGAAAGATTAAAACTGATAGAACAAGCTAGATGAAAACAATATAAATGTAAGCTATTCCGAGAAAAATGTTAAGGCACAGGTTAACAGCTATGAAATTCAGGAAAAAATACGGTACAGCTCAAAAATGTTGAAGAAAAATTCATTCAATATATGACCAGTTAAATATCAAGGAATTAAAGGCTGCCTGCAAAGCAGGCAGTTGTAGGAGCCTATTAGCGAATAAATTCTTAATATGCCTAGCAATTTTAATGGTTTTACTGTCCCTGAAACGTCCTCCTATTATTTTTACAATTAAACAGTTTAAGTTTTCTGCAAGGATCAATCGTCAAAAACAGGTTCAGAGCTCCATTTTACAATTTTTCCAGTAGCTGCATCAATTTCAAATTCGTACTCCACATTGTTATAAACAATAGATCCTTCATATACAGCCACTCCGTCTTCTGTATCCAGATGAAGCCGAATATTGGATTCCGTTGCTCCTGGAACTCTCGCAAGTGCAATGGACCTGGCTTTTTCTTCACCAATATACGTGTTAGTCTGGCCTAATTGCATATTGCTTGATATCGAATAGTTTTCCACATCAGAGTCAAAACTTAAAATTTCTCCGGTAGACGCATCAATCTCATAATCATACTCCTTATTACCGCTATAAAACTCGATTTCATACTCCTGTCTACCATTGTCAGTGTCAAGCTCTGTTTTAACAAAAGTAACATTAGCTTCTGTAAGTCCGGCATCAGTAAGAGCTATTTCCTTTGCTTCTTCCATAGTGATAATATTGCCTATGCCGGTAGTATTCCCATCTGCGGGAGAGGGTGCAGAAGTTGCTGGGGATGCTGCTTCATCAGCAGTGTCCGTTGTCGCGTTCTCTGTAGATGTACAGCCAGTAACACTAATTGCTAACAAACTAACTATTAATATTGTGAATAGGGTTCTCTTCATATGAAATACCTCTATATATTTTTTATTTTGTGTTACAGTATTTTAATTTTCTTATTTTCTTCCCACTCTCATGGTATTTCCAGAATCGATCCGTCTATTATGTTTACTCTAACCTTATTTACCGGATATAACACATTGATAAACTTCCTGGATATAAAAACAGATTAAATAAAATTTATCTCAATTAGAAGTAATTCGCCCCCCGATTCTCTATTATTTTTAATTTTATATAAAATTTTTTTATGTTTTATTCTCATGTTATAGTTTTATTTTTCACATTATAATTCATATATGAAATATATAAAATCATTCATTATAAATGGCACTCATTATCATAAAAGAATAAGTCTTATTTATTTTTTATAAAAGTGGTACGGGAAATTACTGGGATATGGGTATAAAATATATCTGGTAATTGAAAATCAAGTGCCAAAAAGATATAAGCTATTTTTAAGGAAGCAGGTAGTAACTTATTATCTAACCAGGAAACACATTCAGAAGCGTATAAATCAGGAATTCAGAAAATATAAATCAAGTACTTTAGAGACGACTTACTAACTTGTGACGGAATCTAACAGATACAGGGATGGTTACAAAGTAGAACAGGGTCGAAGTTCTGCTAGCTATAAAGAAATAATTAAAAAAATAGAATAACAGCAGGGGAGGTAGTTGCCGTTTTTTTAAGGATAACTTTTCAAACCTGCCTCAGGATTCACAGGTATTTTAGAGCTCCTTTTAGTGGCATGTGTTTGTTCTTTTAGATCTTTTTACCCCTGCTGTGGAGGAACATTTAATTTGCTACCTGAATTCTCTCCTCAGGCTATCTGCTTTCTAAAGGTGTTGCAGGAATTTATCTTTATATCGAGCAGCTTCTCGATATTCATTTTTGCAGCAATGCCATTTGCAGCTCCAGGGACTGAGGTAATCACACCGATATCGAGTTCTTCACGCAGCTCGCGCATGACATGCTCGTCTACCAGGTCCATTACATCGACTCCGAGTTTTTTTGCCACGTATTCTTTTGCCTCGCCTATGCGCATGTTCTTTGAGAACTGCATCCTTGCAACAAGGTCGCCTGCAGCTCTTATTCCAGTCATTCCAGAAGCCATTATGTGGGAAATCGGCATACCCAGAGGGTCGCCGACCCCGATCTATATGCCGTCGACGCCTGCAATTTCGACCATTGCCTTGCTTGCCCTCGTAACAGCATCAATCGGAGGAGTTTCAAGCATGGGGATTCCGCCGACTCCCATACCCATATCAACGTGACAGGGAATTGGAGAAGCTTCCACAGCTGCCTTCATGAAGGTAACTGCACGGGCAAGGTTCCAGGCTGAGGTTTTGCTGGTATTTGTATTACAGACAGGCCCGAAAACATTTGCTCCGGCTTTTGCAACAAGAGGAGCCTGCTGATGAGGCCAGAGCCCTGCAAGGGTTACTCCGTCATACTGAAGGTTTCCGTGCATACCAAGTACGCATTCCCCTGCCATTCCTGCTTCTATGTACATGTCAGGGAATTCCTTTCTAAGGGCCTGGATTGCATGGAGGGTACCGTACATATCAGCGTCTCCTGCTGCACCTGTTGTGTCGAAATTGACACCATCGGCTCCTGAGGCAAAGAGTTTCTGCATAACCCATACAGTATCCCTTGTCAGGTGCTCGGCTGCATATTCCATTGATTCCCAGGCTTTCTGAATCTTGAAAGCCTTCATAAGGTCACCGGGGTTCTCGAAAGGACCATCAGGGGTATAATAGAGTCCCATATTGGGCATTGCACCGTAAAACAGCGGAATAATCATGTTCTGCTGGCAAACTTCCATTGCCTGGCACTCGT
>FZPS01000062.1_pt2563 | contig 21994 bp, 25 predicted proteins | sample 1817821 | NCBI WGS metagenome assembly FZPS01 (sample SAMEA104158645, study PRJEB21678) | metagenome | place: Germany | collected 2015-04-21 | reverse complement strand
TTTTTAAAAAATAATGTGTTTGCTACACATTTCCTATACAAATATAATTTTTCTTTAATTTTTCCATTTTATTGTACTAGTTCTCATGCCAAATTAACCACTATATATACATTATATTAGGTATCTCATCATAATTCTGTGACTATACATTATGAATATATTGATACTCACTTGTCATTTTTTCTAGCTAATGTACATATTAAATCTGGTATGGATAACCTGTCCACTTCTAGAAAGCTTACCCTCTCCAATATCTCCCACAAATAATGAGCGTCAGAGGAATACAGTACCTTCTCTGCAGGAAACATAGAAGTATATTGATTATCGTGACGGCTAATCTCTACCAATCCATGCCTTAAACTCTCTGGCATAAAGCCTAGCTGGGAAATTACACTATGGGATGGTCTATCGATATGAGCAGGCACTAATGCTCCTTCCCTTTTATTAACTTCATCTAAAATCTCTTCCAGGGATAGGTCCACAGAAGAAATAAGTAATTCCTTTCTTTGACCTATAATCCTGTCCTTCTGATCCATAATTAACTGGTTTCCAAAAATTTCAGGAACATTAGTTATGTCTGGCAGCTTGCTCCTTATCAGCTCTCCAAAATCCCACAGCCTGTCTATATCTGTAAAATAACAAAGGAGATGTACTTCCTCCCTTGTTTGCACCTCCATACCAGGCACAACAATCAATTTAGAGTCTGCAACCCTTAGAATGGATTCTACATTGTCACAGCTATTATGGTCAGTTACAGATATGGCATCCAGTTTTTTAAGCATTGCCATATTTACTATATTATTAGGAGTCATATCATCGTCTGCACACGGTGATAAGGCAGAATGAATATGAAGATCAACAGCAATTTTCATTGATCCCTACCTATCCCCATCTCATATAGCTTACCTGCTAGTTGGAAAGCCGATAGAGGTGATGAAATTAAAACAATTTCTTCTTCTACTGCTTTTTCAATAGTATTTTCGTCTATTGGTATGTCTTCTGGTATAATAACACATGCCATTTCCAGCAAAGTAGCTACAGCAATAACATTGGTATGGGTTTGGACGGTAATCCATAAACCATTTTGAGGCCCATGTGCCATAACACGGCTTAAAAGATCTCCACAATATGCTGTTTTAATCTCCCTATCTAAAAACTCCTCTCCAGTTACCACTTTACCTGGTAGATTATTTACAATGTCACTAATTTTCATCTTTCTCCTCCTCTACTTTTAATCTTCCTTCTTTACCAGTAGGAATATATTCTGATAGCTCAATCATTTCCTGTGCCAGAATTCTAACCTTTTCTCTAAATTTTATAATACAATCAAACTCAGAGGCATTTCCTCTTACTATATCTTCTGCCAAGGTTCTACAGCTAGGTGCACCACAGGATCCACAATCCAGGCCTGGAAGTTGTTCATAGATTCTCTCCAGCTCTTCCATTTTTTTGATTGCTGAAAAGATATTGTCATCCAGTTTCATGACTGATTTTGGCAATATTTCTTTATTCCATTTCCATTGACACGACTTCATTGCCTCTTTCACCTGGTCTGAAGATAGGGACTCGGGTGCATCCATTTTTGAAATTAATTTTTGTAAGCGATTCTGTGCTACAAAGTTATTTTCAAAAACTAAGGGGCCTCCCAGACATCCGCCTATGCAGGCCAAACCTTCAAAGAAATCCAAGTCATATAGTTTACCGTTTTCTATCTCTTCTAAAACTTTAATTACATTAATAATACCATCTACTGCTAAATGATTTTCCATATCTAAGGACCTGCCCTCACCTCCTGACTTAGCCCAGCTTACTCCTGTTGGTGAGGCTTTTTGCAGAGAATTCCAATTGTGTGAAAATGCACCGTTACCCATTACTGTGGATAATGGCCCATATATGTCCAGTATGGATATGGCACCGTCAACATTTGATTTGTGTAGTCCTATAGGATTTTTAATACTAGTCATTTTTGCCGCACAGGGAGTGATAAAAAAAGCACCGATATCCTCCTTATCAACTCCATATTTATTGCTAAATTCATTTTTTGCCAACTGTGCCGCAATCTCCATTGGCGACTCTACATCAATAAGGTTAGGAATCAGTTCTGGAAAGCGTACCTGTATTAATCGTACTATAGCAGGACAGGCTGAGGATATAACAGGCTTTGGCAAATGTTGATCTTTCATTCGCTGCTTGATGAATTCTGTAGCGAATTCAGCCCCCCTTGCTACCTCATAAACATAATCAAAACCAAGGGCCATAAGCCCCTGCAGTACCTTTTCAATACCGGCTAATTTTTTAAACTGTCCGTATAAAGTAGGGGCGGGTAGGGCTATTTTGTATTTAAATTCATTTATATAAGATAATGGATCGGTAACTGCTACCTTGGCATGATAAGGACATACTCTAATACATTCACCACAATCGATACAGCGTTCTGCTATAATGTGGGCTTTGCCATCTCTAACTCGTATGGCTTCGGTAGGACATCTTTTTATACAATTGGTACAACCCATACATTTTTCTTTATCAAGGGTGACAGAATGATAATACGCCTGCACATTTACCACCAACCTTTATTAAAAGAATTACAAAAAAAACTTTGCCTCTAAATAGGTGCCTTGTCCTAATTCAGATTGGAGATGAAGTTTGTCGCTGCAGCGCTTAATATTAGGTAATCCCATACCTGCACCAAACCCTAGCTCCCTAGCAAGTTCTGTGGCAGTAGAATATCCCTCCTTCATAGCTAGTTCAATGTCTTCTATGCCCGGACCTCTGTCACGGGCTTTTAAAATTATCTCCCTGGGAGTTATCTCAAGTTTCATAGTACCTCCCACTGAGTGAATAACCATATTTATTTCAGTTTCATAGGCAGCTATAGCAACTCTTCTTAATATCTTGGCTTCAATACCCAGCTGTCTGAGTAGCTTTTTAATATTGCTTGCGGCTTCTCCTGCTAAAGTAAAATTCCCAGCTTCAATCTCATAGGTATTAGTCATAATTACATCTTCATTAGCATTTTGAGTCATCTGGTCTTCCCCTTAATCCACCTTCATATAATTTGCCGCAAGCTTCAAACAAAGTGTTATCTGTTGATAACAATACTATATCTCTCTCTAAGGCCATTTGAATAATGTCAGGTGATGGTGTTTTGCCTCTAACTAAAACAATAGCAGATACATCTAGCATTTCTGCTGTACGGATAACTTGGGGGTTATTTAATCCTGTCAATAGTACCGTTTGTTCCTTCACAAAGGTTAATACATCACTCATAAGATCGGAACCACATGCATATAAAACTTCATTATCAAGAAAATCCTCGCCAACAATAAGGCGAGCATCTAAAAGTTCTTTAATGGTGCGTATCTTCAACAACCATCTCCTCCTACATCTTTGTTATTTGTGCAATATATTCCTTATATTTAACTATAATATCAATATAAGTATACTTTATTTTTGAGGAAATAGCTACCTTATCTGACACATTTCCCTGTATTAATTGATCTAGACTGTTTGCCTGATCAGAAAGTAATTTTTTAAGGCCAGACAAGACCTGACTACCTTCCTGAGTAGCAGAATATTTATTCAACTCCTCTTCCTTTCCTTTGATTTGATTTTTGATTTCATCTATCCTATTGATTGCAATCTCTGTAGTTATTTTGTCCTTATCAAGATCCTTTACAATGGTTTCCAGTTCTCCGAAATTCTCCTGTATTAATGAAAAAGCGGATTTAATACCCTCAATTTTTTGACTGGTTGCAGTTATCTCCATCTCTAAACCCGGACAGCTCAATTCATACATTTGTGCCTCTATAGATTGATTTTTTAGTTGACTAATAACTGATGCCGCGTCATCCTGACTTAAAAACGCCATAGCAATAACTCTATAATATTGATCATCCAGGATATACCCTGCACCGCCTTTCCCCTTTAGCTCATTCCCAATTGTATCGGCATTTTCCTTACTATTGAAAGCACCCATCTGTATACCGTAAAAATTCATAGTATGTATCTTTACAGTTTCTGTTATTCTAGGGTTGTTATCTTCTTGTATCTCTTGTATCTCTTCTTGCCCGTTTTCATCTGGCAAGGTTAATTCCATACCTTGATCATCTGGATCATTCTGAACTAATTGACCAGCTTCTTTAGATTTGAGAATTGGTGCTATAAAACCACTAATATACTTGCCCATTGTTCCTGCTGTAAAAAAATAAATACCTCCCAAAATTAAAAAAATTATAATGATCATGGAAAAGTACCGTCTTTGATTCCGTGCTCTTCTAATTCTTGAGTATCGCATGTCCATTTCCTCCCCCAAAATATAGATTTCTGATTCCTTTGTTTATATTTATGGTAGGAATTGTAGTTTTATGATACAATGCATCTATAATATCTTTACTTGGAGGGAGATCATGGTCAAATACCACATAGATACTATTCCAGTATGGGATGCCTATCATCAGGAGGATCAGTGCCCATTATGTGTTCTGGAATACAAGTGTGAAAAGGAATATGTAGATTTTTTTCTCAGTGGATCAGTTATGGAGCCTAGCACTAGAATAGAGGTAAATAAGACAGGCTTTTGTGGCAACCACTTTAAACTGCTTTATAATGAGAAGAATCGACTGGGGCTAGCTCTCATTACCCATACCCATTTTAAAGAAACCATAGAAAACTTAGAAAAGTTGTTCAAAGACTTAGGCGCAAAAAAAGATGATAACCTGGTTTCAAAGTTGGGTTCATTTTTGCCCAAACGAATGAGTGGCCCAGATACAGCTTTGGATAATCTTTTATCCTGGTTGGATAAGCATCACAACAGCTGTATGATCTGTGATCGCCTGGACAATCTACTGGATAGATACGCCTATACAATTTTACATCTATGGCAAAAAGATAAAGAATTTATAAAAACTATAAGTTCATCAAAGGGTTTTTGCCTCCATCATCTGGCCCTTATAATGAGAATAGCAAGCGAGACCCTATCTACCAAAACTTTTGATGAATGGTGTAATTTTATAATGCCCATGCAGTTAGAAGCTCTAAAGGAATTGGAAGGAGACCTGGAATGGTTTACAAAGAAATTTGATTATCGAAACAAAGATAAGCCCTGGGGAAATTCCAGGGATGCCCTGCCTAAAACAATTCAGAAATTGTCAGGAACTTATATGGAGCCACCAGCAATTGACCATGAAAAAAAGGATTGACTATTCAATCCTTTTCCATATATTGTTCTAAGCTAACACCACTGTTCACCAATATTTCAACAGCCAGGGAATCAGGATATGGTTCTTTGTATACCACTCTGATAATGCCACTGTTTACTATTAGCTTTGCACATATAACACAAGGTTGGTGAGTACAATATAGTGTGGCTCCATCAATGGATACCCCTAGTTTGGCAGCCTGTATAATGGCATTTTGTTCAGCATGTATTGCATAGCAATATTCGTGCTTTGTACCAGACGGGATATCCCTTATTCTTCTTATACATTCTCCTCTTTCTACGCAGCTGGGATATCCTGAAGGAGCACCATTATAGCCTGTAGTTAATATTCGTTTATCCTTAACTATGATTGCACCAATTTTCCTGTTATGTTGGTAGCAGCTAGACCATTCGGATATTAGCTTTACCATATCCATGAATCTTTTATCCCATTTATTGTTCATAGTCTATCTCCTCGCTGTGATTATTAGTTCTAATATCTACTAAGTATTCGACAAAATAGATTTTTTTCCTTCATCTTGCACTGTTATTTATATGGCTTTATTCCGTTAAAATTTTTACTGGGTGATTTTAATAGATTTTGAGAGTATTTGTAAGCTATTTAGATGTTTCGCAATTTTTTCGCGACTATCAGCCACATATGATGCAATACAAGATTTGCCATTCACACCTCTTTTTTATAAACTATATCTTGGATTAGCACTCATCAACTGAGAGTGCTAACAATAACAACATATCATATTACATACAGAGGAGGGTAATGTTTCTATGAATATCAAACCACTAGGCGATCGAGTCGTTATTAAGGTATTAGAAAGTGAAGAAACAACAAAGAGCGGAATAGTCCTTCCTGGATCTGCCAAAGAAAAACCACAGATGGCAGAAGTTCTTGCAGTTGGCCCCGGAGGCATGGTTGACGGTAAGAAAGTAGAAATGGAAGTAAGTGTAGGCGATAAGGTAATTTATTCAAAATATGCTGGCACTGAAGTAAAAATTGATGATGCAGAATATATCATTGTAAGACAGAATGATATATTAGCTATCGTAGAATAATATCAACAATTAAAGGAGGAAAAGGTTATGGCGAAGCAGTTAATATATGGTGAAGATGCAAGAAGAGCCCTTGAAAAGGGTGTAAATGCATTAGCTGATACCGTTAAAATAACAATGGGTCCTAAAGGCCGTAACGTGGTATTGGATAAGAAATTTGGTTCTCCTCAAATCGTAAATGACGGAGTAACCATCGCTAAAGAAATCGAATTGGAAGATCCTTATGAGAATATGGGAGCACAGTTAGTAAAAGAAGTAGCAACCAAGACCAATGATATAGCTGGAGACGGTACTACTACCGCTACCGTATTAGCACAATCCATTATTCGTGAAGGTCTAAAAAACGTTGCTGCTGGCGCTAATCCTATGATTTTAAAGAGAGGTATTGAAAAAGCTGTTGAAGCAGCAGTTGAATCTCTGAAAGAGCTAAGCAAACCCATTGAAAAGAAAGAAGCTATTGCACAAGTAGCTGCAATTTCAGCTGGAGACGAAAAAATCGGACAGCTTATCTCCGATGCTATGGAAAAAGTAGGTAAAGACGGCGTTATTACCGTTGAAGAGTCCAAATCTCTGCTTACCGAACTAGACGTTGTAGAAGGTATGCAGTTTGATAGAGGATATGTTTCTGCTTATATGGTAACTGATACTGAAAAAATGATTGCTGAATTAGAAGATCCTTTCATCCTGATCACTGACAAAAAGATTAGCAACATTCAGGATATCCTCCCTGTACTTGAGCAAATCGTACAACAGGGTGGCAAGCTGCTAATCATTGCCGAAGATGTTGAAGGTGAAGCTTTGGCTACTCTAGTAGTAAATAAATTAAGAGGTACCTTCAACTGCGTAGCAGTAAAAGCACCTGGATTTGGAGACAGAAGAAAAGCTATGCTAGAGGATATCGCAATCCTAACTGGTGGTACTGTTATCTCTGAAGAAGTCGGTTTAGATTTAAAAGATACTACCATTGACCAACTAGGCCGTGCAGCCAAGGTTACTGTTGATAAGGAAAATACCACCATTGTACAAGGCGCAGGTTCTGAAGAAGAAATTAAGAATAGAATCAATGCTATCAAGGCTCAAATCGAAGAAACTACATCAGATTATGACAGAGAAAAACTTCAAGAGCGTCTTGCTAAATTAGCTGGTGGAGTTGCAGTTATCAAGGTTGGAGCTGCTACTGAAACTGAGCTAAAAGATAAAAAACTAAGAATCGAAGATGCTCTCAACGCTACAAGAGCTGCTGTTGAAGAAGGAATAGTTCCTGGTGGTGGAGTAGCATACATTAAAGCTATGAAGGCTATCAATGAGCTCACTGCAACAGGTGATGAATTAACCGGTATCAATATCATCAAGAGAGCACTTGAAGAGCCTGTAAGACAAATTGCTACCAACGCCGGTCTGGAAGGTTCAATCGTAGTAGAAAAAGTTCGCGAGAGCAATGAGCCCTATTTTGGATTCGATGCACTAAAAAGTGAATATGGTGACATGGTAGATAAAGGTATTATTGATCCAACCAAAGTTACCAGATCCGCACTTCAAAACGCAGCCAGCATCGCTGCAATGGTATTGACCACTGAAAGTCTGGTAGCTGATATTCCAGAACCAGAACCAGCAGCACCCGCCGGCGGTGGAATGAACGGCATGTATTAATATAAGAATAAAAAGCGACTGCATTATGCGGTCGCTTTTTTAATTAACATCTTTATTCCCTTTGCTATTAATGCTAGCAGCATAAACACAAATACCACGGGTATTAAGAATAACTTAATATAATTTATCAGCATCCCAGCTAGTTTTTTTCCTGCTTTACCTATCCTGATCACTGTTTACTACTCCATTCCCATTCCATAATCTATTCGTCTTGAAAATATTCTTGCTAATTCATATAGTCTAGGCGCAGCATATTCAAAGAATTCCATATAGGAGGCGCAAAAGTAGTTCAATACTGGTTTACCATCAGCAAAGGGCTCCCTGTTTCTCCTGCATCCTCCTCGGCAAAGATTAAACCATTTACACTCCCTGCATTTTGGATCTACATATCTTGAAACTCCTATAAATTCCTTTACAGTATCTGTCTTTGAGATCTCATCAAATTCTTTATCTTTGAGATTTCCAAGACACCATTCATCAATCACGTAAAAGTCACATGGATATGCTCTTCCATCAGCCTCTACCACAAACTGACATCTGCATATCCCCGACATACCACAATTCTCAGGAGGATATCCCATAATCATTCCAACTAGATTATCAAAATATCTTATACTTATTATATTATCCTGTTTTATATCTTCATACCATAGATCAAAAAGGGTTTTTAAGAAAGTAGTAAATCTATCAGGAGTTAATGAATATACATGTCCGCCAGGTTCTTCATCTAAAGGATCCAAACATGGTATAAACTGAAGATATCTAAAATTTTTACGTTTAAAGAAATTATATATTTTTGCGGTATGTCTGGCTACAGTTGAACTAACTACAAAGAGAATATTGTATTCAACCTTATATTTATTAAACAAATCAACAGTTTTCATTATCCTGTTAAAAGTACCCTTGGTGGCAGCATCTATCCTATTCATATCGTGTATATCCTTTGTCCCATCTAAAGATAGACCTACTAAAAAGTTATTGTCATGTAAAAACTTTGCCCATCTGTCATCTATAACCATTCCATTGGTCTGCAAAGCATTATTTATCTTTACTCCCTTTGTATTATACTTTTCCTGAAATTCTATAAGTTTTTCGAAGAATTCGAAACCCGCTAAGGTTGGCTCTCCTCCTTGAAAAGCAAAAGTACAGGTAACATCAGCGTATTCTAAGGTCTTTTTTACTAATATTTCTAAAGTATCTATATCCATAATACCATAAGATCTGGTTTCTCTATTTTCCGCCAGAGAATGGTAAAAACAATATTTGCACCTAAGATTGCAGTTGCTAGATGCCGGTTTTATAAGTAAACTTATAGGTGGCATATCCATCCCGCCTTTGCAATGTAATAGTCAATTTATCTTATCATCAAAACACATAGAAAAGCAATACCCCTAGTCCACCTGATAACGCAATTGCTAGTATTGGATGTAATTTGTATTTTTTAAGAGCCACCAAGGATATAATAAAAATTAAAATACTACTTATATTTAGAACCTCTAGAGGCTGCTTGAATATCTTTGTAATCAGGTTAATAGAAAGTTCCTCTTTGAATATGGCAGTCTCCGATACAAATACTGCTGCCGTAGTTATAAGCCCGGCTATAACGGGCCTTATCCCATAAAACATTACTGTATTTAAGGGGTGATTCTGGAACTTAAAGAAATATCTAGAAATAATAAGGATCAATACTAAAGAAGGAATTGAAACTCCAAGAGTAGCTACCAGTCCTCCTAAAACACCTGCGGCCCTGTATCCCACGAAAGTAGCCGAGTTAACAGCTATGGGACCAGGAGTCATCTCAGCTATGGCTATTATATCAAAAAACTCTGCAGCACTAAGCCATCCATTCCCCTCTATCTCTTTTTCTATCATGGGAATCATAGCATAACCGCCGCCAAAACTAAAAAGACCTATTTTTAGAAAGGTTATCCAAAGCTTAAGAAATATCAATTTGCCTCGTCTCCTTTACCAATGATTTTCGCTACTTTTTTGGGCGAGGTAAAATAGATTACCAATCCCACCATGGCTCCTATTACAATAGCAAAAATAGCATGAATATCTAGCACCAGCACTAATATTACAGTCATTATGGTAATAAGAACTGAAAATTTATCTTTTATAGCTTTTTTGCCTACTTTAATTGCAGCCATCAAAATCAAAGCAACTACCGTTGACCTTATACCCATAAAAGCAGCTTTTACAATAGGATTGTCCTGAAATCTTGTAAAAAAGGCAGCAATTACAGTTATAGTTATAAATGAAGGCAGAATTACCCCACAGGCTGCCACTATAGCACCTTTACGTCCTGCTATTTTATATCCTACAAATGTAGAGGAATTTATGGCAATGGCTCCAGGTATGGATTCTGCTACAGCAAATACATCAATAATTTCCTCTTCATTTTTAATCCATCCCTTGTTATCAATAACCTCTCTTTCTATGAGGGGTATCATTGCGTAACCACCCCCGAAAGTAAAGGCTCCTATTTTAAAAAATGTAATAAACATTTCAATAAGCAATTTTATATTAGCTTTTTTCTTCAATATGGTCCCTCCCTAATAATTCTTCTATTACCATTACTGCAGCCCCTACTGCTATTACATTATCCTTGAAATAACCACCTTTTATAAAGTGAATCTTATGATCCTTTGCCAAGTAGCTTTTTTTCATGGCTGTATCCACAGTTATTTTATAAAATGTATCAGAATATTTTATTAGTGGCCCACTTAAAATAATAAGCTGAGGATTTACAAGGTTTATATAGTTAGAGATCCCCGCCCCAAATATAAGAGCACTGTCTATAATCACTTCTCTTGCTAAGGTATCCCCATGCTCTGTTGCCTCTAATATATCCATATAATTTATAGATGACATATCCTTGGTCACTATTGAGCTTCTACCCTTTTTTAGGGTAGAGATAAATCTTTTTTCGATTGCCGGAATAGTTGAATAGCACTCAATACATCCATGATTGCCACAAATACACAATTCCCCATCTACATCGATTATCATATGTCCAAGGGCATCCTCTGCATCATTTATAGTCCTTACTAGATGACCAGATGATATAACCCCGGCTCTGATGCCAACACCGCAATTTATATAGGCTATACTGGACAAATCCTTACCCCACCCAAAAAAATATTCAGCTAAAGCAGCTGTGTTGGCACCGTTGTCCATAGAAACAGGAAGTTGCAACTTATGTTCAATGATACTTTTTATAGGAACATACTCCCAACCAGGAGCATCAAAACCTTTTGCTCCCACCATTTTTCCTTCTTCTCTGCGCAATGGTCCCACTATTCCTAAACCGACACCTATTATTTCAGTTGTTTCAATCCCGGTTTTTTCATAAATACTTATCAGCCAATCTGAAATTAAATCTACTGTTCTATATGGTGAATGTGAGGATGTCATTTCAAATTCAAAAGTATGTAGTATTTTCATTTTCAAATTGGTTATTACTACCTGTGTATAGGTTCTTGAAATATCTATGCCTATTATGTAGTACCTGCCGGGATTTACATCGTATAATATGGGTTTTCGTCCTCCGGTTGACTCACCAACGTCAGCTTCTACAATTAAGCCATGACTTAGCAAGGGCTTCATAGATCTGTTTAGTGTAGTTAATTTCATTTTGGTTAAAAGTGTTAGGTCGCTTTTGGTAATCGGCCCATTCTTCTGAATGGCACCAAATATGGTTTTAGTATCTTGCGACATATTTTCTAGTAACCAACTGCAGGACATAACTCACCTCCTATGGAATGTCTTAAGAGATTTTATCATCTTTTAACCATTTTGGCAATATGTTTTAAAGGATGTTAAGTTTTAAATAAAACAGCGGCTGCACTAGTAGGTTGACTACCTACTATGCAACCGCTTTAATTTAGATCGTTGTATAAACTCACCTAATATGAATAATGGTTATTAATCGTTGCTCATTATTAGCCTTTATTTAGATAGTGACCTAACAGTCAAACTAATATAACCAGTTAATTTATATAGCTTTCAAGATGTTATTATCTTTGAGCATATTTAACTAGCTTTTCAGAATGAACTCCAGCACGACAAAGCTGGCCTAAACCAGTTACTCCCTCGCGCGTACCATCAATTTCAGGATCTGCATACTCAGCAAACCATTTTTCCAGTTTTTTGCGCATTTCTAGAATTTCAGTTCTGTAATTAGGATCATCTATGCAGTTGTTGTTTTCATCAGGATCCTTTACAAGATCATAAAACTCATTGGGACCATAGGGGTAACGGTGTATATATTTAAAATGGCGTGAACGTATCATACGAACAGGACCATACTCATCAAAGACCACAATACTACTGTCATCACTATCCCTTGATTCACCTAACAGGGATTTGTAAAAGCTTCTTCCTGGCAAATCTTTGATTGCATCAGTTTTTATGCCCAATAAGTCCATCAGAGTGGGGAAGAAATCATAAGCACTAACCATATCACTGCATACACTTCCCTTTGGAATTAAGCTGGGATAGGAAATTAAGAATGGAACCTTTACAGATGTATCATACATATTCATAGGAAAAGTTCCATTACCCTTACCCCATATACCATGATGCCCCATGTTCATCCCATTATCTGAAGAGAATATAATTATGGTATCATCGAGTATACCTATCTTTTCTAGCTTATCCAATATTCTCCCAACATTATAATCCATGGCAGTTACTGCTGCGAAATAGCCAATCAGATTCTCTCTGCGTTTTTGTGTCCCGTAAACAGGTCCAGTAGCCATATCTTTGTGATCAGGAACATTTGGAATACTTTCAAACTCACAATCCTTATACATTTCTATGAACTCATCAGGATGATGCTCAGCTTCCCAAGGTGAATGGGGAGCTGTATAATGTACACTCAGATAAAAGGGATTATCCTGCACTGTTAGATCATCAAGAAAATCTAAAGCTTTATCTGTAATTAAATCGGTTACATAGCCATTCTCTATTATTATATTACCATCCTCAACTATATCTGGATAATAGTAATAACAGCCACCTTTGCCTATAGTGTACCAATATTTAAAACCATGTTGTGGTTGGATGCTATCACCCAGATGCCACTTACCACTTAGAGCACATGTATAACCATTTTGTGCTAATACATCAGTGTAGGTTGTTTTACCTCCCAAGTATCGAATTGGTTTGTCTTCATCGTCATAACCACCAAAGTAAGGATTTTGCCGTCCCACATCTTCAAATTTTTCTCTATCTAAATTACCACTGCGTATCCAATCATGCACACCATGTGATGATGGAATATCACCGGTTAAAAGGGATGCTCTGGCAGGGGACGAAACAGGTGATACACAAAAGAAATTGTCAAACCTCATCCCCCGCTGTGCAATTCTATCCAAATTTGGAGTATGTATTTCTGGGGTGCCTGCACAGTTCAAAGCCCAAGCACCCTGATCATCCGTTAGTATAAAAACAACGTTTGGCCTTTTCATAGAGACTCCTCCAATATGTAAATGGTAGAGTTTACTTATTGATGATCTCTTCTTCCATTTAGTTTACACGCGATGAATTCATTGTCTAGATCTTCCGATATTATATCTGAATATGATTCTCTGTGTTTTTTAAGCCAGGCATTTGCATATGAACAGGTAGCAGTTACCTTTAATGAATTTTTCCTTAAATATTCAGCAACAACTTCCATCATTTTGCCTGCTATCCCCTTTCCTCTTAAGCGGGGGTGGACATAAGTATAATCAATATCGACCTCCCCGTTTTCTTTAAAAACAAAGGTGGTTTCGGCAATCAACTCATTGTTTTCATCTACGCTATATATACGCCCATTCTCATATTTCCAATCCATATCTCTGCTCCTATTCTTTAATATTTTAACTAAAAAAATCCCTTCATACCCTTTGTGATACAAGAGATTATTTGCTATGACAGTTAGAAGCTATCTTCTCCTTTATAATATACCACATATATTGTAATCTAATATATTAATTTTTTGCCTCCCCATAATATCAAATCCCAAGACTTGGATTCTCATAATATTGTATTCTCCAATATAAGATAAAAATACCCTTGATATATTACAACATACTGGGCAACAAGGTATAAGTAGAAATAATTATATCTATATAAGCATCTACTCACCTTCTATAGTAAAAAGTATTAAAAAACCATTAACATCGACTGTTGAAAAAAATTGTTTACCAACATATTTGGGCTCATCATCATACACTTCAGCGAGATAGCCTGCTGCTTTCAACTTACTTTTCACTTCTTCTGCATAAGCCTTATCCTTTAAAACAATTGTAAAAGATTTAAGGCCAACTGCACTTGGTGGTGCCGAAGGACCATTCTCACTATTCCAAGCGTTGAAAGCTAAATGATGATGATACTTGCCTGTAGATATAAATATGGCTTTATCAAAATCATTATTTACAACATTATAATCTAATACTTTTGTATAAAAATGACGTGCAGCATCTATATTTGCAACAGACAAATGAATATGCCCAATAACAGTATCCTCTGGCAAGCCTCGCCAATTGTCATCTGCAGCATCTATAAATTCCTTAAAATCAACTCTTTCTATCGTCATGTAAACGGAGTCATTTTGCCAAATCCAGGTATCTTCAGGTCGGTCAAAATATAACTCAATTCCATTCCCATCTGGATCTTCTAAGTATACAGCTACACTAACATGATGATCACCAGCGCCTATTCTTACACCCAAATTAATTAAATGTTTAATTATATTACCAAAATCTTTTTCTGATGGTAATAATAAAGCCATATGATATAGTCCAGTTTGATTACGTTGTAAAGGAACAGCATTTTCTACTTGGATTAACGAAACTAAGCTGGATTTACCATCGGTTGTCAAATAAACCCTATCTTTGGTCTCCTCTAAAACTGTGAAACCAATAACATTCTTATAAAACTCCAGTGATCGAGCCAGATCTGATACCTTTAATTGTATATGTGATACATACATATTGGGTTTTTTATGAAAATATTTTGCCATAGTTTTCAGCCCCTCTTTATATTATAGAAAAATCTATAGTATTATTAGCTATGTCGAAAAACCTAATCCAAACCATTAGTAATATTATACTTACCACCGTCAGTACTAACTAAAACCCAATATGTTTTGTAACAATAAATATAAAAATCAATGCTCTTTTCTAGCAAGAGATGTATGGTTAAAATTACTAATCACCTTCGGTAATTGCATTTTTCATCATTCGCACATATTCTATGACATGGGGTAGACATCGGGACCCATATTGCTCTATAATTTTTACAATTGCACTTCCTACAATGACGCCATCAGCATACTTAGCCATTCTTGCTGCTTGTTCAGGAGTTGAAATACCAAACCCCACAGCACATGGAATGTCATTAACCTCTTTCACAAGTTTTACCATTTTCTCTGCATCACTGCCTAAATTTTTTCTTACACCAGTTACTCCCATTGATGACACACAATAAACAAAGCCCTGTGCCTCTTTGGAAATCAAATGTATGCGGTTATTGGAGGTAGGTGCAATCATTGAAATTAAGTAAACCCCATGTTTCAAACAAAAAGGCACAAGCTCATCCTTTTCCTCAAAGGGTAGATCAGGGACAATGAGAGCATCAACTCCTGTTTCTTGACAATTTCTTAAGAAACTGTCGATACCATAAGCGAATACTGGATTAACGTAGGTCATAAGCGCTATAGGAATATTACAGGTCTTTCGAATGTCTCTCAGCATATTAAATATATGATCCACAGTAATACCATGAGACAGAGCACGAATGGATGCTGCCTGAATTACTTGCCCTTCTGCCACAGGGTCAGAAAAAGGTATACCTAATTCTATTAAATCCGCGCCAGCCTCTGCCATCTGAAGCACTAATTCTTTAGTTATTACTAGGGAAGGATCACCTGCAGTTATAAAAGGAATAAATGCTTTTCCATTGGCAAATGCCTGCTGCAGTTTATTCATAAATTTCCACCCCCCTATAGCGTGCTATTGAAGCTACGTCTTTATCTCCTCTACCTGATAGCCCAACTACTATTATTTGATTCTTGTTCAGTTTAGGTGCAAGCTTTATAGCGTAAGCAACTGCATGTGCACTTTCAATTGCTGGAATGATTCCTTCTATACAAGACAAATATTCAAATGCTTCTACTGCTTCATTGTCAGTTACTACCACATACTCTGCCCTGCCAATGTCGTGCAGGTAAGCATGCTCAGGCCCTACGCCCGGGTAATCAAGCCCTGCTGAAATGGAATAGACTGGAGCAATCTGTCCATACTCATCCTGACAGAAATAGGACTTCATTCCATGGAAAATTCCTATCTTACCTATTGCCATGGTTGCAGCAGTCTTCTTAGTATGAACACCATACCCACCAGCCTCACAGCCAATAAGACGGACATTTGGCTCTCCAATAAATTCATAAAAAAGACCTATTGCATTACTACCTCCACCAATACAAGCAACCAATACATCAGGAAATTTGCCTTCAATTTCTAATATCTGTTTTTTTACCTCCTGACCAATAACCTTTTGAAAATCCCGAACAATTGTAGGAAATGGGTGAGGCCCCATTACAGACCCTAGTACATAATGTGTATCCTTGACTCGTCTGCTCCACTCTCTCAGGGTTTCATTAACAGCATCTTTTAGAGTTTGAGTGCCACTAGTCACCACATTTACCTTCGCCCCTAACAATTTCATGCGAAAAACATTAAGGGCCTGACGTTGGGTATCTTCCTTGCCCATAAATATTTCGCATTCTAATCCCAAAAGGGAAGCAGCAGTAGCTGTAGCAACACCATGCTGTCCAGCGCCTGTTTCAGCGATTACACGAGTTTTACCCATATACTTTGCAAGTAGCACCTGCCCTAGCACATTATTGATTTTATGGGAACCCGTATGGTTAAGATCTTCCCTTTTTAGATATATTTTAGCCCCTCCTAAGTCTTTGGTCATTTTTTCGGCAAAGTACAGCATGGATGGTCTGCCTGCATAATTCTTCAAAAGACTGTTTAACTCTGCTTTGAATTTTGAATCGCTTTTAAAAAATTCATAGGCCTCTCCAAGCTCAATAACAGCATTCATCAAAGTCTCTGGAATATATTGTCCTCCGTAAATACCAAACCTTCCCTTTGGCATTTTTTGTCCTCCTTTTCTCATTCATCCATACCATTGATTTTCACACACTACTCCTTTATTTCCGCACTATCTGCTCAGGAGTTGAAACATAATTTTCTCTTACCATGGCTACCATATCCATTATCTTTATAGGATCTTTATATCCACTAGACTCTACCCCGCTACTTACATCAATACAGTAAGGATTATGCTGAATCGCCTGCTTTATATTGTCAAAATTGATACCGCCCGCTAAAAAATAAGGCTTTTTTGTATTAGGAATATTAGACCAGTCAAAGGATTTTCCGGTTCCTCCATATTTCTTTGCATGATAGGTATCAAATAAAAGATAATCGCAAGTAAACCTAATCCCTATTTCCATATCTTCCGGGCCTTTTACTCTTATAGCCTTAATAATTTTATTTGGTACACAATCCTTCAGCCTCTTTATATAATCTTCATTTTCATCGCCATGAAGCTGAATTATATCAATTACCTTAGATGTGCAAAGCCTAGTGATATTTCTAATATCTTCATTAACAAATACTCCTACTGCTTTAATAGAAGGATTCAAAGAAGCTTTTAGTACCCTTGCTCTTTTCTCGTCAATCTGCCTTTTACTTTTCGCAAAAACAAAACCAATGTAATCTGGAAGAGCTGCATTTACTGCCTCTATATCTTTTTCTCGCCTTAAACCACAAATTTTGATCTTAGCCATCCTTGTCACCCCTGAAATTGGCCTCATCCTTACTTCCTTTTAAGTATGAAAGCATGGCTTTTTTGTCCCCGCTTCTCATCAGTGCTTCTCCAATCAGAACACCGTTAACTCCCGCTTTTTCAAGGAGCAAAATATCTTCCCGGGTCTGAATGCCGCTTTCTGCAACATAGGTGATACATTTTGGAACCAGTTCTCTTAAAGTTATGCAATTACTGATATCAACCGTAAAAGTCCTAAGGTCTCTATTATTAACTCCTATTACTCTTGCTCCTGCCTCAATTGCCAGAATTACTTCCTCTTTGGTATGAGCTTCTACAAGAGCAGAGAGGCCAAGCTCATCACAAATATTAATATATCGTTTAAGGGTATCCTTTTCCAGCAGAGCACAAATTAATAATACTGCATCTGCTCCAATTAACTTTGATTCATAAATTTGGTACTCATCTATAATGAAATCTTTGCGAAGTACAGGTATACTCATCAATTGACTTATTTCTTTAAGATAAATATCCTTTCCTTTAAAATACTCTGGCTCTGTAAGCACTGAGATAGCATGAGCTCCCGCCTTCTCATAATCACAAGCAATTTCTTGATATGGAAAAACTGGCGCTATTATTCCCTTGGAAGGCGAAGCCCTTTTTACTTCACATATAAAGGAGATACCTTTGGTTTTTAATGTTTTCTCGAAAGCAAAATCTTCACGCCTATGAAATCTTTTTACCTTATCCTTACAAAATATTTGAGATTTCAAATTATCTAATGGCACTTTTCTTTTAGCTAAATTCACACGCCTTCTAGCAGATTGAGCTATGGTATCAAGAATCATATTTTCACAAACCTTTCCCTAATCTGGTTCATTGGATAACATGATAAATTTGCTTAGCTGTTCCATGGCCCTTCCACTGTCGATCACTTCCTCAGCTATTTTCACACATTCTCTCAAAGTAAAGTTGTTATAAAACATATACAGGCACACTGCAGAATTTAGTATCACAATATCTCTTTTAGGTCCTTTTTCGCCACCTAATATTCTCCTAGCAATCTCTGCGTTCTCTTGAGGACTACCACCAATTAAATCTTCAGGTTGGCAGTATTCAAAGCCAAACTGGTGGGGATCTAAAAAGAAACTGTTTAAATTTCCATTGTTTACCTCACAAACAGTGGATGAGGTAGTTAGAGTGATTTCATCTAGGCCGTCATGGCCGTGCACCACCATAGCTTTTTTCAAACCCAAATTCTTAAGCACTCTTGCTAATGGTTTTACTAAATTTTCATCATATACACCTAATAATTGATAATTTGCATTTGCAGGACTAGAAAGAGGACCTAATATATTAAAAATAGTGCGTACTCCAAGTTCTTTTCTTACAGGCGCAGCATATTTCATGGAAGGATGATAATGTGTTGCAAACATAAAGCAAATTCCAATTTCCTCTAAGATTCTTTCACTTTTTGAAACGGGGATATCAATCTTTACCCCTAAAGCCTCTAATACATCAGCGCTTCCGCATTTACTGGATACACTTCTATTACCATGTTTTGCTACCGGTACGCCTGCTGCTGAAATTACAATGGAAGAAAGGGTAGATATATTAAAGGTGTATGCATGATCTCCTCCTGTTCCCACGATATCCAGCACATCACCTGCATGCCTAAGTTTAGCCCCACATTTTCTCATAATCATGGCACATGCTGTAATTTCATCTATGGTTTCACCTTTCATTCTCATGGCTGTTATGAAGGATGCTATCTGCGCATTTGTAGCTTTTCCCCTCATAATTTCATCCATAACTGCTTTGGTCATTTCCATCGAAAGATCTTCTCCGTTTAATAACTTATGAATAGCTTCTTTGATCATTTGAATTCACCACCTATTTGCAGGAAATTTTTTATTATTACCGCACCCTTAGGTGTCAATATGGATTCCGGATTAAATTGAAGACCAAAAACTTCATAATCCCTGTGTTTTATTCCCATTACTTCCCCCTTATCATCTTCTGCAATTATAAGAAGGTCTTCTGGCAGGGATGCCCTTCGTACTATAAAAGAGTGATATCTGGCTGCCTGTATCAAGGGTGGCAGACCATTGAATATACTGTTTCCGTTGGCAATATGGATATTGCTTTGCTTTCCGTGCATCAATTGCTTTGCCGGTACAATAGACGCTCCGAACGCTTGACATATTACTTGATGACCAAGACCTATGCCCAGGATTGGAATTTTACCTATCATCCTTTGAATAAGCTCTTTACATATTCCGGCATTCTTGGGATGGCCTGATCCAGATGAAATAATAATATGGGAAAGAGGTAATTTATCTATTTTGTCAACGGTCATTTCATCATTTCGTACCACCTGGATGTCTTGATTGAAACTTCCTACAAGATGAACTAAATTAAAGGTTAAGCTACCATAGTTATCTATTAGTAATATCATCATACATCCACCTCCCGTGCCGATATAATTGCTTCCAATACAGCCTTGGCCTTGTTTTCAGATTCTTGGTATTCTTTCTTAGGAATGCTGCCCAGCACAATCCCTCCACCAGCTTGAACATATACCTTATCCTTTTTCTTAACTGCCATACGTATTGCAATACATACATCCATATTGCCTGAAAAGTCTATATAGCCTATGGCACCGCCATATATGCCCCTTGGCTCCTTTTCAAGCTCTTCGATAATCTGACATGCACGAATTTTTGGAGCTCCAGTTAAAGTTCCAGCCGGCAGAACAGCTTCTATGGCATCTAGTGCGTCTTTATCTTCTTTAATACGCCCTTGTACTTCAGAGGTAATATGCATAATCTTAGAATAACGCTGTATCATTTTATAGTTCACAACCTGCACACTGGAATACTCTGATACTTTCCCTAAATCATTTCTTGCAAGATCAACTAACATGTTGTGTTCCGCTAATTCTTTTTCATCTTCCAATAACGACATTTCCAAATCTTTATCTTCCTCTCCATTTTTTCCTCTAGGTCTGGACCCAGCTATAGGAAAGGTTGTAAGAATACCGTCTTTTAGCCTTACTAAGGTTTCAGGAGATGTGCTGATCAATTGTATATCACCCATTTGCATAAACACCATATACGGGGATGGATTTGTAGTTCTTAAAACCCGGTAAGCATTAAGTAGGCTATCTCTATATTCAGTTTCAAATCGCATGGAAATGACAGCTTGAAAAATTTCGCCATTTTTTATATATTCCTTGGTTTTATCAACCATATTGCAGTATTGTTCTTCTGTAACATTGCAGATAAATTGCGGAGTGCTTTTTATTTTTACTTTAGGTAGTGGAGATTGATCTATAATCATTGAGACAATATCTTCAATATCGGAAGTAGCCTTTTTGAGATTTTCTTCCATTTTATCGCTCCTGATATTTGCAATTACGCTAATCTTTTGCTTAAGATAATCATAAGCAATTACCTTGTCAAATAACATAAGATCAAAATCATTAAATTCGCTGTTTTTAAGCTCTATACTGGGCTCTGCATATTTAATCATGCTATAGGAAAAGTATCCTACAAATCCCCCAGCAAATGGAGGTAATCCAGCTATCCTTGGTGCCTTATACTTCGCAAGATATGTTCTTAAAATCTCGAAAGGCTTTTGGGAGTGTAATACTCTTATATCCTTGTCATTTTCTTTGATAGTTATTTTCCCATTTTTGCATATAATTCGTGCAATAGGATTAAAACCTAAAAAGGAGTATCTACCCCATTTCTCACCACCTTCTATGCTTTCAAGAAGATAGTACGTGCTACTTATCCTAGAAATCATAGTCAATAGCTCAATCGGTGTTGTGAAATCGGCATAAACTTCCATACAGATTGGAATTAGCTTATATTTTCTGGCTAGTCTTTTAATTTCATGGTAATCAGGAATTACCATAGAAACACCTCCCTTAAATAAAAAATTCTCCTATTGTGTTAAGCAATGCAAATACTTATGAAAGGTATAAAAAAAGGCTTTCATCCCAAAAAAGGGACAAAAGCCTTAGCTTCTGCGGTGCCACCCTAATTGACGTATTTGTACGCCCGCTCATTTTGCATACCATCATATGCATCCAGCTGATAACGGGCAGGTCCCCCGTAAGCGCCTACTCTCTTTAGATTTCGGGCTTCCCTCACAAGTCCATTCGAAATAAGCTTGCAGCCGCATTCCCACCAGCCAGCGACTCTCTGAATGCAAGTAATTATTTCTACTACTCTT